>VFSW01006274.1_pt1 | contig 17486 bp, 13 predicted proteins | sample 5358111 | NCBI WGS metagenome assembly VFSW01 (sample SAMN11554181, study PRJNA540505) | mine drainage metagenome | isolation source: sediment from site ElyBrook_90M | place: USA: Ely Copper Mine, Vershire, VT | collected 2017
AGCCGCGGGTCGGCCGGTGGGCGGGATGCGAATGACTAGGTTATTGTTCGGAGGGGCCTTAGTTGTCCGTCCCCGTGGGCTCGGTGACGACGTATTCGTAGTGGACCGCGGCGCTCACCTGGCGAAAGGTCGGGAGACGGAGCGCGCAGAGGGAGCGGCCGACACACAACGCCTGGGATTCGCTGAGAGACACACCGGGAAAGGTGTACTCCTGCGGGGCGCCCGTGCCGTTGAAGACGCCGTGGACGGGGAGCCTGCCAGTGGGTGTGACGTCAGGCGTACAAGCGCGGACGGCGCGGTCGGCCATGGTAAAGCTGTGTGTGATCGCGGCGTCGGAGGGCTCAAAGGGAGACTGGCCGGAAAAGAGAAGCCGGTCGGTGGAGCCGTCACACACCACCCGGCCATGACGATGGTCAGAGATCCAGCGCGGACGAAGGAATGTCGCTTGGGTGTTGGACACGACCGGGGAGCCAAAGCTGGTGTCGGAAAGAGCGTCGGTGGACGAGGCGGCCGTCGGACGGGGTTGGATGGAAGAAAACTCGGAAAGGGGGTGTGCGGGTGTGACCGAGAGGGTTTCGGTCGTGGCACAGGCGGCGAGGGCGGTGACAAAGGGTAGAATCGCGCGCATGGGGGTCGAGCCTCCGGTGGGGGCGTAAAGTTCAGAGAGACAGCGGGGCGAAGGGCGGGTACAAGCTGTCTGTTGCGCGACGGGGGCGAAAGTTTCGACGATGGGAGAGATGTGGAGGAGAGATTGACCTGTGCGGTTGTATTGACACTCGGCACGGCAGTAGCCTAGCGTCCCGCCGCGCCCGGCGCCGTGGTGAACCCGACGATGCGCTGCCGTGCGTGACGGATGACCCAAGGCGCCAGGACGGCGTGGCGTGCGTCGCCGCCCGGTGTCGGAAAGACCCCCAAGAGTCCCCATGGCCTTCGAGCTTACCCAAGAACGGCAAGAGATCTTCGCGGAGATGGTCCCGCGGTATCCCACGAAGCGGGCACTGACCATCCCGCTGTTGCACCTGTGTCAGGAACAGCACGGGTGGATCTCTCCCGAGGTGATGGACTACTGCGCAAAGAAACTGGAGCTATCCACCGCGGATGTGCTGGGCGTGGGGACGTTTTACACCATGTTTCAGCAGAAGAAGGTCGGGCGGAACGTGGGGTGGGTGTGCCGGACGCTGTCGTGCGAGCTCCGGGGCGGGGCGGAGATCACCCGGGCGCTGGAGTCCAAGCTTGGGTGCCATGTTGGAGAAACCACGGCGGATGGAGAGTTCACGTTGCTGAAGGCGGAGTGTCTCGCGGCGTGTGGGCAGGGCCCGATGATCCAGGTCAACGACGAGTTTCACGAGGACCTTACGGTGGACAAACTCGACGCGATCCTCGACGCGGCGCGGAAGAACCGCGATCCGCGCTCGGCCGTGGGCTTTTCGCCCGTCGGCCTGCGCATCCAGGAGAAGAAGTAACCCCGCCATGCCAGTCGAGAACCCGAAGATCCTTACGCGGAACTACGGCACCCCACAGAGTTGGACGATCGAAGCGTACGAGCGCTCGGGGGGGTACCGGTCACTTCGCAAAGCCCTGACGATGGACAGGGCGGCGATTGTCGAGGAGGTCAAGGCAGCGAACCTCCGGGGGCGCGGCGGCGCGGGATTCTCCGCCGGACTCAAATGGTCGTTTCTCAAGCCCAATCCTGAAAAGCCGAATTACATCGCGGTCAACGCGGACGAGGGCGAGCCTGGGACCTTCAAAGACCGCACGTTGATGGAACTCGACCCGCATCGGTGCATCGAGGGTTTTATCATCGCCGCGTGGGCGTTGAATGTGCACACGGTGTACTGCTACGTGCGCTGTGAGTTGCTGCTTTCGATCCGGAGGCTCCAGGACGCCGTGCGCGAAGCACGGGCCAAGGGGTACCTCGGGGACAAGATTCTCGACCGGGATTTCAAACTGGACATCGTGGTGCACCCCGGGGCTGGGGCGTACATCTGCGGCGAAGAGACAGCATTGCTGAACTCCCTGGAAGGACTCCGGGGGGAGCCGAGGCTGAAGCCACCGTTTCCGGCGGTGGTGGGAGCTTTTGGCGCGCCGACGATTGTAAACAACCTGGAGACCCTGGCGACGGTCCCGACGGTGATTGAACTCGGCGGTGAGGCTTTCTCCAAGCTCTCGCGCTTGCATCATCTCCGTGACGGAGGCGTGCGGCTGTACGGTGTGTCGGGCCATGTCAACAAGCCCGGCGTGTACGAAGCCCCCGTGGGGATCACCCTGCGAGAACTGATTGAAGACCTCGGCGGGGGCGTACGCCATGGACATCGGCTCAAGGCCGTGATTCCAGGCGGGAGCAGTACACCGGTGCTCCGCGAGGAGGACACGGTGCACGCCCCGGACGAGAAGCACCCGTTGCACCCGTGGCATGGCAAGAGTCACATCGACGTGCCCATGGGGGTAGACACCCTGCGGGGCCTTGGGACGATGCTGGGTACCTGCTGCGCGATCGTGATGGACGAGACAACGTGCATGGTGCGGGCAGCGCAGAACCTCATGTTGTTTTACGCGCACGAGTCCTGCGGGCAGTGCACGCCGTGCCGTGAAGGGACGGGGTGGATGGCAAAGCTGTGCACCAAGATCGAAGAGGGCAAGGCGACCGAGGCAGACCTTGTGACGCTCCCGGATGTGGCCAACAACATCATGGGCAACACCATCTGCGCGCTGGGGGACGGTGCGGCGATGCCGATGCTGGGATTCTTGAAGCTGTTTCGCCCGGAGTTTGAAGCCCATGTGCGTGAGCGACGCTGTCCCCTCGGCGGGAGGTGGCAGTGAACCCTTCGTCCACACCCGAGGTGATTGCCTTCACGTTGTTCGGCGCGCTGGCCATCGTGAGCGCCGTGGCCACCGTGAGCCTCCGTAGTACCCTTCGCAACGCGATGGGCTTGTTTGTCCACGTCCTGTCCCTCGCCGGGTTGTACATCACCCTGTCCGCGCACTTTCTGGTGGCCGTACAACTCATTGTGTACGTGGGCGCCGTGGTGGTGTTGTTTGTGTTTGTCATCATGCTTCTCGGCCCTGGGGCAGACGCTCCTGCGGACCGTACCGGGAGATATCCACGCTGGATCGGTGCGGCTGGGATCGTCGCGGTGACCGCCGTGATCCTCCGGGTGGTCGGGGCGTTGCGTCCGGTGCTCCCCCAGCGGGTTGAGTCGTACGGCACGCTGAGCGAAGTCGGCGCGCAGCTCTTTGGCCCCGCGATGCTGCCCTTTGAGCTCGCTTCGGTGCTCTTGACCACGGCGGTCGTCGGGGCGTTTGCCATCGCCCGGGGGCACCACGCCCGGGTCAAGATCCTGTCGGGTGTGACAGTCGGTGACTCGGATGGGCCTTCGACGGGATCGTCCACGTCTCATGGAGAACACGGATGACCATTACACTGGGCCATTACCTTGCCCTGGCCACTGTTTTGTTCACCATCGGGGCCTTGGGCTTTCTGTTGCGGCGCAACGCGCTCGTGGCGTTGATGTCCATTGAGTTGATGCTCAACGCGGCCAACCTCACGCTGGTGGCGGCCAACCGTTGGCAGTCGGGCACGGCTGAACCGATCCGTGTCGGTAGCTTTGTTTCCGCGAGCCCGGTGGCGCACACCGGGCAGGTGTTTGCATTCTTCGTGATCGCCGTGGCCGCAGCCGAAGCTGCCGTCGGTCTCGCCATTGTCCTGGCGTTCTACCGTTTGCGGAAGACCATCCGCACGGACGCCGCTGACCTGCTCAAGGGCTGATCCGGCATGAACCCGCTCCATCCCATCGATCTCGGTAGTCTCTTCAACCCCGCCCCCGACGGGTATTCCGTCCTGGGCTTCATCGTGCTGCTGCCGCTCATCGGCGCGATGCTCAACGGCATCCTGGGCTCGCGTTCGGATCGGCAGACCGCGTACCTGGCCGGCGTGGGCTCCGTCGCGCTGTCTTTTGTCCTCGCGTGCGTGGCTTTCATCGCGTTGGTCAAGTCAGGGCATCCCACGGAAGGCGCGGCCGAGGGCGTTGCTGACGGCGCGGAGACTGCCCGGAGGGCGCTGTCGTACGTGCCGTCGTACGGCGGGCATGTGTGGGATTGGTTCACCGCGCCGACGGGACCGACGACCGTGGAGATGATCCACGTGCGGTACGTGCTGGATCCCTTGTCCGGGGTGATGGCCCTCGTGGTCACGGGCATCGGAACCCTCATCCATGTGTACTCCATGGGGTACATGTCCCACGACCGTTCGTACGTTCGGTTCTTCGCCTACCTGAACTTGTTCGTGTTCTCGATGTTGAACCTCATCCTGGGGGACAGCATGGTGCTGATGTTCCTCGGGTGGGAAGGTGTCGGGCTGTGCTCGTACCTTCTCATCGGGTTCTGGTACACCAACGCCGACTACGCCTTCGCAGGGCGCAAAGCCTTCATCGTCAACCGCATCGGCGACGCGGGCTTCATCCTCGGGATGACCATCCTCGCGTGGAAGGGCGGGAGCTACCAGTTCGAGACCCTCCGCGCCCACATCGCCGCGCAAGACAGTCCCTTTCTCGCCGCCCTGGCCGAGCACACCCACTTCGGTGACTTTCTGCACGGCCTCGTGCCCTTTCTCCCGCACGCCATCACCCGTCTCGACTTCACCTGGGGTGGCCTCGCGTGCCTTCTTCTCTTTGTCGGCTGCTGCGGCAAAAGCGCGCAGCTACCGTTGTACGTCTGGCTCCCGGACGCGATGGCTGGCCCCACGCCCGTGTCCGCGCTCATCCACGCCGCGACCATGGTCACCGCGGGGGTGTACCTCCTGTGCCGTCTGTCCTTTGTGTACGTCCACTTCACCCGGGTCATGGACGTCATCGCCCTCGTGGGAGCCTCCACCGCCCTCTTTGCAGCCACGATCGCCGTCGCGCAGGTGGAGCTTAAAAAAGTCCTTGCGTACTCCACCGTGTCCCAGCTTGGCTTCATGTTCATGGGCTGCGGCGTCGGGGCTTTCTCCGCGGGCTTCTTTCACGTATTCACCCACGCTTTTTTCAAGGCCTGTCTCTTTCTCGCCGCGGGCGCCGTGATGCACGCCTGCCGGGACAACCAAGACCTCCGCAAGCTCGGTGGGCTCCATAAGTACCTCCCGATCACCCACGGAGCTTTTCTTGTCGCCACCCTGGCGATCATCGGCATGCCGCCGTTTTCGGGCTTCTTTTCCAAAGACGAGATTCTCTTCAGGGCGTTTACCGACACCTTTGACCCGCAGGTCGGGCGGATCGTCTACGGGATGGGGGTTCTCGCCGCGACCCTGACGTCGTTTTACATGGTCCGGCTGTACATCCTTACCTTCTTCGGCGACTTCAAGGGCTGGTCGCTCACCCCCACCGCAGGGGAAGCATCGACAAAAGAACTCGGGAGCGAAACAACACACGGTCACGGTCACGGTCCCACCGATCCGCACGCGCCGCCCTCGGAGCATGGCTTGGACATGCAACTCATGACCTACCCCCTGGTGGTCCTCGCGGGTTTTGCCCTCCTCGCGGGCATCTGGGGGCTGCCCTTCATGGTCACCCACCACGAAGGCACCCTGGCGACGTTTCTGGACGGCACGGTGTCCGACGCGGGTCAGGTCGGCGATCACAGTCTGGTCGATCACAGCCGCGAAGGGCTCTCGATGGTTGGCGGAATCCTTGCGCTGCTGATCGGCGCCGGGTCTGCCGTGTGGGTGTACCTCGTTGAAAAGGGCGTGCCTGCAAAGCGTCTTGCAGAAGCCCTCCCGGGTCTCTACCGCCTGGTGTTCGACAAGTGGCGGGTAGACGAACTCTACGACAGGGTGATTGTCCGGCCGGTCAAAGCCCTGGCGGGTTTTGCGACCAACTTCGACCGCTTTGTCATCGACGGTATCGTAAACCTCATCGGGTGGATCGCCCTGGGCCTTGGGCGCGTTCTTCGGCTCGCCCACAATGGCTCGGTGCAGGTGTACGCCGGGGCGATGTCCGTGGGCGCTGCAGTGCTCCTGGGATGGATGGTGTTTCTTCCGCACGCGGCGTTGACCTCCCAGGGTGGAGCGGCCGGGGACACGGTGATGCTCGCCGCGGGAGGCCCAGGATTTACGTACCGCTGGGCACTCTATGATCCCAACCCCGATGCACTGACAGACGGTGACCGGTGCACACGGCATCTGGCCGACGAGGCCATTGGCCACACGGCCGAGCGCGAAGGCACCACGGTCAACAGTCTCTCCCAACGGTTGCAGAACCCTCGGTGCGTCGCCGTCGAGGCCCGCAACGCTTTTGGGTTCCGTACGGTCGCCACGGCCTACGTGGTCCCTGCGGGGGGTGCTCCAGTGCTCAACCCCGCGGCTGCGCCCGGCAACGGCAACTGACAGGACCCCGAACGTGAACACCACGCATCTACTTTCTGCCCTCATCTGGCTCCCGGCCCTTGCGGGTGTCTTCGCGATGTTTCTCCCGCGGCAGTCTCCCAAGCTCCTGCGGGTCTACGCCGTGGCCTCCGGGCTCTTTGTCTTCGGTGCGTCGCTCCAACTCCTTGTCGGAGCAGAGGACACCGCGGTCAACCGTTCCTGGCGCTTTGTCGAAAACGTCGCGTGGATCCCTTCTCTCGGGATTCGGTATCACCTCGCGGTCGACGGGATTTCCCTTTGGCTGATCCTCCTCACCACGTTTCTAACCCCGCTCACGCTCCATGTGTCCTTCGGCGCCGTACGTGATCGCCAGAAGGAATTCATCGCCGCCATGCTGATCCTCGAGTCCGCGATGATCGGCGCCTTCGTCTCCCTCGACATGTTTCTCTTCTATGTCTTCTGGGAACTGATGCTGGTGCCGATGTTTCTCCTCATCGGGGTCTTCGGCGGGCGCAACCGGGTGTACGCCGCGGTCAAATTCTTCCTGTACACCTTTGCCGGCTCGGTCTTCATGCTCATCGCCATTCTGTACATGGTGATCCACTTCAAGACGCTCTCCGGGCACTACAGTTTTGACTACACCGACCTTATGCGCCTGGCTTTTCCGACGGGCACCGAGAGACTTCTCCTTGCGGCCTTTGCGCTGGCCTTTGCCATCAAGGTCCCGATGTGGCCCGTGCACACATGGCTGCCCGACGCCCACACCGAAGCGCCCACCGGCGGGTCCATCATCCTCGCGGCCATCATGCTAAAGCTCGGGACCTACGGCTTTCTCCGTTTCGCGCTGGGGTTCTTTCCCGTGGCGTCGCACTGGGTTGGCCCCACGATCGCCATTCTCGCCTGCGTGGGAATCGTCTGGGGCGCCCTGGTCGCCTGGCGTCAGTATGACTTCAAGCGCCTCGTCGCGTACTCCTCCGTCAGCCATCTCGGCTTCGTCATGCTCGGTCTGGTGTCCCGCACCCCTTCGGGTGTCTCCGGCGCGATCCTCCAGATGATCAATCACGGAGTGTCCACCGGCGCGTTGTTTCTCCTCGTCGGGGTGATCTACGACCGGCGGCACACCCGCGACGTTGCCGACTTTGGTGGGCTCGCCAAAGTGATGCCCTGGTACGCCACGGCTTTTGTCATCGTCACCATGAGTTCCATTGGTCTCCCTGGGACCAACGGGTTCATCGGTGAGTTTCTGGTCATCACCGGGAGCTTTACCTCGGAGCTACTCCGTGGGACCTACGTGAGTCACAACGACGCCGGGCAGCCTTTCATCGACCATGTTTCCCTCGGGCCGGTCTTTGCCGCCGTGGCAGTCACCGGGGTGATCCTCGGAGCGGTGTACATGCTCGACGTCGTGCAAAAGGTATTCTTCGGCCCAGCCCGCAACCCCAAGAACGACGCGCTCGAAGACCTCACGGTCCGCGAGTGGGCAGGGATCCTCCCGTTGCTCGCAATGGTCTTCGCGATTGGATTGTTTCCGATGTACTTCCGGGACCGGATCGACCCGTCGGCGAGGGCTTTCCTCGCGGTGTACAACGCCAAGCGGGACTCGGTCTCTCGCCGCGAGGCCCTGGACGAGACCTACCTCCTTGATCCTTCGGTCGTGCAACCCCCCGCGCAGGACAGCCCGACCCCACCACCCGCGGGAGATCCTCCCGCCGCGGCCGACGCTCGGACGCCCGCCCGTGGGTCTACCCTGGTCGCCCTGGGAGACTGACCCGTGACACTTCTCTTTCTCCTCTCGCCTATTCTCGTACTCGCCGTCGGGGGACTTGTCCTCATGCTCCTCGACGCGTTTCAGTCCGAAGAGGGGGGCCTCGCGATGCCCACGGCCCTCTTGCACTTCGTCTCCGGCGCCGCCGCCCTTGCGCTCTGGAAGCACGGCATCCCCGACGTAGGTCCCGAAGTTCTCTCCGGCTGGCTCGTGGTCGATCGCACGGCACTTTTTCTCGACATGGTGATCGCCATTGGCGGCGGTCTCGCTTCGCTCCTCGCCGGGGGCTACCTCGCCGAGCATCGCATCGAACGCGGGGAGTACTACCCCCTGCTCGCCTTTGCCTCCTCCGGCGCCATGATGCTCGTCCACGCCAACGACCTCTTGATGGTTTTCATCGGCCTCGAAACCATGTCCCTCGGCGTGTACGCCCTCACAGGCTTCCGCAGGGCGTCCGCGCGCTCCATCGAAGCCGCCCTCAAGTACTTTCTCCTCGGATCCTTCGCCGCCGCGTTGCTCCTCTTCGGCTCCGCCCTGCTTTACGCCATCACCGGCCACACGGACTTTTCAGGCATCGCCGCGGCGCTGCACCCTGCCAACGTCCCGACGGATCCCACCATCGCCCTGGGCCTCACCCTTTCGACCCGGGTCTCCATCGTCGCCCTGCTTCTCATCGTCGTATCTCTTGCCTTCAAGATCGGTGCGGTTCCCTTCCACATGTGGACCCCCGACGTGTACGAAGGCGCCCCCACGCCCACGACGTCGTACATGGCCGTGGTCGTCAAGACTGCAGCCTTTGGGGTGCTTCTCCGCATCCTCCTGACGGTCTACGGCGACCCTGCCAACGCGTCTTCCTCCGCGGGTTGGCCCGCGGCCCTCGCCTGGATCGCCGTCCTCACCATGACCCTCGGCAACCTCGTGGCGCTCGCCCAGACAAGCGTCAAGCGCATGCTGGCGTACAGTTCCATCGCCCACGCGGGGTACATCCTCCTGGGCGTGGTCGCCGCCCCGGTGGATGGCGTGGGACTCGGTGCCAGGGCGTCCATACTATTCTATCTTCTGGCGTACACGGTTGCCAACGCCGGAGCCTTTGGCGCGCTCATCCTCGCGGGTCACCGTGGCGCCGAGACCGTTTCGTACGACGACCTCGCGGGCTATGGCAAACGCCACCCCGCTGCGGCTCTCGCACTAACCTTCTTTCTTCTCTCCCTCACGGGCGTGCCCCCGATGGCGGGGTTCTTCGCCAAGTTCTACGTCATCCGCGGGGTGCTCGACGCGGGATACCTTCCCCTTGCGATCATCGCCATGATCAACTCCGCCGTGTCCGCGTACTACTACCTCGGCGTGGTGGTCAAAATGTACATGCGTGAGCCCGCGCCGTGCGCGCCACGGGCCGAGCCCATGCAGTCCGGCTACGTCGTCGTCGCCATCCTTGCCGCGGCCTTCATGGTGGCCTTTCTCGGTCTCGCGCCCGAGCCCTGGCTCGCGCACGCCCTCAGCGCCGTGAGCGTTGGCGTGTCGCCCCACCCCTGACCGCGGCAAGACTCCTGGCACGGTACGTGATGGCTTCGGCCCGAAAGACCATGACGCACGCACGCCCGCTCGTTTTCAAGCTCCGTTGGGGTGGGTCACACGTTGCCGTGGCAACGTGGTTGGCGGCCATCGGTTGTCATCCGTCGTCCCATGCGAGCCCGGCGGGTGAGTCTTCTCGTGGTTCCGACGCCGCGGTGACTTCACCCGCACCCAGCGGGACTTCTCGCGGCGAGGGTGTCATTGAAGGGACGGTGACCCTTACGGGAACTGTTCCCCAGGGACCGGCGATTCAACTCGACGGGCCGACGGCTCACCGCCCGGGGTGTGAAGCCGCCGCGCGGGCCTACGCGCTCCCGTTTGGAATCTCGCAACCGGGACCCCTCGAATCCGCCCTTGTGAGTGCCGACGCGCACATCCCCGGCACGCCACCGCCCGTGCGTCGTCGCCTCGTGGAGTTTCAAGACTGCTTCATCTCGCCACGGTTGATGGTGATGTCCGTCACGGACACCCTGGTGCTCCACGCCCTGTCCCAGACACCCACCACCTATCACTTTCCCAAGGTCGACGGGTTGGGCGCGACCATCGCCCAGATGCTTCAGCCCTCCGAAGACCGGGAACCACACATACAGCATCCCGGGCGGTACATCATCCACTCGGTCAACTACCCCACCTGGATGCAAACCCCGTTGTTGGTGCTACTCAACCCTTACTACGCCCAGACCGACAACCACGGGCACTACCGTCTCGAACACGTCCCCGCGGGCCGCACCACCGTCCACGGGTGGTATCCAGGCGCGGTCCCCGTCAATGTCATTCTCGACGTCCCTTCGGGCGGCGTGGTCCATCAAGACTTCACGCTCTCTGCTGCGCCACCGCCACCCGCGACGCCTGTGCAACCCGCGACGCCGGTCGACGCAGGGCCCATCCCGACGTAGGGCAGCGTCCCGCGCCCGGTCCATCGCTAGACCTTGGGTGGACGGACGCGGGAGCCTGGAGTAGCGGTATTCGGGTTGAGGCAGCACGCGACCGACCGATACGTCAGGGCCGTGGGGACGGTGGCTTTTGTCGCCTGGGCGCTGGTGTTCATCGCCCGCAGCGCCGCGATCGCCGTGGACGGTCGACGGTATTTCAGCCTCTTTGACGACGCGATGATCAGCATGCGGTACGCGTGGAACCTTGCCCACGGCAGCGGCCTCGTGTGGAACCCCGGTGGGCCTCGGGTCGAGGGCTACACCAACCTCCTGATGACCGTGTGCATGGCCCTCCCTGCCGCGCTGCTGGGCAAGTCTATGGCGGTGCTCACCGTACAACTCGCGGGCATTCCCACCTTGTTGGGCATCGCGTGGCTCACCCGAGGGATCTCCCGCGCGCTTGGGCATAGCGTCGAAGCGCAGGGCTGGGCCCTGGTGCTCTCCCTGGGATACTACCCCCTGGCCTACTGGACCCTGATGGGCATGGAAACCGGCGTGCTCTCGCTTCTCCTCTGCGCCTCGGTGTTGCTTACGCTGCGAAGCGCAGGGAATTCTCGGTTTCAACCAGCGCTTGTGACGCTCCTCGGGATGGCCTTTCTGACCCGACCCGACGCGTTGCCCTTTGCGGGCGTTCTGTTGGCCTGGCGAATGTGGCAGATGCCCTCGGGCCGCAAGGTCGTGCGCACCGAAGCCCTGCTCCTTGGGGTTGTCGTCCTGGCGACGAGCGTGTTTCGCCTTGCGTACTACGATCATGTGCTCCCCAACACGGTGACCCTGAAGATGGATGGCTTTCCCATGGCGCTGCGTCTTCGCCGGGGGCTGGGGTTCATCCTGCCGTTGTTGGCCGCGACCTGGCCGATGCTTCTCGCAGCGATGGACACCCTGGCGACCCGTCGTCGGCCCGCGGAGATCCTTCTCGGTGCCCTTGTCCTCACGGCGTTGCTCTCCGAGGTCTGGACGGGCGGCGATGCCTGGCCCTACGGGCGACGACTGGCCGTGGTGATGCCGTTTCTACTCCTTGTGTGCCTTACGGCTGTCTCGGTCCTGCGGCACCACCGTGCACTGGGCCACGTCGCGCTCTGTGCCGGCGGGCTGCTGCTCGCCAACGAAGAATTTCTGCCCGAAGCCCTCGGTGCGGCACCCATCTACACCACCCGCGCCAACGCCAGGAACATCAACACGGCCCTCGCCATCGAGGCCGTGACGACGCCCACGGCCACCGTCGGGGTGTTCATGGCCGGGACGCTGCCGTACTACACCGACCGGCGCGCGATCGACTTTCTTGGCAAGTCCGACGCCCACATTGCCGAACTGTCACCGGATCTCGCAGGCTCGCGGGTCAGCGGCCTGCCCGGTCACGACAAGTACGATCTCCGTTACTCCATCCTTGGGCTCCGACCCACCTACGTCCAGGATCTCTGCTGGGGACACGACGACCTGCGCGGTCGGGCGCCGATGTATCGCAGATACGTCTACCACGGCGTGGCCTTGTGGCTGGACAGCGCGTCCGACGCCGTGCGCTGGCCTCTCCTCGCCCATGCGAGGCCTGATTCCTGATCCATGGGCCTCGGTGTAACGCTCCCAGTCAACCATTCTTGACTGGTAGACGTCCCATGATGCCTGCCAGTCAGCCATTCTTGGATGGTAGACTCCATGCCATGACTGCCAGTCAAGGATGATTGACTGGTAGACCGCATGCGATGACTGCCAGTCGATGTGCGTTGACTGGTAGGCTACATGCCATGACTGCCAGTCAAGGATGGTTGACTGGTAGCCTCCATACCATGACTGCTGGTCAACGTGCGTTGACTGGCAGCTCTGTCCCTTGATGAGGGACATCGAACATTGGGGCACCCACGCGTGCGCCGAGGCACCTAGACGGTGTCTCGTCGCGCGGTCTGGACCCGACAAGGATCAACAGATCTTCAGCGGAGGTCGGTGTCGAGCACGTGGCGTAAGACCGTGACCATGGGACCCACGTCGGCCGTTCCGCACATCTCGCGGGCGGAATGCATGGACAACATGGGGGTGCCGACGTCGACGGTGGCGACCCCGAGCTCCGTGGCCGTGATCGGTCCGATGGTCGACCCGCACGCTAGATCCGAGCGTGAAACAAAATCCTGAAAGGGAACGTCTACGGCATGACACGCCGCCCGAAATCGCGCGGCGGAGTACCCGTCGGTGGCGTACCGTTGCTGGGCGTTGGTCTTGACAACGGGGCCGTGGCCGATGCGGGGCATGTGCCTGGGATCATGCTTCTCGGAGAAGTTCGGGTGCACGGCGTGGGCCATGTCGGCCGAGACACAGAAGCTACCCGAGAGCGCACGGGCGAGGCCCGACGGGGTGTGCGGGTCGGTGGCTTCCACGATGCGCCCAAGGACGTCTCGGAGAAAGGGCCCAGAAGCGCCTTGCGCCGAGGCGCTACCGATTTCTTCGTGGTCAAAGAGGGCGACCACGCGGGTGCCCGCGGTGCGCGTACGTCCCATGGCGAGGGCCGTCACGGCGCCATGGGTAGACCCGAGATTGTCCAGTCGGCCGCTGAATACGTAGTCCCCGTCGATCCCGGAGATACAAGCCATGGTGAGGTCGTAGAGACCAAGATCAAAGCCGCGGATGCGGGTGGGATCCTCTCCGACGGTCTTTGCGAGACGGCCAAGAAGCTCGGTCCAGGTGACGTCGGCATCGCCCATCCCAAGGATCGGAACCATGTGGGTTTGACGATTGAGGGTCAGTCCACGGTCGTTGACCTCGCGATCCAGATGAATCGCCAGGGAAGGAATGCGCGCGAGGGGAAGGTGCAGTCGCACGGCGTGACGAGAGAGGGTCCCGTCGGGGTTTTCGGTGACGATTCGACCGGCGATGCCGAGGTCTCGGTCGAGCCAGGTGTGGAGAAGTACGCCGCCGTAGACTTCGACGCCGAGTTGCGAATACCCCTCGCGACCGATGGCAGCCTGCGGTTTGAGCCGTAGGTTTGGGCTGTCGGTGTGCGCCCCGACGATGCGAAACCCGGCGGTGACAGGGCTGTCATTGCCGACGCGGAAAGCTACGAGGGAGGCGTCGCCGCGGGTGACGTACCGGGCGTCTCCGGGGCTGAGCGTCCAGGCGAGACTTTCGTCGAGACGGGTGAAGCCTTCGGCATTGAGTCGTCGGGAAACCTCGGCGACGGCGTGGTAGGGCGAGGGACTCGCGTCGGTGAACGCGCAAAGATCCACGGCGGTGGAGGGTGGCATCCCCGGGAGTGTACGGTTCGCACGGGGTCAGTGGAAGAGGTCGGTCAACGGCATGGCGCCGACGCTGCTGCCAAGGCGCGGAAGGCCAAGACCGTCTTGGATGGTCGCGAGGAGAGAATAGTGGTTGTAGGCGACGGTGGACGTGTAGGCACCACGGGACAGGGGCGAGATGGTAATGAGCATGATGGCGTTGGAGAGTGAGAGATCGCCTTCGTCCCAGACGATGAAGAGCACGCCGTTGGTGCTAAAGCCAGGCGCGGAGGTGATGAGAGACACGTTGGCGTTGAGCCAGTCGTCGCCCTGCCGCACGGCGTCGTTTGTGGGCGTGCAGCGATCGTGCATGTCGTGGCAAAGATCGGGCGAGATCATCGAGAAGCGGTAGGTGCCGCGATCGGCCATGAAGTCGCCGTAGTCCCGAACGTGACTGGTGCAGCGCGTCGGGTTGGTGCGCACGTTGTCGTAGTACAAAAACGGGATGTGCTTGGCCGCGTACGGAGAACTGTTCACGATGTTGCACGGTGTGCCCATGCTCTGGCCGTACTCCCGCCAGGAGAGGGTGGCTTCGTCAAGCTGGTCACCGAGGTGCGGGACATTCTGGTTGCAGTTGCAGGCGGGAAGAAGGATGCATGTGGGGTTGCACGAACCAGACTGTCCGGCGGGCTGGCAGTCGCAGATGATGCCTTGGGTTCCGCCCGAGGTGAGGGCAATGTAGTTGGGAAGACTGGGGTGTGCGACGGACTGGTAGTTGCTAGCCACGGTGGCTGTCCGCAGGAGCTCGTTGATGTACGGCGCGCTGGCGCTCCCGCGGATGGAAGTCTGCGATTCGTTTTCCATCACGATGAGGTACACGTCGCCAAAGGCTGGGATGCCTGACGAAGCCCGACAGATTCCGTCTGTGGCGCAGGTGAAGCCCCTGGCGCACCCACCGCAGGGTCCCGCATCCACTGGCCCGGTATCCGTGAGCATCGCAACGTCGGGGGCCGCTCCCGTTCCCGTATCGGGTGTTGTTCCCGCGTCGGCGGTGCCGGTGTCCGGCAGTGCCGTGTCACGGCGAACGTCCGTAAACGAGCCAGTGTCGTGGGACACGTCCGCGGCGATGGTGTCGGTCGGGGCACCGGCGTCCGACGAAGCGCCCGAGTTGTTACAGCCGTAGACAGTAACGAACAGTCCGACCGCGAGGGCTATGCGTTGAATAAGCATGGCGAGAGACTACCGCCCTGGAGGGGGTGGCGTCGACAGACGGCTCTAGCCTGCCGCGTCAGGCGCTCCCACCGCGGAAACTAATGCGTACGCCCGTGGGCACGGCGATGTCGTGGCGGAGGGCGGCGTCCCAGAAAAGCGTAGTGCGTGCGGCCTGAGGAAGGAGACACCGGCCCACCGACGCGAGCCGCGCACTGGGAAGAGCCGCTCTTTGGACGCGACGACCACGCCAGCCCCGCAGCCAACCTGATCTCGCGGATTGCCAGTGGCAAACTGCATCGGGTGGACTCCGAGAGCTACGGGCCGACTTCATCCGCGTGATGCCCTACGGGCCCCGCGCCCGCCTCGATCCCCAGGAGCTCGCTCTTTTTTTTTTTATTTTTATGGTGACAACGGAGATCTACACGGAACCATGGGGTCTCTGCGCGGCACTTGGGCAATTCATCACGGAAACGAAATCCAACGAGATCACGGCCATCCCCGCGCTGCTTGATGTGCTGGATATTCGGGGCGCGGTGGTCTCGATTGATGCGATGGGGTGCCAGAAGTCGATTGCCAGCAGGATCGTGGACTGCGGTGCAGACTACCTGCTCGCGCTCAAGGACAACCACCCAACGGCGCATCAGAAAGTCGTTGCGTGCGTTGCCGACGCGGTCGGCACAACGACCGTGCACAGCCACACCGACACAGACAGTCGCCATGGCCGGGTCGAAGTGCGCCGCGTCCATGACACGACCGACGACGCATGGTTCGAGGAGCGTGCCGCGTAAAAGAGTCTTCAGAGCTGTGTGATGGTAGCGCGTGAGTGAGAGGTGGGAACCAAGATCCAACGGGAATGTCGCTACCTCTTCAGCGATCATCTCGGATTTCACAGGGCAGACCAAGAGGACGCATGATGCGGATTACGCGCCTCGTGGGCGGGGCGAAGAACGAAGCGAATCGGGCGGAAGACTGCAGGAGCTCAAGATGCAAGATCGTAGAAGCATCCCAGGTCCGCCACCCAAAGCGCTGCCGGCAAAGGGCCCAAAAACCTAGAGGTCTGCCCAAGGCCCAGCGCGAACAACGATGCACGGTTACAGCGGGCAACGGATTCCACGGGAAAACCGCGGGATAAAAGAAATCGACCGTTGCCCCGGATGAATTCGTTGACCGCAAGCCGACGCCGGCTTACAAGCCATCTCCCTTCGGCAAGGCGGAGACGCAAGCGAAGGATCGCCAACCGACGTCCGAGATGGCGGCGGGAGGTCCGGCGGAAAAGGTTGACACGATCGACCAGGCTCTTGTAGACGGAGCCTCTGAAGCGGGAAAGCCGGACGCCGAAAAAACGTGAGATGGGCCTTGACAGACTGGCCGAGCGTCTCTAGACTCGGCCCCCCACTGTGAAAAGTGTGGAGCGACAAACGTTGGGTCTGACGTCTGAGGTTTGATGGTCGGCACCCGAGCGGTGTTGAGGAACATTCCTCTCCGATCTTTGAAAACTGGGTCGCAGGAAGATCCGATGCAGGAAGACTGCTTCGGATTACGCCGAATCCGCCGCCGCCCGCACCCCCGTGCGGTCGGTCAAACGGGTTCGGCAGGTGAACAACAATTAAAGCAGCTTGTCGTCAGTGACGGCCAGCTAGCAAATCGAGCCAGTTCCAAAGGGAACCTGGCTCTCTATTGGTCGAAGCACAACGGACGCCAAACGGCTCCGTCGTCGCAGAAATCAACTGGAGAGTTTGATCCTGGCTCAGAGCGAACGTTAGCGGCGCGCCTAACACATGCAAGTCGCACGAGAAAGGGAGCAATCCCCGGTACAGTGGCGCACGGGTGAGTAACACGTGGATAACCTTCCTGGAAATGGTGGATAACCTGCCGAAAGGCGGGCTAATACAGCATAAGACCGGGTTGCTGCGGCAACCGGGTAAAAGCAGGCCTATGTTTACAAGCTTGCGTTTCCAGATGGGTCCGCGCTCCATCAGCTAGTTGGTGAGGTAACGGCTCACCAAGGCTACGACGGATAGCTGGTCTGAGAGGATGGCCAGCCACACTGGAACTGAGACACGGTCCAGACTCCTACGGGAGGCAGCAGTGGGGAATCTTGCGCAATGGGCGAAAGCCTGACGCAGCGACGCCGCGTGGGTGACGAAGGCCTTCGGGTTGTAAAGCCCTGTGGGATAGAACGAATTGATATCGAGCTAACATCTCGATGTCGTGACGGTACTGTCTTAGCAAGCACCGGCTAACTCTGTGCCAGCAGCCGCGGTAAGACAGAGGGTGCGAACGTTGCTCGGAATTACTGGGCGTAAAGCGCGTGTAGGTTGTCTGATAAGTCGGGTGTGAAAGTCCTGGGCTCAACCCGGGAAGTGCATTCGATACTGCCAGACTGGAGTCTTGGAGAGGAGAGCGGAATTCTCGGTGTAGAGGTGAAATTCGTAGATATCGGGAGGAACACCAGTGGCGAAGGCGGC
>VFSW01006275.1_pt1 | contig 17486 bp, 14 predicted proteins | sample 5358111 | NCBI WGS metagenome assembly VFSW01 (sample SAMN11554181, study PRJNA540505) | mine drainage metagenome | isolation source: sediment from site ElyBrook_90M | place: USA: Ely Copper Mine, Vershire, VT | collected 2017
CCCTCGGGGCATTCCGCGTGCGCGTAGCGCGCGGTCGGCACTTCGTCGTCGGTCGTCAGCGTGAGGGAGTCGCGCCGCGCCCAGCCCTGGGCCGCCAGAAACCGCTCGGTGCGCAGATGCGCCGCCTGGACGTCGTCGGATTGCGTCAGCGCCCCGTGCAGGCCGATTTTCAGGCCCAGCGTGACGGCGGCAAGCGCCGCGAGGCTAGCGGCCAGTCGCGGGTGCCGGGTCATCATGCGCCAATGTCCATCGCCCGGCGCCGGCGGCGACGAGAATGCAGAAGATCGTGATGGCATAAACACCGACCGGACCGTGTACGACGGCATAGCTCTCGGGGCCGAGGCCCATCACGGTCATGCGCAGCACGTTGGCCGCGACGACGGGCAGAACGATGAAGGGCACGGCGATCATGTCCGCGCGCCGCCACGCGGGGCGGAACAGGCGGACGATCGTCAGCCAGCACAGCATGGTTTGCAGCAACGGCACGACCGAGGCGCACTCGGCATCGACGATCAGCGACTGGCCCCAGGGCACATCGACCAGATTGGCGTCGTGGGTCACCCCCGGCACGATGCCGCCGAGCACCTGGGCGACGAGGAAGGCATCCAGCGTCATCAGCCGCGCGGCGAAAATCTGCAGCAATGGGCCGAGCAGCAATTGCATCACGCCGATCCCGCCGAACAGCGTCGCCGCGGCCACGGCGTCCGGCGAGTCGCGGTCCCGCCACGCCAGATGCGACGCCAGCACCACCAGCGCCAACAGGCTCGCCGCGCCAACCGGCGGCAGCAGCAACAGCGCCGCGATGGCGAGCACCGGCCAGTCCCATGCGTCCATCGGCGCGGGCCGCGCGCGCGCCGCCAGCACCAGCCCCGCGGCCGCCGCCGCGACCAGGATCATGCTGACGCCGAACGTCTGCTCCGCCGCCATCATCCAGCCGTCCCGGACGATCATGTCGATGGCGTTGGGGGTCGCGCTGTTGAGCACGCCGATCAGCAGGACCCAGGAGACCAACCGGGGCCGATCCGGCGATGTCCGTGCGATCGCCGGGCCGTTCCGCCACCGTGCCAACGCCGACCATGCGCGATCGCGATCTTCCACCAGCGTTTCCAAGAAGATGATCCGGCATCATTGCCGTTGAAAATCGTTACGTCCGGCGGCAACCGCGCCAAGCCGCCGGCCAGGGATGCGCCGAGGCGACGTTTTCGACTGGCGATTTGTTGTAGAGAACGATAAGTTTTGTCAAGGCCAATGGGATGCCGTTGACCGAAGGGGAAGATTCGCCGGGACAGTCCGTAATGTCGGGCCGGGCCTCGTCGTGTGACCCGGATCCCTTGTTGTCAAAATCAGATGAAGGAGAATGTCTTGGCACGAGTGTTGTTCGCGCTCGCGGTTTTGACGGTTGCCCTGGCGCCGTCGGTGGGCATGGCGGATGGTGGGCGGGATGACCACCGCCACCATGGTCGTGATCATGGCCATGGTGGCGCGCCGCTGCCGCTGCTCGCGGCCGGGATACCGGGCGTGCTGGCGCTTGCCGGTGGCGTGGTGGCTTATCGGCGTCGCGCGTCGAAATAGCGCCAATTCTGCAGCGATCGCAGTCGTCCGCCACCCGGCGCGGCCGTGGCGGCAACGGCCTCCCCGGCGCGCGGCTCAGACATAGCGCCGCCGATCGCGGAAACAGGCGCGGATGTAGCCCAGCGACTTGCCGGCGGTGCCCATGAAGGCGCTGAACCCGCGCAGCCGGCGCTTACGCAGGAAGTACAGCAGGATGTGGACATACGCGAGCGCGAGGAACCCGGCGGCCTTGGCCGGGTTGCGCTCGACCCAGTAGTAGCGCTTGAACTGCACGTAGATCCGCGATGCCTCGGTGAACGGCGCATAGAAATCGCGATTGACCAGCGACGGAAAATGCCGGTTCGCCACGTCCGGCAGGAAGCGGATCTCGAAGCCGTGCAGATGGACCGCCCGCACCGTGATATCCATTTCGTCGCAGCCGTATACCAGGCTCGGGTCGAAGCGTACCCGCTCGAACACCGCGCGGGGAAACACCCCTGAGTTGATCACGACCGTCTCGTACCGGTCGCCCGGCGCGTAGTCGAGCGACTGGTAGCCGAGGAAGCTTATCTTGTGCGGAAACACCAGCGCGCCGTGGGTGAGTTCGGGGCCGGTGACGATGGTCCGCGCCGCCTGCGCGCCGAGCGCGTCGAGGCAGGCGGCGACGCGGCCCAGGAAATCCGGCGCGAGCAGCACGTCGTCGTCGATGAACAGCACATGCGTGCCGGTCGCCCGCGCCAGGGCGTTGTTGCGGTTGCCGCCAAGGCCAGTACGCGGCCCCTCGGCATGGATCACCGAGGGAAATTCCTCGCGCGCCATCATGCGGGTGCGCGAATCCGTGCTGTCGTCGGACACGATCACCTCGTGCGCCGGATGCGTGGAGGCAAGCACGGAGCGCAGCGCGGCGCGCAATTCGTCCGGCCGGTTGCGGGTGCAGATGCAGACGGAAAAACGAAGACCCTCGGCGGTATCGTGCATCACGCGCTCCTCGTCGGCCGTCGGCGTGCCGGCGGTATTGCTCCGGATGGCAAGGCGCTGGTGGCATGGATCTCGACCGCCAGCGCGTAGCCGAGGCAGATCCACAGCACCACGGCCGCGAAGCCGATGATGTTCACGAATGGAAAGATCGCGAACGGGCAGATCGCCGCCGCCGCCATCACCGAGGCCATCGGCGTTTTCTGGCGCCGCCCGATCTGCAACGCGCGCGCCGGGAGGAGGACGAGCGAGAACAGATACAGCGGGCCCGCGACCCAGCCGAGACCGAGGAACACCGAGAGCGGGCCGGAATCGATGTTGACGGTGGTGGTATCGCGGCCGCCCTGCGCCGCCTGGCCGCGCCCCTGCGCGCCGATCCCCATGCCGAACGGGTTCTCGTTGATCAGCTTCGGCGTCTCCGCGTAGATCATCTGGCGCACCTGCGCGCTGTCGTCGGAGTTCAGGTTCTGGAACGTCTGTAGCCGCACCGCGATCTGATCGATCACCCGCGGGTTCAGCACCGCCATGCCGGCATAGCCGCTGATGCCGGCCAGCAGGAGGATCGAGACCAGCCGCCCGAAGCCGCCGCGGCCGGCCAGCGCGCCAATGGTGAGCGCGAGCAGCACCGAGCCCCACACCGCCCGCACCATGGTGAGCAGCAACACCAAAAACAGGAACGGCGTCAGCATGATCAACAGGCGGCTACGGAAATGCGACAGCAGCACCAGGCTGGTGCCCACCCAGATCGCCAGGATGCCGGGATTGTTCATGCTCCCGAACACATGCGAGCCCATCGGCAGCGGCTGGCCGAGCGAGCCCATGCCGGACCCGATCATCCACGCCGCGTCCCAGTCCGGCATCACGAAATACTGGTAGAAGGCGTACGGCACCACGAACAGCAGGTTGAGCGCCAGGAAGGTGCCGAGATGCGCCTCGGCCTCGTCGATCCGCCCGGCGTGGCAAATGAACAGGTATAAATACAGCAACGGCACCAGCCAGTCCGTCGCGGCGAACAGGCCGCCCAGGACGTTGCCGCCGACGAAGCTGACGAACAATCAGTACAGAACGCAGGCGGTGAGCACGAGCGCGTAGCCGACCCCGCGGCGCGTCAGCAGGCCGCGGGTGTTGAGGATGTCGGGAACGATCAGCAGGGCCGTGAGGTTCGGCGTGACCAGCACGATGTCGAGCGAATTGAAACCGCCGCGCCACTCGATCATGCGGCGGACGAAGGCGGTGATCAGCCAGAACCATAGCGTCGTGTTCAGATACAGCCACGGCGAGCGCCGCTTGGCCTGGAAGGCGAACACCATCGCGGCCAGCATGAACAGCGGCCGCGCGATCGTCCCGGCACCGACCACCGAGAGCCCCACCACGACGACAAGCAGGCCGGCGATCGCCAGGGCGAGCTTCACCTCGTCCCGCGCCGCCGTCGGATCGGCGCCGGCCTCGGCGACGCGCGGCATGAGCCGTCCGCCGATCCGCGCGACCGCGCTCACGCCCGTGCCACCACGTGGTCGATCCGCTGCATCATCCGGGGCAGGGCAAACAGCCGCAGCGCCCGCTCGCGCCCGGCCCGCACCGTTTCCGCCACCTGGTCCGGCGGGCAGTCCAGGACGCGGCGGATGGCGCGCGCCAGCGCCGCGGGGTCGCCCGGCGCCACCAGCCAACCGGACTGGTCGCCCAGCAGCTCGCGCGAGGCGCCGTGGTCGCTGGCCAACACCGGCCGGCCGGCCAGCACGCCTTCGATGATCACGCGGCCGAACGGCTCGGGGGAGGTCGAGGTGTGCACCACCACATCCACCATGCGCATCAGCTCCGGCACGTCCTCGCGATGGCCGAGCCAGTGGACCCGGTCGGCCACGCCGAGCCGGTCGGCCTGGCGCCGCAGGCTGTCCTTGTAGTCGTCCTCGCCGAACAGCGCGTCGCCGACGATCAGCGCGTGGACCTCCGGCAGCTCCGCCAGGGCCGCGATCAGCACATGCTGGCCCTTCCAGGAGGTGATCCGGCCGAACAGCCCGACCAGAATCCCCCCCGGCAGCCCGGCGCGCGCGCGCGCCGCCGGCACGTCCCGCGCGTCGATATCCACGAAGCGCGCCACGTCGATGCCGTTCGGCACCACCACCACCCGCCGCGGGTCCCCGCCACAGTCGAGGAAAGCCTGTTTCGTCACCTCGGAAATGGCGATCACCGCGCGCGCCGCGCGGTTGGCGAGCCAGACCACGACCCGCCGCTGCGGGCCGGCGAAGTGTTCGGGCGAAAGGATGTCGTGCAGGTGCCACACCACCGGCTTGCCGATCAGCCGGCCGGCCAGCATGCCGACCACGGCGGCCTTCTGCGAATTGACGTACAGCACGTCGTGGCCGCGCGCGATCCGCGCCAGCCGGCGGACAATCCCCAGCACCGCCGGCACCGCGCGCAGCGCGCGCGAATACCCGGCCTCGCGCGTCACCCCCAACATGCGGCTGTCCCCGGCCAGCAGGGTCACGCCAATGCCGAGCGCCGCCAGCCGACCGCGCAGCGGCCCGTCGGCGAACAGCACCACGTGGCACCGCGCCGGCCCATAGTGCCGGGCGATGTCGAGCAGTTCGTATTCCGCGCCGCCCATCTGGCCGGCATGGCTGACGATCAGGATGCGCGGGCCGGTCATGCCACCTCCCGATAGACCGCCGCGACCGCGGCCGCGGCGTGGTCCGCGCCGTAGCGCGCCCGCGCGTAGGCGCGGCAGGCGGCGGCATCCGGCAGCTTCAGGGTGCCGCGCAGGCCGGCGACCAGCCCGGCGGCGATGTCGGCGGGCGCGGCCGAGCGGAAGATCAGGTCGGGCGACAGGTCGCCCACGACTTCCGGCAGGCCGCCGACCGGCGCCACCATCGAGGGCGTCCCGGCGGCCAGCGCCTCCGCCGTGATCAGGCCAAAGCCTTCCAGCGCCAGTGTCGGCACCACGTTGATCTCGGCCGCGCGGTAGGCCAGCGGCAGGTCGTCATCGGGCAGGAAGCCGAGGAAACGCACATGCGCGGCGAGCCCCAGCGCCGCGACCTGGGCGCGCAGCGCGGCCTCCTCGGGGCCACGCCCGCCGATCATCAGCAGCACGTCCGGCACCGCCCGCGCCACTTCGGGCATCGCCGCGATCAGCCGGTCCAGCCCCATGCGGCGCACCAGCCGCCGCACGCCGAGCAGGATGCGCCGGTCCCCGGGCCAGCCAAGTTGGTCGCGCGCCCGCGCCCGGTCGATTGTCAGGTCGAAGCGGTCGAGATCCACGCTGCCCGGCACCTGCCGGATGCGCGCCTCCGGCACGCCGTAGCGGTCGCGCGCCAGCGCGCCGAAGGCGCGGGAGAGCACGATGACGCGCGCGGCCCGCCGGTACACCACGCGCTCCAGGGCCCGCTTGGCGAGGACGGACAGCCCGCCACTCCCTTCCTGCGCCGCTTCATCCGCCCACGGACCGTGGAAATGCACCACCAGCGGCAGCCCCCGCAGCCGGTCCAGCGCCGGCAGGGTGAACAGGGCGAAATGCGCCGCGACCAGATCGAAATCCCCGCTGGCGGCCGCCTGGCCGGTCAGCGCGCGGGCGCGCCACAGCCGCGCGGGCAGCGAGTCGCCGGGGCGGCCGAACGCCCGCACCCGCCCGCCGGTCAGCTCGGCCACGTCCGGCGGCCCCAGCACGAGGCCGCTCGTCTCCACGCCGGCACCCGGCAGGGCCGCCATCAGGTCGGCATAGACCCGGTCGAGCCCGCCCGAGCCGGACCGGAACCAGTTCATGCCGAGCGCCAGCGCGCGCAGCGTGCGTCCGGCCATCTCGGCCGGCGGGTGGGGCGCGTCAAGCATGCGCCGGGGCCAGGACCGGCGCGGCGACGCGGGCGCGCCGGGCCGCCGCGCGTTGCAGCAGGTCGAGATATTGTCGCGCCATCGCCGGCCAGGAATGCGCGAGCGCCAATTGCCGCGCCGCCGCGGCCATTGCCCGGCGCCGCCCGGCCGGGGCCGCGAGCAACCCGCGCAAGGCCGCCGCCAGCATCGCGGCATCGTTGCAATCGGCCAGCACCTCGCCGACCTCGGCCGTGATCAGGTTGGCGCCGCCGACGCTCGCGGCGGTCATCACCGGCAGCCCGCTCGCCAGCGCCTCCAGCAGCACCAGCCCGAAGGGCTCGTAGCGCGAGGGAAACACGAACAGGTCGCAGGCGCGCATCAGCTCCGGCATGTCGGTCTGGAAGCCGAGGAAATGCACCCGCCCGGCCACGCCCAGGTCGCGCGCCATCGCGGGCCACGGGGTGCCGGCGTGCTGGCCGGCGACCGCGACATGCAGATCCGGCACCTCGGGCAGCGCGCGCAGCACGGTGTCGAGGTTCTTGCGCGGGCTTTTCAGGTCTCCGGCGAACAGCGCCATCGGCACGTCCGCGGGCAGGCCGAAGGCATCGCGCCGCGCCGGGCCGGGATGGAATTCGTCGGCATCGACGCCGTTGAGAATGGTGGTGATCCGCGCGGCGGGCACGCCGGCCTCGATGAGTTCGCGGCGCACCCCGCCCGACACCGCCACGATCTCGCCGGAGCGGCGGAAGGCGCCACGTTCGAAATAGGCGTTGATTCCGGTATAAAGCCGCGCATACGCCGCGCGCGGGTCGTGGCGCAGCCGCCACGGATGGAACGGCGAGCGCAGCCAGGAACGGTGCACGAAATGCACGGCGTTGACATCGGCCGCCGCCCAGGTCGCGAAGCCGCAGGCCAGCACGGCGTCGCAATGCCCGAGGCCGCGGGCCAGCCGGGCGCGTGTCCGCCAGGCAAACACCTGGTCCTGCAACAGCCGCGTCGGGACGAAGCGCGGCGGCGGCATCCGCTCCAGCACGGCCCCCGCGCGCGTCAGCCCTGGGTCCGCGTCCTCGCAATACAGATGCACCGCGTGGCCCTGGCGCAGCGCCTCCGCGGCGATCTCCAGGTTGACCCGGCCCTGGCCGTCGTTCGGGCCCACCCGCCGCGTGACAATGCCAATGCGCATCAGCGTGCTTCCTGATTGGCGACCGTCCGCGCCGGGCGCGGGCGGCGTTCCGTCAGCCTATCGACATAGACGGCGACGTTGGCGCGCTGGCTCAGCAGGAATTTCCGCCAGATCGCCTTGCCCTCGCTCGGCGTCAGCCGCAGCGTCTGCAACAGCCCCGGATGCGCCCGCGTGCCGATCAGCAGCGACCAGATGGCGAACGCCGCCAGCCGCGCCGCCGGCAACTCGTCCCATAGCGCCAGCGTGTGGTTATAGCATTGGTCGAAATAATCTTCCGAATCCGCGAGGTTCTTCCCGGCCACATAGGTGCGGTGCGCCTGGTCGCGGCGGAACGCGTAGTGATCGAGCGACACCGCCGGATCATACAGCACTTTCCAGCCCGCCCGGCGGACCGACATGGAGAAGCCGAAATCCTCGTGCGCCTGGATCTTGCGGCCGCGCAGCCGTGTGTCGAACCACCGCCCCGCGGTCGCCTCGGCGCGAAAACTCATGTTGGCGCCCTTGAGGAAATCCACCTCGCGCGGCGCGCCGTGGCCGAGATGATGGTTGCCGATGGTCCGCCCGTACCACTGAATCCGGCCCACCGTGTCGCACTGGCGGTCGTCGAAGCCGACGCCATCATGGCAGCGGTCGCGCCCGCCGAGCCCGCCCAGGTCCGGGTCTCGCGCGAAATGGTCGAGGATCCGCCCGACCCAGTCCGGATGCGCGCACGTGTCGTCGTCGCAGAACGCCAGGACATCCGACCGACAGGCGGCGAGCGCGGCATTGCGGGCCGCGACCACTCCGGGCGTCGCCACATCGACGATGCGCCACGGCACGCCGTCGTGGGGGTGTGCCGCGAGCGCCTCGCGCGTCGCCGCGTCGTCCGTCCGGATCACCAGGATCACGTCGTCCGGCGGCCGCGTCTGCGTTCCCAGGGCGCGCAGGCACGCGAGCAGTTGATCCGGGCGCCGGTAGGAGACGATCAGCACGGCCAGCGTCCGCGCCGCCCGCCTGGCATGCGGCCGCGCGGTCATGGCAGCGTCTCCAGCCCCGGCGGATCGGACGCCGCGGGCGCCGCGCCGGCGCGCGGGCGGGCCAGCAGCGCCATGACCATCCGCGCGTCCACCCACCCGAACAGCAGCCGCGGCAGGTCGATCCTCAGCAGCACCGGCAGCGCGCCGATCGCGACCAGAAGACGGAACGCGGCGGCGCAGAGCACCGCGAGCGCCGCCCCCAGCGTTCCCAGCGGCGGCACCAGTACCAGCATGACCAGCAGCAGGACGGCGACGGCGGCGGCCTCGAAGAAGGTCACCAGCCCCGGCCGGCCGCTGCCGGAATAGATCTGGTAGAGGATGCGCGCGCCGTTCTCCACCACGACCGCCAGCAGCAGGATGCGGAACGGCATGATCGCGGGCGCGAATTTCGGGCCATAGGCCAGCAGCAGCACCGGCGGGCCGACCACCATCAGCACCGCCGCCATCCCGGCGATCAACAGCATCGCCAGCCGGAACGCGGTTGCCACCATCTGCACGATCGCCCCGATCTCGCGGGCGGCCACGCTTGGGAACAGCACCGCGCTGATCCCCGCCTGCACGATCATCAGCATGCGCGCGGAACTCAGGGCCACCGCGTAGGTGCCGACCATGCTCGCCGGCAGGAAGGCGACGATGATGATCTGATCGACGGAGTTTGCCAGCGTGCCGAGAACGTCCACGCCGTACAGGCGAAGCCCGTAGCGCAGCAGCCGCCGCAGCAGATCCCAGCGCGGCCGGAAGATCGGGCCCATCCGGCGCGCCACCCGCGCGAAGATGTAGAGGACCATCAGGACCATCGGCAGGATGTAGGCGAAGGCCGAACTCGTTGGCGTGAGGTCGCCCAGCAGCGCCAACACGCCGAGCAGCGCCAGCGTCGCCAGGCTCTGCAAATAGAGCATGCCGTTGACCAGCCCGAACCAGCCGCGCGCTTCCGCCGCCCCGGTCAGCACCCAGCCGACCACGATCAGCGGCGTGGTCAGCAGCAGGAGCCGCCCGACCATGATCGTGTCCGCGCTGTATTGCTGTAGCCAGTAGGGCTCGGCGATCCAGCCGGCGGCCATGACGACGACGCCGGTGAAAAGCGCCAGCAGCACGCCGTTGCCCAGCAATTCGCGCTCATGCGCCGGATCGGCCTTCATGTTGTAGATCAGCGAGTCGTGCAGCCCGAGCATGGCGAGGCCGCCGAGGAAGGTCGGGGCCAGCACCAGCGCCGCCTGCTCGCCACGCCCGCTCGGCCCCAGCACCGCCGCCGTCAGCAGGCTGGTGCCGATGTTGACCGCCATCGCGAGACCGCGGAACACGACGACCTTCGCCATCGCGGTGGCGTTGCCGCCGCGATGCAGCCGCTCGGCGACCGCGCGCCGCAACCGGGCGAACCAGCCGCCGTCGCGGTTCGTGCCCGCGTGATCACCCACGCTCAACACCATTCCACGCCCACCCGCCGGCCCGCCGGCCGCGCCCGTCCAAGCGGCCGGGGTCCGGGCGCTGCCTCAGGCGGCGTTGTCGAGCGCACGCTGATAGCCGCGGTAATGACGCAGGTAGAAGCCTTCGCCGGCGTTTGAGCGCGCGTAGCGGCGCAGGTTCACCTTGGTCATGACCAGCCCGGTGACCGCGACCTGCGCCCGCTGCAGCGCCCGTACCGCCGTGGTGACGACCCGGCGCGGCGTGTCGCTCCAGTCGATCACCATCACCACCTCGTCGGCCAGGCCGCCGAGCCGGAGCGCGTCCGAAACCGCCAGCACCGGCGGCGTATCCAGCAACACCACGTCGTACCGGCTGCGCAGGTATTTCAGCAATCCCGTCAGCCCCGGCCACGCCATCAGCCCATGCGGATTGTTGACATAGTCGCCGAGCGACAGATGCCGCAGCGCCGAGCGTTCATCGACGCCGGCATGGCGCATCATCTCGGCGATCAACTCCGCCGTGTCGCGCCCCGGAAGGTGCGACAGCCTCGGCGCCTCGCCGCGCCGCTTGCCCGAGATCAACTGCTCCACCATCGGCCGCCGCAGGTCGCAGTCCAGCACGAACGCCGACATCCCCGCGCGCATGGCCGAGCGGCCGAGCGCCACCGTGAAGCAGGACTTGCCTTCGCCCGGCAGCGCCGAGGTGACCATCACCACGCGGCCGAGCGGCGCCCCGCTGGGGTCCGGCCGGCCGAGCAGATGCGTCAGCGTCCCATGCACCACTTCCGCCTCGACCGACATCGGCTGGTCGATGACGATGTCCTGCGGCGCCCGCCGCCGATTGGCGAAGATGCCGATCACCGGCAAGCCGACCTCGCCCTCCACCTGCTCGGTGTCGCGGAACCGCCGCGACATCATCTCGCGCCCGAAGGCCAGACCGACGCCGACGCCGAGGGCGGCAAGAAAACTGCCCGCCACCATCATCTGCTTGCGCGGATAGGTCGGCGCGTCGGGCGGCAGCGCCTCGACCACGACCGCCGCGTCGGCCCGCTCCATGCGGCGCTCGGCATCGACCTGCTTCAGCCGGATGAAAAGGCTTTCGTAGATCCGCCGATCGGTCTCCGCGGTGCGCTGCAGCTCGGCCAGATCCACGCCGGCCTGGCTCTCGCGCGCGACCTGTTTCTCCGCGCCCTCGAGCTGCCCGGTGACCGTCGCCTTGCGCGCGTTCAACGCCGCGACCTCGCCGGTCAGGCTGCGGACGATCTTGTTGGCCTCGACGTGAAGCTGTCCCTCGTTGCGTGCCAGCGCGGCGGCGGCCGCGGCCACCGCCGGATAGGTCGGGCCGTAGTTGGCCCGCAATTGGTCGAGATTGCCGGAAAGCTCGGCCTGGCGCGTCAGCAACGACTGGATCAGCGTCGATCCCAGCACCGGCGCGATCGCGTCGAGATGCCCGTCGCGCAGCGCCTGCTGCACCTGCGCCAGCGTGCTCGACTTCTCCGCGAGGGCGGCATTGATGCCGCCCAAATCGCTGTTCTGCTGCTCAAGCTGCTGCGTCGCCAGCGTGTCGTTCGAGCTGTCGGCCGAGCCGCCGCCCTTGGAGTGCAGGCCGATCAGGTGATGCTGCTGGCGATAGGCCTCGACCGCGGCTTCATCGGCGAGCATCTTGGCCTGCATCTTGGCCAGATCGGTGCTGAGCCATTCGTCGGCCTGCTGCGCCAGGCTCGCTTTCATATTGCGCTGCCACAGGATGTAGGCGTCGGCGTAGCCATTGGCGATGCGGGCCGCGAGGTCCGGGTCCTGCGCGCTCGCGGTGATCTGGATGATGTACGAGGCGCGGTCCGACCCGAAACTGACGGAGTTCAGCAGCACCTTCGTCGCGTAGTCGAGCGACACCTTGCATTCCGGCGCCGGCACCGGCTGGCCGCGCAGGCGGCTGATCAGATTGTTCAGCATCGCCAGCCGCGACACCGGCGGGCATTCCTCGAAGCCGGGCTGTGTTTCCAGCCCCAGCGCCTTGACGGCGGTCGCCGCCAGCCGCGGCGAATTCAACGCCGCCATCTCGGTGCGCACGAGTTCGAGCGAGGGTTGCTCGGTGCGCAGCACGCTGCTGTTGTCGTCCGTCACGCGCAATTGCGGCATGTCGATGCGCACGTCCGCCTCGGCCACGTAGGTCGGCGTCACGAAGCCCAGCCAGACATGCATCGCGGCCGCCACCAGCACCGCGATGATCAGGATCATCCATTTGTGGCGCAGCGCGATCTGTAGTGGCGTCACCTCGCTCGCCGAGGCCAGGGGCATCGCCTCCATCACGCGTGGCGCCGGCAGCCGCCGGTCATCGTCAGAATCTGAATATGTCAACACGATCTTCGATCTCTTTGTGCGGCGGCATGGCGTTTTCGGCGGGCGGCATCGCGGTGCGCGCGGCACGCCGCCCGGGCACGATGACGCGCACATGCATGTATCCGGGCGGACATGCACGGCATCGCGTGGGCAAATATCGGCTTGCTTTGCCGTCTGTTGGCATCCGGTGCGTAGTTCCTGCCTTGGTGAGAAGCCGCTCGCGGGGGAGGTGGATTCCCATGTGCCAAGAAAACGACTGCAACGAATTCCACAACCGAGACCTAACAAACGAGGCCGCGTTCGTCAAAGTTTTTTCGCTATTCGCAGCAAATTGGATAACGCAACCATAGGTTGGGTCAAAACGGTATCGCTGGAGGCGGGAGTTATGCGCCAGGCTCATGGCGGCGGTCGCCGTCGGCGCGGGCCTGTAGTTCGCGCTTGAGAATCTTGCCGCTCGGCGTGGTCGGCATCGCCTCGACCAGCACGAACGCGCTCGGCTGCTTGTAGGGCGCGAGCCGGGCGGCGGCGTGGTCGGCCAGTTCGCGCACGCTCGGCCGCGCGCCGGCCGCCGGCTGGACGAAGGCGATGATTTCCTCGTTGCCTTCCACCGATCGCCCGACCACGGCGGATTGCAGCACCGCCGGATGCGCGTTCAACACCGCCTCGATTTCCGGCGGATAGACGTTGAAGCCGAAGCGGATGATGAGTTCGCGGGCACGGCCGACGATGAACAGACAGCCATCCGCGAAGCACACGAGGTCGCGCGTGTTGAACCATCCCGCCGCGTCGAGCACCTCCGCGGTCGCCTCGGGCGCGCGATAGTAACCGCGCATCACGTTCGGCCCACGCACATGCAACTCGCCGACCTCGCCCGGCGGCACGGGCGCGCCGTCCGGCCCGAGCACGCGCGCCTCCACGCCCGGCAACAGCGGCCCCACCGCGCAATCCGCGCGCGGCCGTTCGGGGCGGATCTGCGCGATGGTCGGCGCGCATTCGGTGATGCCGTAGCCGTGGTGCAGCGGAATGCCGAAAAGTCGTTCGCTCGCGGCCTTGATCGCCGGGTCGAGCGGCGCGCCGGAGACCGAGAGGATGCGCAAATTCGGCGCGTCCACCCGCGCGATCCCCTTGCGGGCGGTGTAATCGAGCAGCAGCCCGAGCATCGCGGGCGTGCCAAGCACGATGGACAGCCCGTCCCTGGCCAGCGCGCGCAGCATCTCGGCCGGGTTGAAGCGCGCCACCATGCGCAGGCTGGCGCCGTGCATCAGCGTGCCCAGCAGCACGACCGACAGCCCGACGATGTGGGAGACCGGCATGATGCCGCCCATCCGGTCCTCCGGCCGCAACCGCCGGATCGCGCCCGATACCGCCGCCATGAACAGCAGGTTGCGGTGCGTCAGCATCACCCCCTTCGGCTGCCCGGAGGAGCCGGAGGTGTAGATGAGCACGGCCACCTGCCGCGCCGGGTCGGCATCGACCGGCTCGGGGAGGCAGTCCGCGTCCAGCGCGCCGACGCCGAGCGGCCCGAGCCCCGGCACGTCCGTCTCGACGGCGCCATGCCGCGCGGCGTGCGCGCGGGCCTGTGGCGAGGCGGCGGTGGCATACAGCGCGCGGCGTGGCCGGCAGTGCTCGCGGATCTCGTCGATCTCGCGATCGGCCAGCCGCGCGTTGACCAGCACCGGCCAGGCATCGAGGTCGGTGGCGGCCAGCAGCGCGGCGGCGACCGCGCGGCAGTTCTCGCTGACGATCAGCACCCGGTCGCCCGGGCGGACGCCGCCATCCGCGAGCCACGCCCGCGCCCGCGCGACCGCCTCCGCCAGTTCCCGGTAGGTCCAGGTGCCGGTGGCATCCACCAGCGCCGGCGCCTCCGGCGTGCGCGCCGCCCAGGGCGCGATGACCTGGCCGATGCGCGCCGGCAGGCCCGCCAGCAGCGCCGCGACATCGTCCGCGGGTGTGCCCATGAACGCGTTCATGCCAGCACGCGGCGCAGAAAAGCGGCGCCGGCCTGTATCCCCGCCTCGTCGATCGTGTGCCCGAGGCCCGGCAGGCTGAGCAGTTCCACCGGCACGTCGAGCGCGCGCAGCGCCGGCGCGGCATCCCGCGAGCGGCTCGGCGGCACGACCTCGTCCGCCTCGCCATGCACCAGCAACACCGGCGCGCGGTTGCGGATTTCCGCGGGCAGCCGGGACAACCCCGGAATCCCGCCGGAAAAGCCGAGGATCGCGCGCGGCGCCACCGGCCGGCGCAACCCGGTGAACAGCGCCATCATCGCCCCCTGGCTGAAACCCACCAGCACCAGCGCGTCCCGCGGCAGGCCGAGCCATGACAACTCCGCGTCGATGAACCGGTCGAGCGCCCGCGCGGCGATCCGCGCGCCCGCTTCCAGCGCGGCGGGGGAACGATCGATCAGGCTGAACCATTCCCGGCCGGGCGCGGCAAGGAACGGCCGCCAGCGGAACCGGCCGGACTGATGCGGAAACGGGGCATTCGGCGCGAGGAACGCCGCGGCCGGCGCCGCCGGGGCCCACGCCTCGGCGAGCGGCATGATCTGCGCCCCGTCGGCGCCGACACCGTGGCACAGCACGATCAGCGCCCGGGCGGGCCCGCCCGCGCAGGGCGGCCGGCGCCGCCCCCCGCGCGGGCCGGGGCCGGGCAAGGGGGGGGCGCCCACGGGCATCGCCGACCGTGCTTGGACATCCGGATACGTCACCGGCATCGCCTGTTCACCCCTCCCCTGGGCGCGGTCGGTTCATGCGTGGCGCCGTTGCCGCCAGCGCGGCCGAAAGCGCGGCCGACAGCTGCCCCACGCCCTCGCGGACCAGCCCATAATGGTCCCCGGGCACGTCGAGCACCGTCACCTCGCGGACCAGCCCGCGCCACAGCAGGCGTGCCTCGAACGGCAAGCTCGTCTCGCCGACCGCCTTGACGAACACGATGTCGCCGGCATAGGGCGCGGGACGGTAGGCGCCGAGCGCCTCCTGGCCGGCCTGACGCACCCGCTCGACCGCCGGCGTCACCGCCGGCTCGTCCGGCGCGGCGGGCTCCTCCCGCGAGACGAAGCGGCGCAGGAACATCAGGTTGAACGGCAGCCGCGCCAACCCGCGCAGCCGCCGGGCCAGATAGGCCGGCCGCGCGCGCGGCGGCAGGCGGCGCCACTCGCCGGCGTAATGATGCCAGATCCGCCGCCACATCGGCGCGGACAGCCAGGACCCGGCGAGCTTCCACCATGCCGCCGCCCGGCAGCGCGGCGGCCAGAAGCGCGGGTGCGGATAGGTGTCCAGCAGGCCGAGGAACGACACCGTCTCGCCCGCCCGCGTCAGGCGTTGCGCCATCTCCAGCGCCACCAACCCGCCGAAGGAAAACCCGGCCAGCCGGTACGGGCCGCGCGGCCGTACCCGTCGGATTTCCTCCAGATGGTGCGCCGCCATGTCCTCGACCCGATCGAGCGGCGCCGCCACGCCATCCAGCCCGCGCGCCTCGATGCCGTACACCGCGCCCTCGGTCTTCAGCCTTCGTCCCAACTCGCGCAGTTCCATCACCGACCCGCCGAGCCCGTGCGCGATGAACAGCGGCACGCCGTCGCCGGGCTTGAGCAGCACGAGGCAGGAGTGGCCCGCCCACGCGTCAGCCATGCACCGCGCCCCGCGCCCGGTCCCGCCCACGGCCGGGACGGCTCATCGGGCGGTCCCCGAGGGCCGCCCCGCCGGGGCCTTGTCGGCGCGCGATAATGCCGCGGACAGCACCGACGACAGCGGCCCCACGCCATCCCGGACCAGCCCCTGGTGATCGCCGGGCACGGTGTGGACCGCGATCTTCCGCGCCAGCGTCCGCCAGAGCGTGCGCGGTTGGAACGGCGTCGTGATGTCGCCGGCCGCCTTCACGAAGGTGATGTCGCCGTCATAGGCCGCCGGACGATAGGCGGCGAAGGCCGCGAGGCCGGCGCGTTGCACGCGCGCGACCACGGGTGTCACCTCCATCGCGGCCGGCGCCGGCTGCCCCGACCCATCGGCAAAGCGGCGCAGCATGTTGCCGACATGGAAGATACGAAAGATGCCGCACAGAAAAAGCATCGCCCGTCCCGCGCGGGTGACGACATAGGTCGGGCGCTCGCGCCGCGGCAGGCCGCTCAGCACGTGCGCGTGATAGGCCGCCATCCGCCGCCATATCGCCGGCGACAGCCAGGCCCGGACAAGCCGCCCCCAGGCCGCGACCCGGCAACGCGGCGGCCAGAAGCGCGAATGCGGGTAGGTGTCCAGCAGGCCGAGAAACGACACCGTCTCGCCCGCCCGCGTCAGGCGTTGCGCCATTTCCAGCGCCACCAGCCCGCCGAAGGAAAACCCGGCCAGCCGGTACGGGCCGCTTGGCCACACCCGGCGGATCTCCTCCAGATGGCACGCCGCCATGTCCTCGACCCGGTCGAGCGGCGCCGCCACGCCATCCAGTCCGCGCGCCTCGATGCCGTACACCGCGCCGTCGGTCTCCAGCAGCCGTCCCAGTTCGCGCAGTTCCATCACCGACCCGCCGAGCCCGTGCGCGATGAACAGCGGCACGCCGTCGCCGGGCTTGAACAGCACGAGGCAGGACTCGCGGCCCCGCGGGGTTTGCTGGGCCAGCAGCGCCGCCATCGCCGCCGGGGTCGGCGCGTCGTAGAGCGTGGTGATCGGCAGGTCCCGCCCGGTCACCCTCTCGACCTCCGCCAGCAGCGCCAGCGCCAGGATCGAATCGCCGCCGAGATCGAAGAAATCCGCGTCCGCCTCGACCGAGGCACATCGCAGCACATGCGCGAAGATCACGGTCATCGCCGCCGCCGACACCGGCTGGCTGCCCGCCGCCGTGACCAGATCCATCGGCGCCTCCCGCATCCCGTCCGGCGCGCGGCAGCGCGGGTCGCGCGGTGTCTTAGGCATGTCGCGGGGCGTCCTCGCGCGTCAGGGCCTGATCGAGATCGGCGAGAATGTCGTCGATATGCTCGATGCCGATCGCCAGCCGCACCGTCTCCGGCGTGATGCCGGCGGCCGCCAGTTGCGGCGGCGTGAGCTGGCGGTGCGTGGTGGAGGCCGGGTGCGTGGCCAGCGATTTCGCGTCGCCCATGTTGACCAGCCGCTTGCACATGCCGAGCCGGTCGAGAAACCGGCGGCCCGCCTCAAATCCGCCGGTCACGCCGAATGTCAGCAGCGAGGGGATGCGCCCGCCGAGATAGCGTTGCGCCAGCTTGTGGTT
>VFSW01006276.1_pt1 | contig 17485 bp, 10 predicted proteins | sample 5358111 | NCBI WGS metagenome assembly VFSW01 (sample SAMN11554181, study PRJNA540505) | mine drainage metagenome | isolation source: sediment from site ElyBrook_90M | place: USA: Ely Copper Mine, Vershire, VT | collected 2017
CGATCACGGCTGCGGTCCGATCGGTGATAATTTCTTCCAGCGCGCTCGGATCGAATCCCGGAATCGTGGACGCGCCCGCAACGAACGGGCCGAAGTGATCGCGGTACTTGCCTTTATCCATCACCGAGAGCGCGCCGAAGGTGCGGCCATGAAAGCCATTGGCAACGCCCAAAATTTCGGCCTTCGCTTCGCTTGAAAAGACTTTACGCGCGAGTTTGATCGCGCCTTCAACTGCCTCCGTGCCGGAGTTCGTGAAGAACGTTCGTTCCCATCCGCTCGCGCGCTCGAGCTTCTCCGCAAGCACGATCTGCGGTTCCTGCAAAAAGAGATTCGAGAGATGAAGATACTTCCCGGCCTGTTCGCGTATCGCCGCAACGATCGCCGGATGGGAATGCCCCAGCGCGTTCACGCCTAATCCGGCAATGGCGTCAAGATAGGTCTCACCCGTTTCGGTGGTGATGTGAACGCCCTGCGCGCTCGTCACAGCGCCGATGGGTAAGCGGTCGTAAGTGGGGAATAGAGAATTTTTTTCCCGTTCCAGAAGTGCGGTCATGGAGAAAAAGATTTAATAAGAAATAATTGGCGGTAAGCTGTGAAAAAATGGAAGGCAATGTAACGAACTCCGCCCCGAGAAAATCCCGAATGGATGAGGTTCGTACTTCGTGTCCGTGCAAGCTCTGCTTGCAGGCCGTCGGGGAAGCAGAGCTTCCCCATAGCCCCTCATCGGTTTCGTTCTGGCCGCATCGCGGGGAAGAGCACGACATCGCGGATGGATTCTTCTCCGGTCATTATCATCACCAATCGGTCGATACCGAAGCCGAGGCCGGCCATCGGAGGCATTCCATATTCCATTGCGCGGAGAAAATCTTCGTCGAGAATCATCGCCTCTTCGTCGCCTTTGGTTCGGAGGCGCGCTTGCTCTTCAAAGCGCGCGCGCTGATCGAGTGGGTCGTTTAGTTCACTGAAGGCATTGGTGAGTTCCTGCTTGTTTACATAAAGCTCGAATCGCTCGACAAGTCCGGGTTTCGTTTTGTGCATCTTCGCCAGAGGTGACATCGAAAGCGGGAAATCTGTGATGAAGGTCGGTTGGATCAGATGGTGCTCCACTTTGGCGGAAAAAAGTTCATCGATAATTTTTCCGGCGCCCGCGCTGGGCTCGATAGCAACGCCAAGCTTTTTCGCTGTTATGCGAAGTTCGTCCTCATTCATTTCGCTGACATCGACTTCCGCATATTCCTTGATCGAATCGCACATCGAAAGTCTTCGGTAGGGAGGCGCAAAATTCAGGGAGGTGCCATCCGTACCTACAAGCGCCATGCTTCCACCACTGACCGTCCGTGCCACTTCGGCGAATAATTGCTCGGTGAAGGACATCATCCACTCATAATCTTTGTAGGCTATGTAAATTTCCGCCATCGTAAATTCGGGGCTGTGGTTTTTGTCCATGCCCTCGTTGCGGAAATCTTTCGCGATTTCGTAAACGCCCTCGGCCAGTCCGCCGGCGATGAGGCGCTTTAGATATAGTTCATCCGCGATGCGCAGGAAGAGATCGAAATCGAGCGCGTTGTGATGAGTGACGAAGGGTCGCGCATACGCGCCACCATAGATCGGCTGAAGGATCGGCGTTTCGACTTCTAAGTAACCGCGCTCATCGAAAAATCGGCGAATGGTAGAAATGATTTTTGAGCGCGTGCGAAACGTTTTGCGAATGTCTGGATTAACGATGAGATCGACGTAACGCTGGCGGTAGCGGAGTTCTTTGTCTGAGAAGGCATCGTGAACTATTTTTTCTCCGGTGACGGGATCGGTCTCTTCTTTCACGACCGGCAGCGGTCGCAAGGCTTTCGCTAAGATTTCGAAGCGCTCGACGTGTAGCGTTACCTCGCCGGTTCGGGTGCGAAAAATAAATCCATTGGCGCCGATAATGTCGCCAAGATCGAGGAAGCGAAGCAAATCGTAGCGCTCCGCCAACTCGTTCGATTTAAAATAAATCTGGATTTTGCCGGCCTCATCCTGGATGTGCACGAAGGTAGCTTTTCCCATTCGCCGAATACCCATGATGCGCCCGGCGATGCTCGCGGTGGGATGCGTGTCGGGATTCGCTTCATCGAAGAGCGCCGCGGCTTCATCGGAGAAGCGTGTGCGCTCGAACGAATAGGGGTATGGCTCGACTCCGAGCGAGCGCAGCTCTGCGAGCGAGCTTCTTCGCTCGCGCTCCTGATCGGTTAGCGCATCGGGCTGCTCGGCCTCTCCGATGCGGCGCAGCGCGTATTTAACTTCTTCAGGATGCTCGGTCGGCGGGGTAGGGGTGGTCATGGTGGTTTGAATTCTGAACGAGTCACTTAAACTTCTAAACACTCCTATGTCATTCCCAATGTTGAATGATGAATGTTGAATGATGCCATTTAAAGGGTGTATTTCATCATTCATCATTTCTTCTCCCCGCCGCTCGGCCCGAGCGAGGGAAACCGATAACGGAGGTGGTACTCACGCGTGAGCTCCAGGCCAATGGTACGGAGTATATGTTTTAGTTGCCGCAAATTCTCGGCAAGGAAATATTCGCCTCCGGTCTGGCTTGCAAGCCACGGCAGCCGGCCTTCGTCTTCCACGCGGTAATTAATTGCGAAGAGCCGGATATGCGAGCTTGCGAGAAGCGTTTCGAGCGTTTCGATGGAGGTTCGGCTGGCATTATCCTGTCCATCGGTGACGACGAGAAGCACATCGCTCCTGCTCACCGTGTCATGCGGTCGCCGGTCGTCGATGTTTGTAACCGCGGCGGCGATGGCGTCATAAAGCGGCGTGAATTCTGTGCGGACCGTATCGTAGAAATGCCAGAAAATGCTCAGGGCATTTCTATCTTCGGTGAACTCGCCTTTTGTGGATTGCGCAATAAATGTGGATTGCTCCGCCGTGTATAATTCCCATGGGTTCCTATAGGTATTATCGAATGTCACGGCTTGCCCAAGGAGACCCTTTGGTTGCTCGTCGAGAATACTATCGCAAAATTGGGTGAGAGTATCGTATGAATAAAACATCGAGGCGGAATTATCGAGGACAAAACTGAGGGCCAACCGGCTCCGGTATATTGCGCCGATGGAATCCACAGAAAGTATTTCCGCAATGCGCCTTCCGTTTGTAACGCGAATATCTTTTATCGCGAGCCGCGGAGCCGAGGTATCCCTTCCGGAAACCTCGATCCACGCATCGTTCCAGTTGGCGCTATCGACTTGAAGCAGCGCAGAGGTGGAATCTCTAAGAGCTATTGAAATTGATTGAGCTAAACAGCAGGCGCTCGGCAAGGCCAAAAAAAGTACGACGAGCGAGAACTGCCCGGCATAGTCGCGCAGTAAATGCCGAACATTCCTAATTCGTAATTCGTAAATCGTAATTATTTCAACCACCCGGCCGGATTTTGCCGAGACTTTCCGCTCCACACTTCAAAATGAAGAAGCGGGACACCCTCGTCGTTTGTGCCACTCCGGCCAATCGCCTGGCCCGCATGAATACGATCGCCGGGATGCACACTCGCGCTCGAAAGATTTGCATAGACCGTATGCAATCCGCCCGCGTGGCGCAGAACAACAATCGTTCCATAACTTGGCAGCGAAGAGACGAGGGCGACTTCGCCCTCGGCGGCGGCCCTTACCGTGGAGCCTTGCGTGACCGAAATGTCGATCCCTAAGTTCATCGTGATGGTATTGAGTTCGGCGTTGCGGTGCTCGCCATACCCTTCCAAAATATGATGTCCGGCACTGGGCCAATCCAGCGAATGTGGCCCGTGCGCCGGGCCGAGCGATTCTTCACGCTCGTATTCCCGAGTTGCCACCGCGCCCCGGCGGCGCGCGGCGAGGCGAGCGGAATTTTCCCGGAGGACTAAATTTGCAATAATTCCTTCGAGCCGCTTTTCGCTGGCCTTTCGCGCCGCGAGAAGTTTTAAGATGTACGCTTTGCGCGCCTGAATTTGGCCGAGCTGTTTGGCTTCTTCCGCCTTTTTTTCTTCGAGCGTGCTGGCTTCATTTTGATGCGCGCCGATCTGCTCATGCTCGGTCTCGATCGTGGATGCCAATTCATTACTGGACTCGGCCAGCGATTGCTTCATCGAATCCAGCCGCGTGCGGCTCATCGCGTGCGCCTGCGCGATCGTCTCTGCGTAATAAGACATTCGCACCGGATCGGCGGATGGCTGGGTGATCAGGAGATCGTTTGCGTCTATAGGGGTGAGGGCATGGTCCATATAAAGTTGCCGGCTGCTCCGCGCATAGGCGTCTTTGAGGGTATCGAGTGTATTGCTCGTTACATGAAGTGAGCGGTCAACCTCCGATTTTGTCCCCTGGAGTTCCTCTGCTTGCGATTCGAGCCGGGCGATCGCTGCTTTCAGGGCGGCCGTCCGCGCCTCGAACGCGCTAATATTTTTTTTCGACCGCAGCTCCCGTTTTTCGTGCTCCTTTAGCTCGGACTCATATTTGGCGATCTCCTGTTGTAATTTGGCAAGAGCTTTCTCATTCGCGCTTCGCTCCGCATGGAGCACTCGCTCCGTAGGGTGGGAGGAACGCTGTGATTTCACGGGATGGCGCTTCCGCCCCACGGCCGGAAGCACGGCGACCAGGATAAGAAAGCCCGCAAGTGTAATTTTTGACAAGGTCCGGAGTTGATTCAACGCGCTGCGAATGACCGCATGAGCAATCATTCGCTCGAGCGCGCTCGATATTCCAGATTCCGTAACGCTCCTATGGGCGAAGTCGTCTCCCTCTTTACGAATGGCACTACGTCACGCGCGCCCAAATGGGCGCCGCGCAGGATCGCTCGTGCGCCGCTCATGACCCAACATCCGCCGCTCATGACCCCTCATCCGCGTCGCCTGATGGCTCGTGCTGGTTGCCGCGCCGTGAGGTTCATCGGAGCCGCCGTGATGTCGCTGGTACTTTTTTTCGGAATCACGCACTTTGCACACGCTCAAGGGACCTGGAAGCTCATAAAGCAGTTCGATCGGCCGATCGGCTGCGCCTACTTTTTCGATCAGGATCATGGCCTCATCGGGTCTGGCGTAAGGCCGGGATATCAATATGATCCCTATAATAACATTGTCGAAGATCAGGGCGACAGCGTTTCTATATTCAAAACGATGGATGGCGGCGCAACATGGACCCAGAGCGCGGTTCCCGCGCATTTTCCAGGAGCGGTAACGCAAATCTGTATGATGGACTCGCTTCATGGTTATGCATCCATATTCAGTGACGTTGAATTCGATTACGCTGGCACCTTTGGTGGATCAAGCATCTGGGAGACGACCGATGGCGGATCGACGTGGTTCGACAACCTGCAACTCGATCACATTGCGACCTGTGTTTACGCCCAAAAAGGGCTATTGATGTTCACCAAATGGGATTGGTATTATACGCATTATTGGCCCTACACCCCCGTTTTTCCCATCGATGAATTTGGAGGGGCCTGTTCCTACGATAGCGGAGCAACATGGACGGAAAATTTTCGCCGCGGAAATGGTATTGCATTCTCCGATAGCCTCAACGGTGTGGTAACGGAGATAAATTACAATAAAAACGGCTCGAATTTCTGGGTCACGATGGATGCGGGGCGTACCTGGCAGCCTAGTGTGAATAACCAGTATGAGGCATGGTCGGTGTATGCCGTTCCGAATAAGCGGGTTTACTTTTGCGCGAACGAGTCGGAACCGTATGACAATGACCCATACAATACGATCAATTGGTCCACCGATGGTGGCTTTACCTGGATGGAGCGCGCTTCGTTTCCCGCTATTCATTTTACCGGCGCTATCGAAGGCGTTGGGAGTACCCTCTATTTCCAGACTGACACCGCGACCAATCAGACCTATTACGATGCAAACGGCTATGCCCACGGAATCTACCGCTCGGACGATCTTGGCGCGACGTGGCATTGGGTCGGCGGGCCTTCGAACAGCCGGGACACGCGCTTTGCGGTTACGGGCTGCCAGGGACAGGTCGTTTATGCCTTCGATGGGCTGGGCGACGTTTGGAAAACGAGCGATGGCGGCGATGGCACTTTGGGCCCCATGATCGAACTCAGCGCAGATACAATTCTCTGGCTGCCGAATCCCTGCGGCGATACGCTCCACTTCAATTCGTTTTGTTCGAACTGCATCCCGATAACGATTGATTCGGCGAGCATTTTATATGGGAAGGATTTAACCCCTCTTCCCGAACCCGGAGTATTGCCGGCCGCGCTAAAGGAAGGCGACAGCGCAGAGATTTCGCTGCTCTATTCTCCAACTTCGGGCGGCGAGAGTTTTTCCATGATCCGAATTTTCGCGCACACCGGGGAAAATGTGCTTACGCGCGACCTCACCATCCGCATTGAGAATAGCATTTCGAACACGCTCGTGCTTTCTCCGGATACGAGCAGCTTGCGTGTGAGCAGTTGTGAGAGCGCAATGGATAGCGTCGAGCTTTTTGCTACCGGCTGCCCGGGATTGGTGATCGATTCCGTTACGGTTCCATCCTCGGATGTAATGCTCGTCGATAGCTTGCCGGCCCTGGTTGCCGATTCTCTGCCCTATTTGCTACGATTTTTATATCAGCCGGATAGCGCGGAGAATAACACAGTGCTTGCTCATATTTATGCGCATCAGGGACGGCGATTGTACGATACCGTGATTGCGCTTCGAACCGTGTCCACGCAGGCGCCGCCTCGACTTGCACTCGATAGCAATGCGCTCACGTTCGAAACGCGCTTCTGTAAGTCCCAAACGACAATGCTGGGTCTTGCGGCGATGAGCTGTGACAGCGTTACGATCGATTCCATCGTCTCCTCGAATCCCGGGTTCGTGCTCTCCGGCGGGCCGGCGCTGCTTTTTTCGCGTGTACGGGACAGCCTCATTGTTACCTTCGAGCCGGATTCCGTGGGTGCGACCTCCGGCACGATTCGAATTTTTGCGCACACGCGCTCGAAGCGGTTCGATACAACGATTTCAGTCGCGGGACTGAATTATGCCCTTCCGCAGGCGGTAACGCTTTCCACGACCGATCTTACGCTCGCGACCGCGAGCTGCCAGCCCATACTCGATACGCTTTTGCTCGGCGATCAGGGATGCAGTACGCTCTTTCTCGATTCCGTAATAATGGGGGACGATAGCGAACTTAGCATAAGCTTCGATTCCTCGCTCGTGCCGATTCAAAGCAATGACAGCGTTCCACTGCGTATCGTTTATAGCCCGCAGGATGGGGCTTCGAAAGCGAGTACCTTGCGGCTGCTGTTGCACACGTCCTCCCGGAGCATAGATACGACGATCTCTCTTAGCATTTCGAACCGGATACGGGCGGAGTCGCTCTCGCTTTCGAGCGATTCTCTCTTTCTTTTCACGAAGTACTGCCAGCCGGTTTCCAGGCCCTTGCAAATCTCCAATTTTGGATGCCAGGCCATGACGATCGACTCTGCCGTAATTCTTGGAGATTCGCTCGGCGAATTTTCTATTCCATCTTCAAAGCTTAGGATTGCGACGAATCAGACCGCTACGACAGATCTGACGTTCACTCCGAATATTCCTGGAAGCCGTTCGGCAAAAATAAAGGTCTATCTTCATGCGGGTTCAACCGCAAAAGATACTATACTTTCGCTGGTCGGAAAAAACCTTACCGCGCCCGTGCCCTATATTCCGCCGCTGCCGTCGCAGGCGGCTGGTACCATCTTAAACATTCCCATTATGCTGGAGCCAACGCTCGATACGTTCTCCATTCACAGCTACGCATTTCATCTTTCGTTCAATACCGATCTCCTCACGCCGCTGGGTCTTGAATTTGCCAATACCTGTTCCCACCGGGAACGTTCGTACACCTTCGATCCTGAGCCGGGCAGCGGCTGTTCAGGTACGGTCTCCCTCGCGGATACAATTTCCGACACCTCGGCGCTTTCGCTCCCACTCGTGTATGTGCTGGCGAAGGTATCGCTCGCGAAAGATTCGATGACATCCGTCACACTCGACAGCTTCGCTACGGACCGCGAGCCAACGCTCGAACTTTGCAGCATTCCAGAGCAGCCATTCTTTCTTGCACAGCAATGCGGCGATCCACTGCTCCTCGATCTGCTTAATGCCCGGACGCTGAGTTTCCGTTTCATTTCCGTCGCGCCGAATCCAGCCTTTTCGGGAAGCTGGGATGTGAATTACTCCATAGAGGAAGCTTCACCATCGCTAACGCTCGATGTTTATGATGCCGCTGGAAATATGGTCTATCATTCCAGCCGTCTCGCAAGTGAATCGGGCGAGCACACGGCGCGCATTCCCGTTCCAAAGGGCAGCGGGGATTATTTTATCGTGCTCTCCAATGGGCGGGAGCAGACGGCGAGAAGCGCGAGTGTGATCCGGTAATGGTTTGTGTACGAGCAAGCTCTGCCTGCACAAAATGTTATGGCATTATACCAACAAGTAGCGTCTCCATTAGCAGTTCGTCATTGGAATGCTGCTTGCCGCGGGTTTGGGCTTCGGCTTCGACGAGGGCGCGGAGGGCCGAGTCTAATTTCTCGCGCGTATAGCGCCGGGCTTGCCCGATAATTTCTTTCGCGAAATAGGCCGCGCCGCCGCGAAGTTCGAGCGCGTCCGCGATCGCTCGCTCGTTCTCGCCTTTCGCGGCAAGCTCTCGCGCAATGGTAAGCTGCTCGATAAAGCGATTCAGCATGACGAAGAGAAATTGCCGCTGGTCCTTCCCCTGATCGAGCATTCGTAGCGTAATTTCCGTCGCGAGCGCCTTGTTGCCGGCGCCGATCGCTTTGGTGAGTTCGAAGACGTTGTTCTCGCGCGAGGCTCCGACAACCTGCTCCACGTCTTTCACCGAAATATCTTTCCGCTCACCGCCGTAGATGATAAGCTTTTCCAATTCATTCGCGAGCGATCGCAGGGACGTACCGAGATAGGCCGTCATCAGCCGGGCGGCATCGGAGGGAAGCGATGTGCCCATCGCTTTAGAGCGCGCGCGAACCCACTCGGCAGCCTCGCCTTCCTTCATCATCGGGAATTCCACTACCTGCGCTTTTTCATTCAATTCCCGAAAAGGCGATTGATTGCGTGCGCCGAATTTGTCCAGATCGAAGATGAGGACGGAGCTCGGGTTGGGTTGAAGAAGATAATTCAGCAGGGGATCCTCAGTTTGCTTTTTGCGGCCCTTCGCGGGGGCGCCGGCAGGTTTGGCGCGTAGAATGCGATCCGCCTCGCGCACGACGACTAACCGCCGCTCCGCCATCATCGGATAGGAGCGCGCCACCGTAATGACTTGCTCCATCGATGTTTCCGCGCCATAGAGCACATCGCAATTAAACGAGCGCGTCGATTCATCGGGCACGAAGAGGTCCGGCGCCTGAGCCAGGAGTTCGCTGCGAAGAAACTCCTCTTCGCCGTGAAGCACCCAAACCGGATGCGTCGCGGACGATGCTGCGGACCCAGATTTCCATTTTTTCAGGATTTCATCGTAAGCAGTCATGCGAGGAGGCGAATTGGGTTGAATTTCGATTGTTTTTTCATTCTAATCCCGAAATATAAGCAATCTTGCGAGAGTTCTCTTCAAAACTGGAAAAATTCCTTCGCAAAAGAATATTTCGTGCGAAGGGTCAAAAGTTTTATTAGTTTCGCATACCGGGATTTGTGCGTTTCCTGATTTTAGGGTGGAGGAATGATCGAAAAAACACCAATTTTCTTCCACTACTCGGGACATTCCACGGCTCATCAATGGCACACGAAGTGCTTTGTTGAAGTCCGGAAACGGCGAGCGCCAAATATTATTATCGGACATTAATTCGAAAACGATTATGCACTTTACAACCGATCAGCGAAAGACCAAGACGATCTTCCGGCTCAAGGAGGAGCGGCTCGACTCCCGAAATGCCGGACAGCTAAAGGCTGAATTTCTTATCCTGGCCCAGCCGGGGACCGATGCGATTATTGTCGATCTGACTGAGGTTCAGCACGTCGATAGCGCCGGCCTCTCCGCGCTCCTGCTCGGGCAAAGGCAGATGCGCCTCAATGGCGGGGAACTCCGGCTGGCGGGACTAAACGAGTCGATCCGCTCCTTGCTTGACATTACGCAGCTTAACCGGATGTTCCCTATTTTTGCGACGGTGCCGGAAGCCATGAGCGCGAAAATCGGTTTTTTCCCTGGACCCGATGGATCGGATTCTTTTATCGATGATGACGATGATGAGGAATCGGATTATTCGGAAGGAACGTTAGGAGGTGGTACCGGGCTGAGCAATCTTCCCGGCACAACCAGCCATGTTGAAACGATAGAACAGGTCGAATCTCTCGGACCCACGGCGCCCAGCGCAAAGGCCATTCGTGCCGGAGCGATTGCGGCGGGTGGGTCCTTTGGCGCGGCCGCTTTAACTAATATTATGATGACCCCTGATACATTTGAATTGGAGGACCTCGCACTGCTCGATCTCGGCGAGGAGGAAGACGACGACGAAGAAGACCACGACCTCGATGACATCGATGATCTCGAACAGGATTTCGACGACGAGGACGACGACGAGGATGACGACGAGGATGATCTCGACGAGGAGGACGATGTCGAGGAGGATGAGGTGGCGGACGCCGACAAACCCGATGAGGAAGAGGTCGTAGAAGTCGAAGACTTAGACGAGGACTTCGAAGACGACGATTGGGACGAAGAGGAACTGGAAGAGGATGAAGAAGAAGACTACTAATATCAATTAGATAAGGAATCTCTGGTTACGTCCTCGCGATGGCGCAAAAACAACTTAGCCAGAGATTCCTTAATTAATTCCCGGACACCTTTTTCCTTCCGGATGGAGTTGGAAGCTCCATGAAGAATTATCGCTTGCCCCGCGATCGGGGCAAGACATGGATCCGGTCGCTTCGGCGAAGTATTGCCCGGCCTGCCTGGCGGCGCTCGAAAGCGTTGCGCTGGTTGATCGGCATTGCGCTTACGCTTGCCGTGGCCGTGCTGTTTCCCAGCGCGCATACGATGGCGCTCTCGGGATTTTCCGTCGGCTCGCTCTGGACGAGCGAGGATGTGACTGCGCCGTTCACCTTTCCCGTTTATAAAGATCACGTCCGCTATGGAGAGGACGTGCGTAAGGCCCTATCGGATGGACTCTATCCCGTCTTTGTGCCGGATACGAGTGCGGCAATAAAGAGCGTCGCAAACTTTCGAGATGCCTGGAGCCGCATGATGATGCTCTGCGCTGTTGCGCGCGCGGATACACTGGCGGAATATTCATTGATGGATTCGGCGAAAGCGTTAGGTCTTTCGGCGGATGATTGGGTTTCGCTTTCTCAGTTTGCCGTGTCGAAAAACCAGAAGCAATTCGAGCGCGGCCAGCGCACCCTGGCCGAAACCCAAGCCATATTGGTACGGCAAATCAACACGCTCGAATCCACCCGGCTCATTACCGCCTCTGGGGAAGAACAGATCCTCGCTGCGCACGGGCAAAGCGCGGAACACTTTTTCGCGTTGCGCCTTCATCCCACGCAGGAAGCAATTATCGCGCGCGACACGCTGCTGCCTATTCAGGCGGCGTCGAACCTCCTCTACGTGACTCTTCAAAACCGGTTGAAGCATGATGCCTCGCTCGTGCCTCCGCTCTCAAAATTGGCCTCGGACGCCATCGTGCCGACCGTGGCATACAGCCCCGCGCTCACCGAGGCGAGTCGTGAAGCGATCGTGGATCGTGTTCCGCGCACCGATGGAATCGTGATCGAGGGCGAGAAGATCGTCTCCCGCGGGGAGATCATCACGCCGAAGATCAAGGCTTCGCTCGAAAGCCTTTCCGAGGCACGGCTGGAACGCGGAGGAATGGTTGCCGATTTCGGCCGATTTGCCGGCACGGTCGGCCACGCGGGGCTGCTCGTGCTTTTGATCGTCCTGTATCTGAAATTTATTCGCCGGAAGATCTACAACGACAACGCGCAAATTCTCTTGCTTGCACTTGTATTGTTTTTCCCGGCCGTGCTGGCTTATTTTTCCGTCTGGATCCCGGTGGATTTTCCACTGCAATATTTTATATTGATTCCCGTCGCCTCGATGCTGCTCACCGTCCTTTTCGATAGCCGAACGGGATTTTACGGCACCGTCGTCGCATCGCTCATCGTAGCAGGCATTCGCGGGAATGATTATTCCATTGCCCTGGCCGGGCTGTGTGCCGGAGCCTTCGCGGCTTATACCGTACGCGATTTGCGTAATCGGGCGCAACTCTTCACCAGCGTGGGCTACATTTTTTTTGGATATTTGGTCGCGATTGCCGCGCTCTCGCTCGAACAGGGAACTCCGATGCGGGATGTCGGATACGAACTTATTGCTTCGCTTGGCAATGCGCTGATCTCGCCGGTGCTCACGCTTGGGCTGCTCTATGTGGTCGAGATGACGTTCGACACCATGAGCGATCTGCGTCTTACGGAATTCGATAATATCAATCATCCACTGCTTCGCGAGCTTGCACTCCGGGCGCCGGGAACGTATCAGCATACCATGATGGTGGCGCAGCTAGCCGAGAACGCCGCGATCGCGATTGGCGCGAATGCCGCGCTCGCCAAAGTCGGCGCATATTTCCACGATGTCGGGAAACTCGCCGCACCCCAAAATTTTGTAGAGAATCAAGCGGGCGACGTGTCCAATATCCACGAGAGCCTTAGTCCCGCTGAAAGCGCCGAACGCGTGAAAAATCATGTGGAGCAAGGGATCGCGCTTGCTCGCGCCCATGACCTGCCCGAACGCATCATCGACTTTATTCCCATGCATCATGGCACGCTGCCCATCTCCTTCTTTTATCAGCGCGCCGTGATGGAGGCTGTCGGCGGAGGGGTCGTCGATGAAAACGAATTCCGCTATCCCGGCCCGCTGCCCAACTCGAAGGAGACGGCAATCGTTATGTTGGCCGATGCATCGGAGGCGATCTCGCGCTCGCTGGCCCAGAAGGGCGAAGTTATGTCTGCCGAAGCGATCGAGGAAGCGATCAAGCAGTTAATTCGGACGCGCTTCGAGCAAGGGCAATTTGATCACAGTGATATTACCGTGCGAGATTTCACGATGGTGCGCTCCGTCTTCGCGCGCCATCTTTCCGGGCTTCATCATCCGCGTATTGCCTATCCCGTTCCCGGGGAACCTTCCATCGCGGGGATTTCACTTTCGCCAGTCTAACGATAGCGTGCCAGCCACTCGCCTGAAACGTTCGAAGCGCACGCTCGCCAGCCTTGCGAGCGATGGTGCCCAAGCCGGACCGGCGCGATCGAGCGGCAAGCCGCTCGATCTCTACCTAAATTATCTCCGGCTCGAACGTGGGCTAGCCAGAAACTCTCTCGAAGCGTATCAACGCGACATCGAGAAATTCGAGAACTATTTAGCTGGAAGCAGTCGGGGTAATGCGCCACGCGCGCCGATCAGCCGCGCTTCGTCCGCCGAGCTTCAGCAATTTCTTCGCGCGCTGGGCGAAGCGGGACTGGCGCGAGCAAGCATTGTCCGCATCATGAGCGGACTGCGGGGATTTTATAAATTCCTGCTGACTGAGCGGATTATTCTCTCCGACCCGACGGAGAATCTCGACATCAAAGCCATTCGCCGAACGCTGCCGGCCGTGCTCTCCATCGCGGAAATCGAAGCCATTCTGAATCAGCCGGACATCACAACATCGAAAGGAACTCGGGATCGGGCAATCCTCGAATTTCTCTATGCCTCCGGTGCGCGTGTTTCCGAAGCCACAGGACTGAAACTTTCGCAACTCTTTTTGAAAGATGGACTCGTCAAGCTCTTTGGAAAGGGAAGCAAGGAGCGCGTGGTCCCCGTCGGGAAAATGGCGCGAGATGCAATGGATACGTACCTCTCGAAAACGCGCCCGCTCTTCCTCCGTACCGGCAAACGGACGGACGCCGTGTTCCTGAATCAGGAGCGCGGCACGGCCCTTTCACGGATGTCGATATGGAATATCGTTCGCGAGTACGCCAATGCCGCGAGGATAGATAAGAACCTTTCGCCGCATACGTTTCGGCACTCGTTCGCCACGCACCTTATCGAAGGCGGTGCCGATCTTCGCATTGTGCAGGAAATGCTCGGCCACGCCGATATTTCCACGACCGAAATTTATACCCATGTGGATCGCGCCTATCTCAAAGCTGAACATGAGAAATATCATCCGCGCGGATAATTTATTTATGCCGTCATTGCGAGGAGGATCGAACGACCGAAGGGAGTTCGATCCGACGAAGCAATCCCCCAGCGAGATTGCTTCGTCGGGAATTGCTCCGCTTCTCTTCGCAATTCCCTCCTCGCAATGACAAACAATAAAAAGTGGCTTTGGTGGATCGTGCTGGCCGGGCTGGGACTGCGCGTTGCCGCGTGGTTATATTTTCGGACGCATACGTTGCAGCTTGTCACCATGCGGCTGCCGGATGACGCGCTCTATTATTTCGCGATCGCCCGGAATCTTGCGCATGGCTATGGAATGTCATTCGATGGCATTCATCCGACCAACGGAATGCATCCCTTGTGGCTCCTGCTTATCACGCCGATCTTTGCGCTGCATCTTACCCAATGGGGCTTCATTCACGCAACATTGCTACTGCAGACCGCGCTCGATACGCTCATCATTTGGCTAATTGGCAGCACCGTCTATGATCTTCTTCCCGGCACGCGAGTATCGAATCGAAAAACCGCGGCCAGCGTCGCGGCGGTGATCTATGCATTGAGTACGCTCGTTATTATTCGAAGCATTAATGGGATGGAAACCACGCTGGCCGCGCTCGTCTTTGTGCTGTGGCTTCGGGCGTATATTCGGGCGGCAAGTGGACTTCGGTGGACGGATTGGACGGTTCTCGGATTCGTAACCGGGTTACTCTTGCTCGCACGGACAGATAGCTTTATCGTCCTCATTCCGATCACGCTTTATCTCATTGTTACGAAATGGAAAGCCGAATGGAGAGGAATGATTTTGGCGCTCTGCATCGCGTGTGTTGTGATTTCACCTTGGCTCGCATGGAACCTGGTTCACTTTGGGACGATCATGCAATCAAGTGGAGAAGCCGTGCCGATGTTGGCCTGGAGGAAATACTATGCGACGTACGGTCCTTTTATCCTGAGCTATTGGCATTTGCTCCCTGATGCGCTGAGGAGCATGTTAAAGCCATTTTGGTATGCAGCTTTCGGTCTGCCGCTGCTCACGATTGGCTATGCGGCGATCGCTCGATGGAAAACACTATTGATGGGCGAGCGCGCGATTTATTTCATGGTCTTGGGGGGAGTGCTCCTGCTTCTCGTCCATTCGATCTTTCGCGGATTTATTCGAGATTGGTATGTCGAAGAGCTGGTCCCCATCTTTCTTATCGGCTACGGCGTGAGTATCGGCAGGAATGCAGGCCAAACGGAAGCGCGCGCGAGTGGGCGCTGGGCGCTGGCCGGGCTTGTCATCGTTCTCCAGCTTTTGCCGTACCGGAATCCGCAATATGTGTCTCAGACCGCCGTCGTAGAATCCGGCGTGCCGGTCGCAGAACAACTTTCGGTGCATTACCGGATCGCATCCTTCAATTCCGGTTATTACGGCTATTTCGCTCGGCGGCCGGGAAGTATTGTCGATATTGACGGCGTGGTAAACTCCGACGCCTTAGCCGCGCTGAAAGCGGGCCAGCTCGGCGCATATCTCGATCGCGATTCGGTTTCCTATATTTTGGATTTCGAAGGTGATTTCGGCGGTTACATTAATCTCTTCGACCATAGCCTACTCGATCATTTTTTATTAGATAGCGTGATCTCGAACCGTTGCGATTCGGAAGATCCACTTTTTCTCTATCGTCGGCGGACGATTCCAGGTCACAAAGAAGTGCCCTATCCCGAATGAAACTTGACAGCGCCTTCTTCTGTAATAGTGAGGTCAAATTAACCTAATGAAGGATAAGGAACGCAGGATGAGATCGAAACGCTTTTTCGCGCTTCTGGTGGCGCTCGCCTTTTTCTGCATACTTGATGCTTCATGCTTTCTACCCTTCGCGCGCGCGCAGACGCTGGATGAATCCGCGCGCGCCCGTCTCTCCGATATTCTGAACAAACCGCTTAGTCCGAGGGCGGCGGCGCTGGGGAATGCCTTCGTCGCGATGCCGGACGATCCGAACGCGCTCTTCAGCAATCCCGCCGCGATTTCGACTACCGCCATCCAGGATTCCGCGCGGATGAACGATATCTCGCTTAGTTATTCGCATTACGTGCTCGACATTAACGAAGGCGCGGTCGTCTATGAGCATCCAGTCCCCGAAGGCGTTCTCTTTGCCGGTAACGTTGCGGCCGGGGTGCAATATTTTTCTGGTGGCTCTTCGGTCGAAGCGAATTCCGTCGGCCAGGACCTTGGCACGTTCCACACGGGCGATGTCGCACTGTTGCTCGCTTATTCGAGTACCGCCTCGAATGGGTTGCACTATGGCGTAGGCGCAAAAGTCGTGAGTTCGAGCCTTGTATCCGGTTCCTCTGTTCAGGACTACAGCGCCACGTGGATGGCGGCGGATCTCGGCCTCTTTTACGATTGGTCGAAGGAGAATATGACGTTCGGATTTTCCGTGCTGAACCTGGGAACCGAGGCATCGACCTACGCGGGCGTTCAAGAGCCGGTCGGAGCGAATGTGCAGTTTGGCGCTTCGATCAAGCCGCCGCACTTGCCGCTCACGCTATCGCTCGCGTTCCATAACCTCACGCGCGACCGCGAGGGACGCAATCTGTTTTACGCGCTCAACGATTTTTCTGTCGGCGGTGAATTTATCATGGGCAAAGTAGTGCGCCTGCGATTTGGTTACCAGAATGAATTGCGGCACGAACTGAGCGTCCCCGCCGGCACTGGCCTCGCCGGTTTCTCTGGCGGCGTAGGGCTTCACATCAAGGGCTACGATATCGACTTTGCCGCCGATGATGAAGGCCCGGATTTTTCCTCGTTCATCCGATTTGGACTCCGGACGGCGTTTTGAAAATAGCTTCACGGAACGGCCTTATGAGACGTGGGGTTAGGCTCGTCGCATAACAAGATCGCGGGGTGGAGCAGTGGTAGCTCGTCGGGCTCATAACCCGAAGGTCGTGGGTTCAAGTCCCACCCCCGCTACCAAAAGCCTGACATTCGTCAGGCTTTTTTTTATGCCGGATTTTGGATTTTCCATTCTTTCCTTTAACGGTTGCGGCCCCCTCAGCAATTGCGTAGCGCGAATGGCCTATCGGCTGGACCGGCGCGACGCTCTTCAGTTTGTGCTTATCGGGAAGAGCTGAGCGCCTCGTGTCCGCATTGCGGGATGTTCCGCGATTTCACGTTCGGCACGATTTTGTCTGCGGCTTTAGAGACAAATGACGTCCTCGCATTTAGTGAGGTTAACAGGAACTCACGCGAAAGGCCCTATCGGGCGGGCACGAACCTCCTTTTGGGCGCGTAGTTCTTCCGTATATTCCCCCAACTTGCTGTAACATTTGGCCACCGGGGGTGTTTTTAAATGTGTGGGATTTCATAGCATCTCATAGCGAAGCTTTAT
>VFSW01006277.1_pt1 | contig 17485 bp, 17 predicted proteins | sample 5358111 | NCBI WGS metagenome assembly VFSW01 (sample SAMN11554181, study PRJNA540505) | mine drainage metagenome | isolation source: sediment from site ElyBrook_90M | place: USA: Ely Copper Mine, Vershire, VT | collected 2017
ATCCGGCATGACGCGAATGCTGGCCGACGATGACGTTCTCCAGCGTCGAGAGGTGCGGCATCAGCCGCACATTCTGGAAGGTGCGGGCGAGGCCGTGGCGGATGCGCAGCCGTGACGGTACGCGGGTGATATCGGTGCCGCCCATCCGAACGGCCCCGGCATCGACCGGATAAACGCCGCTGATCAGATTGAACACCGTGGTCTTGCCGGCGCCGTTGGGACCGATCAGCGCCGTGCGCGAACCGCGGCGCACCGCGAAGGTCAAATCTTCGACCACGCTCAGTCCGCCGAAACGTTTGCTGACGCGTTCCAGGTGCAGAACGGCATCGGCGCTCATGCGATGCTCCCCGCCAGGCTATCTGCATCGCGCACCGGAGCGCGCCGCCAGGCGAACAGCCGCCGCAATTCGCCGCGCGTCAATAACCCCTGCGGCCGCAGCGCCATCAGCACGATCACCGCAGCGGCGAACGCGACGTACCGCATGGTCGCGCTTTCACGCAGCAGCTCCGGCAGCAGCGTGAAAATCGTTGCACCGATCAGTGGGCCGACCGTGGTCTGGGTGCCGCCGAGCAGGACATAGAGCACGATGGTGATGCTCAGGCCGACGTTGAAATACTGCGCTTCGATGTAGCTGAAGTGATGCGCATAAAGGCCGCCGCCGATTCCGGCGATCATGGCGCCGAGCGTAAAGGCGGCAATTTGAAATCCGCGAACGCCGACGCCCATCAGATCGGCGACCCGTTCATCGTCCTGCACTGCGCGCACCGCGATGCCGAAGCGCGTCCCAAACAGCAGCGAGACGAAGACCGCGACACCGAGCGCAAAGGCCACGATCACCGGCCAATGGATAAAGGCCTTCACTGGATAGCCGGCGGCGCCGCCGACGAATTCGAGATTGAGGATTGCCGCCTGGGTGATTTGTCCAAGCGCGAACGTCGCCAGCGCCAGATAGATGCCGCGGGTGCGCAGCACCGGTACCGCAACGGCGAGCGCGACGAGACCGGACAGGATCGCGCCAAGCGGAATGGCGAGCAACGGATGAATCGCAAACTGATTGCTGAGATAGGCCGAACAATACGCGCCGATCGCCGCAAATCCGGCAAGGCCGATGTTGAGTTGCCCCGCGGCGAGCGGAAGGTAGGCGCCGTAGGCGAACACGACATTGATCGCGAGCAGAACCAGCAGGCCTTCAAGATAACCGCTCATATCCCCGCCCGCGCTATTTGCATGCCGCGGAACAAACCCGTCGGCCGCACAAACAGGATCAGGAGCAGGAGACCGAAGACGGCGATATCGACGAAATCGGCGCCGAAATAGCTGATAGCAAAGACCTCGGCGAGACCGATGATCAGGCCGCCGGCGATCGAGCCCCAGATGTTGCCCATGCCGCCGACGATCATGGCCGAAATCGCCTTGAGCCCGACGGCCTCACCCATGAACGGGTGCACCTGCCGATAATTGAGCGCGAACAGGAGCCCGGCGAACGCTGCAAACAATCCAGCGACGACAAACACGATGGCGACGACGCGATTGATGTTGACGCCAAGCATCAGTGCGGTTTCGGAATCTTCGGCGATGGTGCGCAGCGCGCGCCCCAGCCGGGTATGTTTGAGCAGCAGTGAAAGCGCCGCGATCAGGCCGGCCGAGCAAATCAGCCCGACCAGTTGCGGAATGCCGATGACAAGCCCGGCGAAGCGCCAATTCGTATTGCCGAGCGCGGTCGGCATCACCCGCATGTCCGCGCCCCAATAGGCCAGCGCCAGGTTCTCGAACAGCAGCAGGAAAGCCATCGAGGAGACGAGCGGCACAAACGGCGATGATGCCCGCATCCAACGCCAGGTGAACCGTTCGACGACGAGGGAAGCCGCAGCGGGGATGGCGAGCGCGCCGATCATTGCCAGCGGCAACGGAAAGCCGGCGTGCGCCAGCGCCCATAGCGTCATGCCGCCAATCATGAACAGGCCGGGAATGCTGAAATTGAGGAAATTGAGCACGCCGATACTCAGGGTCAGCGCGACTGCGACCATCGCGTAGACCGATCCCAGCATAATGGCGTTGACGACCTGTTGGGCGAACACGACGATACCCTCGTGCGGCGTTGCTACGAACGGCCGGCAGCCCGTTCACGGCCGGGAAAGTTCCCGACCAGGGCCTCGGAGCTTGTCACCACAGTGAAATTTCACAAGCGTTTTTTATAAGCACGTAAAGCTGCTCCAGCGGGCAAACACGCGCAATCATTGCGAGCCCGCTATTCCGCAGCTTCACGCCAGGATTCAAGTTCCGGGCGGCTGAGCGATGCCGTCGCCCGCGCCGAGCCGCGCACCAGCGCGGCCATTGCCACCGAGGCTGCGCCGAACATCCGCGGCGTCAGCGTTCCGAAAAAAATGTCGTTGATCGCCCGGATCTCGGTGCTGTGACGGGCGATCAGGCTCCGCCCCGCGCGCGTCAGGCTCAACAGCACGGCGCGGCCATCTTTCGGATTGGCGCGCTTGGCGAGCAAGCCGGCCTGCGCCAGTTTGTTGCTCTCGGTCGCAACGAAGGCGCTGGATACGTGCAGAACCTTGGCGATGGCGGTGACGCCGACGCCGCGCGCGCCCTGGAATTGGCCGACCGCCATCAGCAGCGAATATTGCGGCGCGCTGATACCCATGCGCACGCCGAGATGCTCGCGCACGGTCGTCATGCGGCTTGCTATTGTGAGCAGGTCATAGACCAGCCGGCGAAGACGGTCGTCGGAACCTTTTTCCAGCAGCGCCGGCCGCGACGCCGTCGCCGGCAAGCGAAGACCTCCGACTTCGACCTCGCGCGGGGACGCCTTGCGGCGCCCACGATCAGTTTTGCCGCGCGCTTTAGAGATCGACATAGCCGGTGTCTTGCAGCAGCTGGCTCTCCACGGGGATGTGCAGGCTGTCGTGCACGGCGTTGTAGAATTTCCAGAAGCCGACGACGCAGGCCAGCTCGACGATCTGCGCCGGCGTCAGCTTCTTCTTCAGCCGCTGCAGGAGTTCGTCGGGAACGGAAGTCGGGTCGGCCGACGCCGCCCGCACGTAATCGAAACAGACACGCTCGAACTCATCCTTGGGCTCGATCTCGCCGGTAATCAGCGCCTGTAATTCTTCCTCACTGACGCCCCAGCCTTCGAAATCGTCGCCGCGCGGTTTCTTCAGCATGGAGCAACTGTGCGCGGTGCAATACGCGCAGCCGTTGGTCGCGCAGGCGATGGCCGCGAGTTTGCGCTTGAGCAATTGATCGAGCGTCGACGACGGATCGCGCATCACGTTGCTGTTGAGCTTCCACAACGTCTCGGCGATTTCCGGACGGTAGGCATAAAGCTTCAGCGCGTTGGGCAGAAAGCCCATGCGCTTTTTGTACGGGTCGAGCACCGGCTTTAGCTTCGGCGAGAAATCTTCCTCGCGCACGTACGGAATAAACGGCTGGGCTTCGACCAGCACATGCGGTTTGGGCGGCGCTACCGGCTTGTTCATCGCTACTACTCCTCTCTATAGAAAATCCTCAAGGCGGACTTTGCCCCAGTTGACCGGCCATGCCCGCTCGAAGTCGGCGGGGTTGTGGCGCGATTTCCGCGTCGCATCGATGCCGATCTTGCCGACGGTGCGCAGCGGCGCATCTCCCTCGAGCGGTTTGCCCGACGGATCGAACGGCGAGCCGCGGGTGTGCGGCACGATGATAATGTCGCGCGCCGGATCGACCCGCGTGGCCATCGCATGATAGACCTCGCGCGCGTCGTCGATATTGGTATCGGGGCTGACGGCAACGACCATCTTGGTGTTCAGCCACGGCGCGCCCATCGCCGTCATCAGCGCGTCGTTGACGAAGCCTTCGCGCGGATAGTCGAACTGCAAGATGCACGACAGCGCCGCGCCCCAGGTGGGAAAGCGCACGTCGGTGACGGTCAAGCCGATCTCGGTGAGCCTGTTGTACAGCACCGCTTCGTGACACAGCCGCGGCAGCGTCTGGTGATCGGTGTCGGGCGTAGTCTGATGATTGCGGTAGATCGGCCGATCGCCGCGCATGGTCACCGCGGTGATCTCGACCTCCGGCACCAGTTCGGAATGCGGCAGGTGATACATCGAAGGCGACGTCACCTGACCGACCGGAAATTTCCCGCCGAGGTGCACGTAGCCCTCGACGACGATTTCCGCCTGCGCCGGGACGGTAAGGTCGATGGTCTCGCACGGCACCATCTCGATGTCCTGAGCCATGATGGTGCCGACCATTTCCATTTCGCCCCACATGTCCATGCGCATGCCGGAACACATGCCCATGATTTCGTAGGCCGGCGGAATGCCGAACACGAACGCGATCGCCATCCTGGTTTTGCCCAGCGCCCGATACTTGTTCATGATGATGTGCGAGTGCGGCGTAATGAAGCTGATCAGTCCGCGCCGCGGCCCAACGGCGTAAGTGCCGGCGTGGCATGAATTGTAGAAGCCGGTTTCCGGATCGCGGATGATGTTCATCGCCGTGACGTAAGGCGCGGCGTCGACATCCTTGTGGCGGGGGATCGGCAGGACCGTCCAATCGGCGTCGCTGCCGGTTCGGACCAGCTCCTTCACCGGCCCGGTCTTGACGTTTTTCAGCCCGCGCGGCGGCTGCCGCAGCCGGAACGCCAGCGTTTTCAGGTAGTTTTCAGGCGTCACCCCGAGCGCCCGCGCCTGAGAACGCCGGTTCTTCACCAGCATGTCGCAGAGCCGGAAACCGGGTTTTTCGACGATGTTCTCGAACACGATCGGCAGGTCGCTCTGCGCCGACAGCGCACCAATATCATCGATGCGCACCGGCTTGGTGATGCGGGTGACGATGTCCGCGTTGGTTTCAAGATAGCCGCGCAGGCTCGCATCGAGCGGCTGCTCGTTCGACTGCGGCACCCGTCCGGCCGCCACTGCGACCGTCTCCGGCGGCATCACGTCCCTCCAGATAGCTAAGTAAGTTTATTATGTTGGTTTACCAAGTCAACAGCGGGACCGCGCCGGCAAACACCGGTCAGCGTGCCGCGGCGAGTGCGGCGGCGATAAGGCGATCCGGAATTTCCGGGGCGTCCGCCGATCCGCGGTAGATTGCAAACAGGTTGCGAATATTGGCGGCGATGGCCGCGGCCGGTTCGGCGCGCAGCCACCCGGCAATGCGGCGCGTGCTCCATTCCTCAAGAATCGTCTGCTCGATCCGTTCGCTTTCGAGCTCTGCGGCCTTGACATCGCTGCGCAGCGCCGCGGCCGAGGCGGCGATCGCCGACGAGTCGGCCGCGAACGGCTTGAGCGCGCGCCGGGCCTGACCGAGGCTGTGCACGATCTGTTTGTGCCACTCATCCACGAGACCTGAAGCCGCGCGCAACTCGGCATCGGGCACGACGGCGCCGCGAACCGCGCCGGCATAGGCGCAGAACAGCAGCAGGTTAACGTCGATGCCATGCCGGTCCTGCAGATCGAGGCATTCCGCCTGCACGGCAATATCGCTGTAAACCGCAAGCGAGAACGACCAGAAACGCGACGGCGGCTCGGTCACGGCGCTATCCTATTCGTCGTCCCCCGCGCGCCACCTTTTGACCAGCCCGACGTCGATATCGAACAGGTCGAGACAGCGCCCGACCGTCTGGCTAACGATATCGTCGACGGTTTTGGGCCGATGATAGAAAGCCGGTACCGGCGGTACGATCACCGCGCCGTTTTCGGTCGCCGCAAGCATGCTGCGCAAATGGCCGGCGTGCAGCGGCGCTTCGCGCACGACCAAAACGAGGCGGCGCCGCTCTTTTAGCGTGACGTCGGCCGCGCGGCTCAACAAACTGTCAGTCGTGCCGTAGGCGATGTCGGACAGCGTGCGGATCGAACATGGCGCAATCACCATGCCGCGGGTTCGAAACGATCCTGAAGAAATTGCGGCGCCGATATCCGAGTTCTGATACGTGGCTTGCGCGAGCCCACGCACGTGATCCATCGACACGCCGGTTTCTTCTTATCACGCCCGCGCTGCCGAATTCGAGCCGATGAGATGCGCGGGAATCTTTTTGTCGTGAAGGGCTTCCAGCAACCGGACGCCGTAAATGGCGCCGGAAGCTCCGCTGATGCCGACGATGATAGGAGGGTCCCGGCGCATGCGGAGAATGTGACGGGTTTGGCCGCTGATCGCAACCGCCGCACGGTCACGGCGCGCGGCAGTCGTTTTTCGAAAGGAAAAAGCCGCGCTTGGCGCAGCTATTGTGCGGTAGCGATCTGGAACGCCCCGCCGCCGCCCTCGACTGCCTCGGCGCTGCCACCACCGGCGCTGGTGCCGTCGTGCGCGAGGTCGATTGCCGCCGGTTCTCCGCGCGGCGAAATCACGAAGCTGTATGATTTTCCGGACTCGACGGTGAAGCGGTAGCTGGTGCTGCCGGACGGCAGACGATGGCTCGCCAGTCCGATCGGCGCGGACCAGGCCGAGACTTTGAGCACGGCCGGCCCCGGGGGCACCGTTCCGGTATAGGTCCGGCCCGCCGCCAGTGTTGCCACCGACTTGCCGTTGATCTCAACGCTCGCGGCCGCGGCCCGGTAGGTTAAATCGTCCGACCGGCTGATGGTGATCGCGCTTTGTCCGGACGTTGCGGCTGTCGGTGCATCAAATTGATCCGTGATGCAGCCACTGCATCCCAGCAGCATGAGCAGCAGCGCCGACCGATAGATCAGAACCATGCGAAGCCCAAGCGCGGCGAATCGCCCAGGCGAATTAGGACTTTAGATGGTTACCGGAACGTTAACCGAGGCCTATCCTTTACACTTGTTGTTCGTTACCGGTGCTGAGAAAGGCCGTGAACAGCGAGCCCGCCGCGCGCGCCTGTTCTGCCGTTCCTGAGAAAACCTGCACACCCGAAGACAGCACGCAGACCTGGTCGGCAACGTCCAGCGCGCGCGCCGTGTTCTGTTCGACCAGAAGGATGCTCAGGCCTTCATCCTTCAGCTTCATCAACGCGTCGAGGCAGAGATCGACCATCTTCGGCATCAGCCCGAGTGAGAGCTCGTCGACCAGAAGGAGCCGCGGCTCCGCCATCAAAGCGCGGCCGATGGCGAGCATTTGCTGCTCGCCGCCGGACAACGAACCGGCCAGTTGCGTGCGCCGCTCGTAGAGTCGCGGGAAATAGCCAAACACCCGATCCCGCTTGGCGGCATCACGCGCCAGCGGCCGGGCATAGCCGCCAACGGTGAGATTTTCGCCGACGGTGAGATCGGAAAACAACTGGCGGCCTTCCGGCACCAGCGCAATGCTGAGATCGACGCGATCGACGGCGCGGCGACGCGTAATGTCCACGTCATCGAACACGATGCGGCCGGCGTAAATGTCGACGTGGCCCATGATCGCCATGATCGTCGAAGTCTTGCCGGCGCCGTTGGGACCAAGGAGCGCCAACACCGAGCCGGCCGGCACCGCGAATGACGCATCGTGCACGGCGCGCACCGAGCCATAGCCGCAGTTGAGGTGCTCAATGCCGAGCATGTCCTGCGCTCCCGCTGCCGACATAGGCTTCACGCACGACGGCGTTGCTCATCACCTCCAGCGGCACGCCATCGCCGATGATGCGGCCGTCGTTAAGCACGATGAGCCGCCGGCAGGAGCGCATGACCTCTTCGAGATTGTGCTCCACCAGAACGACGGTAATGCCCTGGGCGTTCACGGCGACGATAGTTTCGATCTGCCGCGCGGCTTCGGTCTGATTGAGCCCGGCGAGCGGCTCGTCGAACAGCACGATCTGCGGATCGACCGCAAGCGCCCGCGCCACTTCGAGCCGCTTCATCTGGCCGAGCGGCAGCGACCCGGAAAGCTTGCCTTCGGTGCCGGACAGGCCGACACGACCGAGGATCTCGGCCGCGCGCTCGCGCTCGCGCTTGCGGCCGACATTGAGCGCGGCGCGCAGCGGATTTACCGTGCGGCGGTAACCGGCCGCGAGCACGACATTGTCGAGCACCGTCATGTCGCGAAACGGCCGCACCATCTGGTGCGTCAGCGCGAGCCCCTTGCGCACACGCGTTGCCGTCGAATTTCGGGTGACGTCGCCGCCGGCCAGCACGACGCGTCCTCGATCGGGCTTGACCGCACCGGCGACGATGCGGATGAGCGTGGTCTTGCCGGCGCCGTTCGGCCCGATCAGTCCGACAAGTTCGCCGGGCGCGATCGACACGGTCACGCCGTCGACCGCGTGCACGCCGCCGAAACGTACGGCGAGGTCATCGAGGCGGAGCGCGGCAATCATGGCTTCGCCGCCGCTGTCAGTCGCCGGATCAGTCCGGCAAGACCGCCCGGCGCCAGGCGAATGACCAGGACCAACAGGCCGCCGAACACCAACAGGCGGTAGTCGTTGACAAAACGGATCACTTCCGGCAGCAGCGTCAGCGCCACCGCGGCGACGACAACGCCGAAGGTCGACCCGATTCCCCCAATCACCACCATCGCCATCAGCAGCACCGAGAAAATAAAGTCGAAGGTATCGGCGGTGATGAATTGCGTGAAGAAAGCGTAGAGGCCGCCGGCCAACCCGGCCAGCGCCGTACCGATGCCGAATGCCGCGAGCTTGTAGGCGCCGGCGTTGATGCCAAGCGTGGCGGCGGCATCTTCGTCCTCGCTCACCGCGCGAAATGCAAAGCCCATCCAGGACTGATTGATGTACAGGCTCAGAGCGATGGTCGCGCACGCAAACAACAGGATCAAGATCATGTTGCCGGCGGCGCCGAGACCTGAAGCCGGAATGCCGCTGATGCCCATCTCGCCGCCGAGCCAGGCCTGCTTGCGCACGAATCCCGTGAACAAGAAATTCACCCCGATCGTGGTCACGGCGAGAAAATCGCTGCGCACCCGCAACGAGGCAAAGCCGACTACGACACCGAGCAGCGCCGCCACCGCCACCGCACTGACGAGCGCGAGCGGAACATCGCGGGTAGCAATCATGATCAGCGCTGCGGCGTAAGCGCCGGCGCCATAGAACGCGCCATGTCCCAGGCTGATCTGCCCGCAAAAGCCGCTGATCATGTTGAGGCTGACCGCCAGCATCACGTTGAGACCGATCACCGAAAGCAGACTGATCTCGTACGCGCTCATGCGGCGCGCGCTCCGGTAAATCCCTGCGGCCTGATCATCAGGAGCGCGATCAGGGCGAGAAAGGCGATGGCGTCGCGATTGAGCCAGGAGCCGACGAAAATGGTGCCGTAGGCCTCAACCATTCCCAGCACCAGGCTCGCGATCAATGTGCCGCGCACGCTGCCCAGGCCGCCGAGTACGATGATGGCCAGCGCCTTGTAGCTGACCACGTAGCCGATCACCGGATCGACCAGATTATTGAGCAGCCCAACCAGGCCGCCGGCCAGCGCCGCGAGCGCCGATCCGATCGCGAAGTTCAGATAGCGCACCTTGACCGCATCGACACCGAAACTCGCGGCGATCTTCGGCCGCGATACCGTGGCCCGCCAGGCAATGCCGATCCGTGTGCGTGTCGTAAAGAGATGCAGTCCGGCAAATACGACAATGGCGCAGACAATGATCGCGATCTGCACGGCGTTGACCCGCACGCCTTCGATATCGAAGATCTTGAACGCGTAGGCGTTGTTCTTGAAGGTGACGCCCTGCTCGCCGAAGGCGATGCGAAACGCGTCCTGCATCAGCACCAAGAGCCCGACCGAAGCAATCATCGGCACGTCGGGGCGATAGCCGAGCAGCGGCTCGTAGAGCAGGCGATAGATCGCCATGCCGAACAATGGTGTCACCACAAGCGCGGCGAGAAATCCAAGCGCAACGCTGCCGGACGCGTTGGCGACGATGACGGTGATATAGGCGCCGAGCGCGAACACTGCGGCGTGGGCGACGTGCAGAATGCGCAACAGCCCGTAGACGAGGGTCAGACCGACCGCCATCATGGCGTACATGCAGCCGAAACTCAGGCCCGTAACCGCGAGATCGACGTAGTACACCGCTCCGTCCTTGGGGTGGGAAAGGCGAGGCGCGTATCAAACGGCGCGAACGGCTACTTCTCTGGCGGCGCAAACGCTTCGAGGTCGCCGAGTTTGGTGAAGAAGGTCATTTTACCGTCCTTAATCACGTTGACGCTGATCGGCTGAATGACTTCGTGCAAATTGTTGAAGCCGATCAACTCGCCGGTGAGCAGCGGGAAGTTTCTGGTCGCAGCCAGCGCGTCGCGCACCTTCGGTGGATCGGCGCTGCCCGCGCGTTTGATGGCATCCGCAATCAGCACGACCGCCGAGTAGGTGATGGCGGCGACGTTCTCCGGCGGATAGCCGGCGCGCTTGGTGAACTCCGCGAAGAAACGCTGCAACGCCGCGTCGTTGCGAGCGCGATCGAAACTGTCGACGATGTAGGTGCCCTCGGATGCAGGACCGGCGATATCGATGAATTTCTGGGAATCGAAGGCCTGCGAACCAATGACCGGCGCCGTGACGCCGCCGCCGCGCAATTGCGCGACCAGCGGTCCGCCGGTGAAGAAATAGCCGGTCGCGTAAACACCGTCCGGGTTGTCGCGCTTGACGCTGGCGACGATGGAGCCGAACTGACGATCGGTCAGCGAGTAACTGTATTTGTTCAGCACCTCGATGCCGTATTTGGGCGCGGCTTCGAGGAAGCCGTCCATGGTCGCCTGCCCGTAGTCATTGTCCATGGTGATGGCGGAGATCTTTTTCAGCTTGAGGTCCTTGCCGATGAACAGTGCCGTGGCGCGTCCCTGCGGCGGTCCTAAATGGACAAGGCGGAACATCAGGTTGCCGGCGCGCGTAATGTCTGGATGCACGCCATAAGCGGAGATCATGACCACGCCGGCATTCTGAAACACCGGCGCCGCCGCACGACCGGAGGCCGAATAACTAGCATTGACCACAAGCTTGACGCCGTCCTCGCCGATCAACTTGTTGGCGGTGAAGATCGCCTGGTCCGATTTGGCCTGGTCGTCATAGGAGATCAGCTGCAGCTTCTGTCCGATTTCGCCGCCGGCCGCGTTGATCTCCTCAACCGCCATTTCGGCGGCGATTTTCGCGGATTTGCCGTCGGTCGCGGCGAACCCGGTCAGCGGCGCCTGAAAGCCGAGCTTGATCTGGGCATTTGCGGCACCCACGGCAACAAGCCCGAAGGCCGCGACGCCGGCGAGGCCGATGACGGCCCGCAAGGCAAATGCCGGAGCCTTCGACAAATGATGCCACATCGTTGTCTCCATCAGTGAAATTCAGGACGGCAGGTCGTCCCGCGGCAGAACTTTGCTGGTGCGCAGCAGCTCCCGGGCACGATGCGTCGCCTGCTCGGGCGGCTGCGCCTTCTTCCAATCCGACCGGTCACTCTCGCGCCGCGTGGCGTCGATGGCAAGCTTGGCGACGGTGCCGCCGGACTCCAATGGCTCGGACCGGTCGGTGCGAACATCGGGCACAATGACGATATCGCGATCGGCTTTCATGCGCGTCGCCATGGCCCATTCGACCTGCGTCTGGTCCCATGGATCGATGTCGTCGTCGACCACGACAACCCGTTTGATCAAATTTACCGCCGCCCAAATCGCAAACGCCGCCTTGCGGGCGTCGCCGGGGCGCGGCTGCTGCAGCGAGACCACCGCGTGCAGACGGCCGGCGCCGCCCATGCCAACCGCAACCTCGCGCACCGCCGGCACGCCGGCGTGCGCCGACCGCGTCAGCCCGGCGGCAATCGCGACGCCGCCAAGCAGACAATGTTCCGGGTGATAGCCGGGTAGCACGACCTGAAACAACGCGTCGTGCCGCCGCGCCAGCCGGCCGAACGTCGCGACAATGCCGGCACCATAGTTCTCGTAAAGACCGTGAAACTCGCTAACCGGCCCCTCTTCGAAGGCTTCGCCGGCATCGAGCGTGCCTTCGAGTACGCACTCACAATGCGCCGGCACCAGGAGATCGGAGCTGACGCAGCGAACGACGTCGAGCGGCTCGCCAAGGAGCGCGCCGGCGACTTTCAGTTCGTCGTCGCCGAGTTCAAGATAGAGACAGGAGGCAACCAGCACCGCGGGATGGTTGCCGATGCAGACGGCGACATCGAGCGCTTCGCCCCGCGCGTGCGCTTGCCGCGCCAGCACGGCCAGATGATGGTTCGGCGCGATGCCGACGAACGCACGATTGCCGCCGAGCGGCATCAGCCGCGCAATTGAAAGATTCGTCTGACCGGTACGCCGGTCCTTGGCGACGATAACACCGGCGGTGATGTAGGGGCCGCGCTCATATTCGAAGAAACGCGGAATCGGCAATTCGCCCATCAGCGCGGGATCGACGGCGATTTTCTCCTGACACGGCGCCGACGTCAGCACCCGGTGCGCCAGCGGCGCCTCGATCGCCGCAATGATTGCGCTTTGCAGCTCCGCTCGCGTGGTCCGAAGCCCGGTTGCAAACCGCGGCAGCGAATTGAGCAAATTGCCGAGGACCGGCATCTTGTGACCGCTGACCCGTTCGAACCGCAGCGCCGGTCCCGTATCCGCCTCCGCCAAACAGGCCGCGATCTCGAAGTCCGCGCTTACCGGCGTTCCGATCGAAGCCACCTGCCCGGCTGCTTCCAGCGTCGCGATAAACGCGCGCATCGACTGCGGGGAATCGGCCGCATTTCCGCGCCGATCATCTTTCGTATCCCGGCCGGTCACGACGTCCATCCGACTACCTGAAACCGATCAATCGCAGGACTGCCATGGTGCGCGCCCGCGGTGCTTAAGACAATCGGAAGTGATTGATGCCCCTGTCGCGGGCCTCCGCGATCGCCTCCGGGTAGCCGGCATCGGCGTAGCGCATGACGCCAAGGCTGGTGTCGTTGGTCAGCGCCAGGCCCAGGCGCTGCTCGGCCTCGCCGGTGCCATCGGCGATCACGGTGACGCCGGCGCTGGTCATATAGCCGGAATAGCCACCGCCGCCGGAATGAATCGCCACGAGATCGGCCTGCGACGAGCACATCGCCATGGCATCAAGCAGCGGCCAGTCGGCAATGGCGTCGGAACCGTCGCGCATCCGTTCGGTCATGATGTTGGGGTGCGCCATGGCGCCGGCGTCGAGGTGATCGCGGGTGAATGCGATCGGACCGGACAGCGCGCCTTCGCGCACCATGCGATTGACCGCAAGCGCGATGGCGGTGCGCTCGCCATGTCCGAGCCAGGCAATGCGCGCCGGCAAACCCTCGAACGGCACATATTGCCGCGCCAGCGCGATCCAATTAGCGAGGGCGCGATTGTCGGGAAACGCCTCGAGCAGATAGTCGTCGATCTTGCGGATATCGTCACGATCGTTGGCAAGTGAGATCCAGCGGAACGGCCCGATGGCGCGGGCAAACAGCGGCCGCAGATAAGCTTCGGTGAAAATCGGGATATCGAATGCCTCGGCGACGCCGCCGTCGTGCGCCTGGGTGCGGATCAGATTGCCGTTGTCGAACACGGCGGCGCCGGCGCGCTTGAAGCCGAGCATCGCCCGCACATGGCGTATGATAGTGGCGCGGCTCTCATTAATCAGAGTGTCTGGATCGTCCTGCCGCAGGCGCCGCACCTCGGCGAGGCTTCTGCCAGAAGGCACATAACCGTACAGAAGATCGTGCGCCGATGTCTGATCGGTGACGACGTCGGGGATGATCCCGCGCGCCAGCAGCGTTTCATAAATGTCGGCCGCGTTACCTTGAACTGCTATTGACGCAGCGCGTCGCTCACGCTTCGCCGCGTCGACCATCGCCAGAGCATCGTCGAGATCGCGGGCGCGGTGATCGAGGTAACCGTTCGCCAGGCGCTTGGCGATGCGGCCATCGTCAATCTCCACGCAAAGAATGACCGCGCCGGCCATGCGGCCCGCGAGCGGCTGCGAACCACCCATGCCGCCGAGCCCCGCCGTCAGGATGAAGCGTCCGGCAAGGCTATTGTTAAAGTGACGCTCGGCAATCCGGACGAAAATTTCATATGTGCCCTGAATGACGCCTTGCGAACCGATGTACTGCCAGTCGCCGGCGGTGAGCCCGCCCCAGCAAATCAGGTTTCGCTTCTGCAGCTCGTAAAAGTTCTCGGCTTTCGCCCACTGCCCGACCATGTTGCAGTTGGCCATGATCACGATCGGGGCCTTGTCGTGGGTCTTCAGAAGGCCGATCGGCTTGCCGGATTGCACGACCAGCGTCTCGCCGTCTGACATTGTCATGAGCGTTTCGACGATCTTGTCGTGGGAAGGCCAATCGCGCGCGGCTTTGCCCAACGCCGCATAGACGACAAGATTGGCCGGATCTTCGCCGACCGCGAGCACGTTCTCCAGGAGCCGCAGCAATCCCTCCTGCCGCCAACCGCGGCAGCGCAGGTTCGATCCCGACGTAACGGTGAAGCTTTTGTTCATCGCGGCTCAAGCCAGGGCATAAAGCGCAATCGGAATGCCGAGCGCCGCTTCGCAGACCGGATAGACGGCGGGGTCTTTCACCGACGAACTCAGCGGCAGGTGCGACTTCTCGATATGGAACACCGCAAGCTCAGCGCCTTCCCTGATATGCCCGACGCTGACCGGCCGGCCGTCGGTCCCCAGAGTCGTGATCACATCGGGAAATGTCGCCAGACGTGAGTTGCCTTCCTCCACCGCCATGTATTCGTTCATGACATGGAGCACGAGATCGCGCGCTCCACAGCGGACGGTGATGGTGCCGATGTCGAACGCGCCTTCGGTATAAGTCACGGCTTTGCGCGTCACTTTGCCTTCGCCGAGGATTTTCCCCGAGGTCGTGCGGCAGATCGCCTCGATCACCGCGCGCCCGCCGTTTGCTTCGGCAGACATGATGGCATGCCCAAGCTCAAGCGCGCGAGAAATGCCGCCGAGCGCGGCGTGCTGCTTCACGTAAGCGGCGCGCACCGGATTGCGGCAGCTGGCGATGAAGCCGCCGGACATGTCGGCGGCCTTGCGCAGGATCGGCGATATTTTGGCCGTCGCACCGCGTACGACCAACTCGATATAAGAATGACTGGCGCGATGGCCGCCGACCGCGACCTGGATGGTCGCTTCCGGGCTACTTGCCATGCCGATCGAACCCATATCGCCGGTCGGATGGGCACGGATGTCGCCGACCGCGTCGACGGCTTTGGTGCCAAGCAGCGCCGACGGCAGCCACGCATTCATGGTGCTGGACATGCCGTTCTGGCCGATCATCAGGCCATAGATCGGCGCGCCGAGCGCGTCCTGCAGCATCTCGACCGCCTTGACGTAATCGACGCCGAGCATTTGCCATTCGGTGGTGCCGGCCGGCGCGCCGATCGCGGCGGCGGTGGCGATGAAGGCGTCGTCGGGCACTTCATCCATGCTCACCAACTCGGGATGGCCGATGGTGACAGCAGCTGTGCCAAGCACGCGGCCGTGATCAGCCCAGCCGCCGCCGCCGGCAGCAAACACCGAGCCGCCGCGGATCGCGGCCTCGACATCCTGCAATCCCAGAATGCGGCCCATCAGTACGCTCCTCCGCTCGCGCGAGCCACGACCGGCAATGACCGATCGAGCGACCTGACCGTTTGCAGCATGACCGCGGCGCCGCGGGCAATCTGATCGCGATCGGCCCATTCCTCCGGCGCGTGGCTCTTGCCGTTGCGGCACGGAACAAAAACCATGGCCGACGGACAGATGCGACCCATGAACGCGGTGTCGTGACCGGCGCCGCTGGCAAGATCGGTAACGCGAAGGCCTAGTGCATTGGCGCTCTTGTGCAATTCGGCGCGCAACATTGGATCGCATGCGGCGGATGGTCCGTCTGATAAAGTGACAAGCGGCGCGCGCGAGACCCGCGCCGTCTCCGCGTGCAGCCGGCTCTCCCGCTCAATCTCATCGACAAACTTTTGCGTCAGCGCCGGATTGGTGGTGCGCGCATCGATGACCAGCCGGCACTTCCCCGGCACGACATTCGCGCCGCCCGGCTCCACGGTCAGAATGCCGACGGTGGCGACGAAATAATCCGGCCCCTCGGCGGCCAATCGCTCGGCGGCGCGGCGTATGGCAACGACGGTGTTGGCGGCGGCGACTAGCGCGTCGCGGCGCAAAGCCATCGGCGTGGTGCCGGCGTGATCGGCCGCGCCTGCGAACGTGATCTCGATGCGGCGGATGCCGGCAATCGAGGTGACGATGCCGATGTCGAGGGACTGGGATTCCAGCACGATGCCCTGCTCAATATGCAGCTCCAGAAACGCCGCGATGTCATTGCGGCGCGCGGTCGCGAAGCAATCTGGATTGCCGCCGACGCGGCGCAGCGCCGCGCGCAAGGTTTCGCCGTGAGGCTCCGTCATGTCCAGCATCGTCACGTCCAGGGCCCCCGCCATGCCGCGGCTGCCGATGCAGGATAAGCCATAATCGCTCGGCTCTTCGGCGAGAAAGTCGATGACTTCGAGCGTATGGTCCAGCCGAACATCCGCGTCGCGCAACGCGCGCGCGACTTCGAGCCCGGCCGCAACACCAGCGATGCCGTCAAAGCGGCCGCCCGACGGTACGGTGTCGCTGTGCGATCCGACCGCGATGACGCCGTGCGCCGGATTTTTGCCTTCGCGGCGGCCGATCAGATTACCGGCTGCATCGATGCGGACCGAAAGTCCCGCTTCCGTGAACCGCTCGGCGAGGCAGGCGCGGCCTCTCAGAAACAGCGGGCTGAACGAGCGGCGCGTGTAGGGGCGTTCGGGCTCGGTAATTTCCGCCAGCGCCATGATGTCGGCCCAGAGGCGGTCGGCGTCGAGCGGCAGCGCGGCAGGCACCTTCACGTCCCGCTCAGTGCACCGGCAGCGACGGCGCGACGAACTTTCCCGCGCCCGGCGCGCCGGTCACACGTCCATCTTCCATGACGCGGGCGCCGCGCACAAAGGTTGCAACAACACGATACGGCAAATCGATACCGTCATACGGACTCCACGACACATAATTATTGCCGCTGGCCGCGGCCTGATAACGATAAGGATCGCGCCGCATCAGCACGATGTCGGCATCGCGCCCGATGGCGAGCGCACCCTTGGCATGGCTGATGCGAAACAACACGGCGGGGTTATGCGCCAATAGCCGTGCCGCATGCGTCAGCGGCAAATTGCGCTCGCTCAATCCCTTCATCAGCAAAGCATACAGCACTTCGAGGCCGGGAACGCCGGACGCGTTCTTGAGCATGATCGGATCGGTCTTGCGATCCTCCGACCAGCTGACGTGATCGGTCGACACGATAGTCACATTGCCGGTGGCGAGATGATGCCAGATCGCTTCAACTTCTTGGCGCGAACGAAGCGGCGGATTGATCTTGGCCTTGCCGCCGAGGCGGCGCACGTCGTTCTCCTCGTCGAGCGTCAGATAATGAATGCACGCCTCGATGGTCGCGGCGTGGCCTTGCGCTCGGTAGGCCGCCGCCAGTTCGTAACCGCGGCCGATCGACGAGTGCACGATATGCACCGGACAGCCGGCGCCGGCGCCGAGTTCGAACACTTCCACGTCGGCCAAGGCTTCGGTGATCGGCGGCCGCGCCAGGCCGTGGGCGCGATAATCGG
>VFSW01006278.1_pt1 | contig 17485 bp, 13 predicted proteins | sample 5358111 | NCBI WGS metagenome assembly VFSW01 (sample SAMN11554181, study PRJNA540505) | mine drainage metagenome | isolation source: sediment from site ElyBrook_90M | place: USA: Ely Copper Mine, Vershire, VT | collected 2017
GTGTTCGTGAACGAGGCAATCACCTGGGAAACGAGGCCGGTTGCCGTGCTGCGCGAGTTTTTGATTTTGCTGCAACCTTTCGCGCCCCATATCGCCGATGAACTTTGGGAGAAGCTTGCAACCGGCAACCGGCAACCGGCAACCGATCTGGCTTACGCTCCGTGGCCGAAGTTCGATGCGGCTTTGCTCGTGGAAAACGAAATTGAAGTTCCGGTGCAGGTGAATGGCAAGCTGCGCGACGTCATCAAGATTTCCGTGAACGCCACCGTGGCAGAGTTGGAAGCGCTGGCATTGGTGAATGCAAAAGCAAAGCCGTATTACGAAGGCAAGACGATCAAGAAAATCATCGTCGTGCCGAAAAAACTGGTGAACATTGTGGCGGGGTAGCAGCCATTATCTAAACGCAAATCCCACCGGGAAGTGCTGGGGAAGGGTGATCCGCTCAATATTCACTCCCAAAACGCCCGATGCCGAGCGGGTGCGGCTTGCCAGAGCAGGCAGGCTGGAAGCGTTCGAGGCGCTGACCCGCCGGCACACGTGACGATGCACCTCGGCGGCGAACTTACTTTTCAACCGGTTTGCCGGCCCTGACCCATGCCCGAAAGCCGCCGGGAAGATTGTAGAGGTTTGGAAAACCAAGCTGGTTGAGCTTCTCACACGCCCTGGCACTGCGCACACCGCTGGCGCAATGCACCAGATAAGTCTTGTTCCGATCCAGCACGGCGGTTTTGGCCTGAAAGTCAGACGCGGTAACATCGAAGTTCATCGCGCCATGAATATGGCCGGCTTGAAATTCCTCCGGCGTGCGCACGTCGAGAATCAGGTTTTGTTTGTCGCCCGCCATGCGCGCGAATTCCTCGACGCTCAGGTTTTTATAGGCGGCGGTGGCGACGGGCGTCGCGCCAGTTCCGGGGTGACGTTTAAGTTTTGGCAAGACTTCCGCCGCTCCGCCACCCGCGTAGCCGGTTTCCTGAAACACTGTTTCGCCCGCGTCATTCAACAGCACGATGGTAGGGAATCCCTCGTCTGGTTCAGGACTTAAATTGAACCTGGCTTTCAGCGCGAGGTTGGCTCTTTTTAAAGCCTCGCTTTGTGTGGTTTTTTGCGGAAAGTCCACATCTACGAGAACCAACGCGCGGCGGGCGTATTGGACAAATTCCGGGGAGGCAAAAACTTGACGCTGCATTTCGACGCAGGGCGGGCACCAATCAGAACCGTGAAAAAAGAGCAGCACGGATTTGCCTTCGGCTTTTGCCTGAACCAGCGCAGTTGGAAAGTCCGTCAACCAGGTCAGTTCAGTTTGGCTGGACCGGCGTGCGGCAGTCGTTGCCGGGATTTCTGGCATTGCGAATTCTGCTGCCGAGGCGACGCCCGCCAGCAGTGTCGTGAAGATCAAAGTGGCAATTAATCTCGGTTTCATTTTTCAATTTATCGACAAAAGTGAGTTTTAGACAGAATATTCCGCTTCGAAACACATCAGCGTGCCGCCGAAGTCAGCGGGGCCAGATAGAGAAGATCTGGGTTGCCGGGAGATTCGACGGTTGATCCTCCACCACCCTGGCCATGCATACTGGCAGGGGGAGAATAGGTGCGCGGGTCTTGCCACTTATGAATGATTGCATGACCATCTGCAAAGGCCAATCCGCCGGCACCGCCGTGGAGGCCGGTAGGATAGTCAATAAGATAGGTGGTGCCCACCGTCGCCGAAGCAGACACCGCGAACGATCCGTCGTTGATGGTCAATGGGTTCTCATCCATGATTACCCAGGTGTTGACCGGTCCCGGCCTCGTAAAGGAAGCCATTTTTCCGTAGGTCAACCAGGCTGTCTGCGCTGAATTATAGCCACTTCCGGACAGCCAGCCGCCTTGAACCGGAGAGCCGATGGTTGGTGAACCATATTGGTAGAAGGCGGACCAAGTAGTCCCAACCGCAGAGTTCATTGAGTAACTGCGCACATGAACTTGGTTCCCCGCATAAGTGTCTATGTAATTATCAGCCGGACAATGATAAACGGGTTTGCTTTGAAGATAAGGGGAAAGCAGCGTGTTGGGATCCAACAGTTCACTGACACTTGTCTTGCTTTGAAGGTCGTTTGCATCGGCGGGCTGCTCCATGGTGCCAACCACCCAGTTCTTCATTTTTATTTGATTTGCCCCGGCACCAAAATAGGAGGTGAGATAAGGATAATCATTGGGTGGCAGGAAATCGTTGTTATCATTGGTATACATGTTCCAAGCGAGCATGATTTGCTTGGTGTTGTTCATGCAGGAAATGCTTTGTGCCCTCTGCTTTGCCTTCGTAAGCGCAGGCAGGAGCATGGCTGCAAGGATGGCGATAATCGCGATCACCACCAGCAATTCAATCAGGGTAAAGCCGGAATGGCGGGTGCCAGTTCTTTGAAATCGCGACTGATTTTCCATTGGTTTCGGTTGGCAGTTGTGCCGATCAAGTGTTTTATCAACCGAAAGAGCAGGCACCAGATTTTGCTGGTGCCTGCTGTGATAATTCGCCGGTAAGCACCGTGTTTCAGTGGATGGTTATTGACGAACTGGTGGCCACCGGAATGTTGGTGCTCGTCGTGTCCGTTGCCGTCACCGTCCAACTGCCGGAAGTGCCAAAATAAACGGGCACTGTGACCGTGCCACCGGTTAGCGCGGGCGTGGGCGTCGTGATGGTGGCGGTGGTGTCGCTGGCACCAATGTTCAGCGCATCGGTGGCGTTGACGATGTGATAGGTGGAATCAACGGCATTAATTATCACGTCAACTTCGTCGTAAGGTTTAAACGCCGTTGGGGTCCCGGTCTTGCCAGTCAGGGTGTTAGGAGCATTTGTTTCGCCGGGGAGCAAAACCTGCAACTGGGTGAACTGTCGCTTGATGAGTTGGAAAAACACCGTATTACCAGCAGGTATTTCGTTGCTGGCCAAAAGTTGTGCGCGCAGGCCGTTCATCGGGACAATGGGGCCGGTGGTTGGCGCGGTCCAACCGAGTGGATTGTTCAACGTCGGCGCGACCTGCAAGCTAAAGCCGGTGTCAGGCAGTGTCCAAGACGCCCAGGAAGCCGTGCTGCTATTGACAATAAAGACACCCTTGGGACTGGTGGTTGGGCCGGTATTCCAAAGGTTGGTGGTATCCAGCACGCTATCAGTGAGGAAGTTGTCACTAAATGGCTGGGCGTTGCCGGTGATGGCAAAATTGGAAAAGACAACCGCTTGATTCTGGGCATCCGCATTGTTGGCCTGCATACCCAGATAGACGGTAAAGGGAATGGCAGATCCGTCATTCTCGGCAAAGAAGGGGGAGTTATAAGACGGAATGGTCAAGTTGGTGCTGTTGCCGTTCGGAGCTATCAGGGTCACATTTGAATCGGAAGTGAATTTCACGGTCCAAGTGCCAAAGATGCTGTTGTTGGTGACAGAACCTAAGTTGCCGCTTTCTTTGTAGCCGGGAGTGGAGCCATTCCAACTTCCTGGCGCGTTCGTGTAAGCACCACCGCCGCCCAACATCGCGTTGTCGCCCGGATCACCGACCTTGTATTCGAAGTGCATGGTCGCATTGCTGGGATCTCCCTGAACATAGACCACGACGCTATTCGTTTCATTCCAGTCGGGGGCGTTATCCAGATAATTCGCGTTGGGATTCAAAAACAAATAAGCTTCGCAATTTTCCGAGTGGGGATAACCAGCAATGGTAAAAGAATATGTGACCGGATTGGCCGGTGTGGCAACGCCGACCCAGCCCAGCCCGGTTTTCTGGCGCAAAACGGCCTCCTCGCGGTCATAGAGTCCCTGCGTATTGGCAAAGACATTCAACCCTTGCGTGGCCTTAGTGGGGACTTTTACCGGCGGCGGCGGCGGCGGTCCGGCGGTTCCTTCAAGGATGACATTGTCAATCCAAAACCGGCCTTGGAAGTCATTGGCAATTTGATTATTGTATTGACTGACCCATTTGTGAAATAAAAAACCACTGCAACCGTCCAGATTGGCTGTAGTCTGGTTAATCGGAACCACCACATGCACCCAGCCGTTGGCCGCAGCGGCGGGTATGTTTGTGTTGATGATAAAGGGGGCCATTTGACCGCCCGGCCCGCCGCAAAGATCTATTTCGAGCCCGCCTATTTGGCCGGCATTTAGCGGGGCGTTAAGGATGGTGGCCCCGGAACTATTTGTAGCGGTCAGGGGAATGGTCGAAACGTCATTGAATTCACCAAGGGTGATGTCCGATGTGTTGTCCCATTTAATGTCGAATTCAATGGCCTTGTATTGGGAAAAGTTGATGGCCGTTCCAACATACCACGGATTTCCGTTCAGACAGATATATGTCGTGCAAGGCGTATCCGATGAATTGCTAAAGTCGGCGGTGACCAAGAGGGAACCGGGCGGATTGCCGTTGGATCCATCCCACGCTTGCGTTCCGGATCCCCACTCGTGGCCGGTGTTGTTGGCAGCGCTGTCGAAGGTGTTGATGGTCAGGTCGGCGGTTTGCGCGAACGTCATGCCCGCACTGCCGAGTGCCAGCGCGGCCATGCCCATACTGACGTATTGTTTTAACTGGTTTATTTTCATTTTTTTGTTGGTTTAACTGTAGGTTTTGCGTGTTTGTGTAAAGACTCAAGCCATCAGTTTTTCAAGCAAGCTGATGTTCTATTTCGGGTCATGGGTTGGTTACAACGGGAAACTTCTCCTGCGATGATTTAATCCGTCAGTCATATCTTTAACCGTTGATCAGCATTTACTTGGGGCTTTACTTGGCAACAAACGGTTGCTGCCAAATCAAAATTTGTTGAGCTTGAATGCGAATAAATATAACGTGCGCAGTTTTTTCTGCATGTCCTCAAAATTGAGGACAAGCGAACGCGCATTAGTAATTCATCGTTTTGCTACATGTCCTGCCGGTCAGCTAAAAGTTTGTGGTTCAACTGATTTTTCAGGGAACCAAATCAATCGCCTGCCGTCACCGTCCACATGCCTTTGGGCGCGGTGAGGGTGCCGGTGCCGATGGTTTGCTCGATTTTCAGGGCTTCCACATGGCCGTCATGAAACAAATAATTGAACCGGTGACTGTGCAGGCCGTAGGCGGAACTTCCATACGGGTGAGTTCCGCCGGTCACAATCTGGTAAGGCGTCTGGTCGGCGGCAGTGACCGGCCCCGTCGGTCCCAGGCAAAATGAGGGATAATCATTGCCGCAAATGTTTCCGCCTTCCGGCTGCTCGACCAGCAGAATGGTTCCCACCGGATCCGTCACGACATTGTTTTTGAAACCCGGCGGATCCCACGAAGCCAAAGCTCCACTGCTATTTTGAAGATAGGCACCCACTCCGTGCGTCGGTTTGGCCGGCAACGCCACGCTGCCGCTGGCACCGATGGCTGCATAATCATCACCATTCATGGAATAAGTCCGGCGCTGGCCGTAGGTGGCCCAAGCAATGGTGATTTCAGTCCGGTCAGCGGGACATCGTAAAATTGCCGGAATGCCGGCGCTTGAAATGCCCAGTTCCAAGTCGGCATCCGAACCGGTGCCGCCGATAAAACGGTTCAGATAATCATCCCAGGACAACTGATACTGATAGGAACCCGTGGAATAGGCCGCCGGCGGGTATTTATCATCGTGATCACCTGTGAACAGTGTGAAACCAACCCCGATCTGTTTCATCTGGGAGGTGCATTGAATGCGTAACGCCTTCTGCTTGGCGGCGGCCAAGGCTGGCAACAACATCGCCGCCAGGATGGCAATAATGGCAATGACCACCAAAAGTTCGATCAAAGTAAAACCCCGCCGGCTCGCCCGCAGGCGGCCAGGACGGGCTGCGAACAAATCTAACATAATATCATCAACGCAACACAACTTCGAGTCGTTTCGGCTCAATGGCAAATTTTTTTCCGGCGGGCGCGGCGGGCAGGGCCGTTAGATAACCGGCGGCGACCAGTTCATTCAGCGATTTCGGAACCTGCCGCTGCTCGGCGCTGAACCGCCGCAACACTTGCGTCAATTGCGCGAGCATCGGTGCTGGATCCGGCCCGGCGGGCGCAACCGTCACTGGCGCGACATTCGGTTGCGCCACCGGCATCGGATTCGCGCCGTTCGCCGGCGCAGACGCGGGAGGCGGAACCGGGTTGTTCGTGGCTCCAGTCGGCTGGTGCTTGCTGCAACCGGCCAAATTCAAAACCCCGCTGGCGAGCGCCAGGCAAACCAACTGGCGCCATGACATCCAAAACTGCGTGTCGCTGCTAAAACATTTCATGGCAGGGTTGAATAGCAATCCGCTCAACGGGCCGCTTTCCGCTGTAAATTTTTTCCGATAAGCTCGCAGCGCTGGTCCACGCACAACTTTGAACGCCGCGCGTCCGGCGGCGTGTTTTCGCAATAATCAAGAAGTTTTCCCACTGTCGTCGTCGCGACATGCGTCCGCGTGTCGGATGAACCGTAATAAATAAACACGTCACCGTTCTTGCGCGCCACCCACCCGTTGGCGAACACCACGTTGGAAACATCGCCGACGCGCTCGTCGTTTTCCGGCCCCATGAAATGCCCGCCCGGCGCACAGATTTGTTTGGACGGATCCTGCAAGTCGCACAAGAAAACGTAGAGCACATAACGCATTCCCGCCGCCGTGTTCCGCACACCGTGCGCGAGATGCAGCCAGCCTTTTTCCGTTTTGATCGGTGCCGGACCGAGGCCGTTTTTGCCTTCCTTGATCGAATGGTAAAAGCGCGGGTCAATGATGCTTTCCTTTTTGACAACGGCGTTGGCGATGTCGTCCACAAGTCCCCAGCCAATGCCGTCGCCGCTGCCCGTCGCGGCAAAATCGCTCATCGGCCGCGTGTAAAAAGCGTATTTGCCATTGACAAATTCGGGATGCAAAACACAGTTGCGCTGGTGCAGCGCGGGGGTTTTCAAATCCGCCAGCCGCTCCCATTTGACCAAATCCCTGGTGCGCGCGATGCCGCAGCGCGCGATGGCCGCCGACAAATCGTTCGGCTTGGAATCGTCATGCCGCTCGGCGCAGAACAGCCCGTAAATCCAGCCGTCCTCGTGGCGCACGAGGCGCATGTCGTAAAGATTGGTTTCCTTGTCTTCCAGTTCCGGCATCCGCACCGGGTAATCCCAGAATTGGAAATTGTCCAAGCCGTTCTTGCTTTCCGCGACCGCGAAAAACGATTTGCGATCCCAACCTTCGACGCGCGCCATCAGAACAATGTTCCCATTCCATTCCATCGCGCCGACGTTGAACACGCTATTGATGCCGAGTCGCATCATCAAATGCGGATTGCTGGCGCGGTCGAAATCGTAGCGCCACGTCAGCGGCGTGTGCTCGGCGGTCAGCACCGGGTTTTCGTAACGGTCAAAAATGCCGTTGCCATTTCTTTGCGGCTGGTTTTTTCGCCGAATGAGCCGCGCGTGCGTTTGCTGAAGGTGTTTGAGTTGCTTGGCAAAGGCGGTCCGGTTCATGTGAAATGATGGCGCGATGGTTTATGATTCAGAGGCAAAATTGCAACCCCAAAACCGACTGAAAGCATGAGAATCCGACACCGCCTGCACTTTTTGGCGGAACCAGCAGGCGGCCGGAAATATTTTCGCGCGTTTTGTGCGTCTCATGGCTCATCAGTCATTTTTTGAAATTCCGAGCGAAAATGTTCGCTGAAAAAATGTTGGTCATTCTAGCTGGATGCCGGCAAAAACAATGTCATCAAAACGCGTGACAACACCCGGCCTTTTATCGGCCCAATAAACCGCCTAACATTCTGCCCGTTCATCCGCATCGCTTTTGAAAATTATGCAGCAGCAACGCGTTTCCCGGCGCAGCTTTATGCGAACCACGGCGCTCGCCATGCCTTTCATCGCGACCGGCTGCGCGCATCTGGCGACCGGTTCAAAACGCGCTGCTGATTTTGTCAGCATTCGCGACGGCCAGTTTTACCTGCGTGGCCGTCCGCATTGCTATGTCGGCGCCAATATGTGGTATGGCGCTTATTTGAGCGACGCGGGACTGACCGGCGGACGCCAGCGGCTGGTGCGCGAACTGGATCGCCTGCACAAAATCGGTATTAATAACATCCGCCTGCTTGCCGGTTCGGAAACCTCCCCGCTCGCCGGCGCGATTCCGCGTGGCATCACCCGCGCGCCGCATGATTATGATGAGGCGTTGCTCGGCTGACTGGATTTCTGCCTCGCGGAAATGGCAAAACGCGACCAGCGCGGAATTTTGTTTCTTTCTAATTACTGGCAATGGTCCGGCAGTTTCGCGCAATACGTCAGTTGGGTCACCCGCGAAAAAATCCCCGATCCCGACAAGCCCGTGATGGCCAAGGGCGACTGGGACGCGTTCATGCAGTTTTCCGCAAAGTTTTACCAGACGCCTGCCGCCGCTGAACTTTATCGCGAGTTCGTGGCGCAACTCATTCAGCGACGCAACACGGTGAATGGCCGGATCTATCGCGACGATCCAACGATCATGACTTGGGAACTCGCCAACGAACCGCGTCCGTGCGCCGACGACGGCACGATGCAAAAGGACGTGCCGATTTTTTGCGACTGGGTGGATGCCACCGCGCGATTCATTCACGAACGCGCATCGCGCCAACTCGTCTGCACCGGCAGCGAAGGCATCTGGGGCTGTCTGCAAAAACCGGAGGTGTTCATTGCCGCGCACAAAACCCCGGCCATTGATTATGTCACGGTTCACATGTGGTTGAAAAACTGGGGCTGGCTCAAGGAACCGCAATTGGGCGCGGAATTTGAAATCGCCGCCGGCAAGGCGCGCGACCATGTGGAGATGCACACGAAAATCGCGACGGACATTCTAAAAAAGCCGCTCGTGCTGGAGGAATTCGGCCTGCCGCGCGACCACGAAAATTATTCGCCCGATTCGCCCACCACGGCGCGTGACGAATATTACCGCCGGATGTTTGACCAAGTTGCGGAATCGTGCCAAGCCGGTCGCGCGTTGCAGGCGGCAAATTTCTGGGCCTGGGGCGGCGAGGGCCGCGCGAACGCGCCGGAGAATTCCGCCGGCAAGTTTCTCGGCGACCCGCCGTGCGAGCCGCAGGGCTTGAACTCTGTTTTCGACACCGATGCCGGCACGTGCGCCGTCATCGCCAGCGCAAACAAAAAATTAGCCGCGCTGGCCGGCTGAACTCCCGGCCCGGATTTTTTCAATCCGGCGCAAGCTTTCCAGGCACGCGCGCGTGGCGTGATACGGTCCTTTCCACTCGCTGACCTTGGGCAGCTTTTGATCCGGCTGGCCGTCCGGGTTGATCCGCCAGAACCACTCGCCGTGAACGCGATCAACGAGATGTTGCTGGATAAAATTCCAGACGCGGAGCGCGGCGACCAGAAATTTGCGGTCGCGCGAAATTTCAAAAGCGTTGAGAAAGCCGACCAGCGCCTCCGCCTGCGGCCAGCATTCGCGCCCGGCATCCACTATCACGCCCGCCTTGCCTTCGTAACAAACGCCGCCGTCCGCGCCGAGCGCTTCGTTGAAAACGGCCTCCGCCATCTGCACGGCAACTGGCTGAATTCGCCTCAATAATTCCTGGTCGTGTAGCGCTTCCGCCGCCTCGCACAACAGCCAGCTCGCCTCGATGTCGTGGCCGAAAGTGTAAGTGTCCGAGCGCACCTGCCATTGTTCGTCAAAAAAGTGGCGGAGGTGCTTCGTGCGTGCATCAAGAATGCGTATGAGAAAAATTTCAATCAACTCGCGCAGCCGCGCCGCCACACGCGCGTCCGGCCAGACGCGATGCAAATTCGTGCAAGCTTCAAGAACGTGAAGATGATTGTTCATGGATTTCTTCTCGTTCATGTCCTTGTCGCTCAAACGCGCGTCCGATCCGGCTTCCGACCAGTCGCGCCGGCAGACCTCGACGTAGCCGCCAAACTGCGGGTCGTGCGCGTGGCGCTCGATGAGTTCAAACAACTCCTGGGCGCGGGCCAGCGCCAGCGGGCTGACAAAAGTTCGGTGAAATTCCGCCAGCGCGTAAATGTAAAACGCCTGACCGTAATTTTTTTTGGAATCGTCAATCACTTTGCCCGAGTCGTCCAGCCGCCAGAACGCGCCGCCGTGCTGCGCATCCCAGAATTTGTTCATCACGAACTCAAACGCGCGTTCGGCCATGTCGCGATAAGCCGGCTGCGGCCGGACGCGATGCGCGGCGGAAAACGCCCACAGAATGCGGGCGTTCACGATCAGCCCTTTCGGCTGCGAGCGATCCGGCTTCAAATCGTTCGAAAGCCAGCCCATCCAGCCGCCGTTTTCGTGATCCAGCGCCGGGCCGCACCAGAATGGCAGGTAAAAGTCGAACAGGTGTTCAGCAACCTGCGCGGCGAATTTTTGCTGTTCGGCTGGCGAAATCATTTAGGCAGCGCCGGGTGCGAGATCTCCACGCGGCCGATTTGGGTTTCGCCGGTGAGTTCGAGCTTCAAGAATTTTCCGCCGCGAATCTTTTCCGCATGAAACAGAACCGGCTTCCAGTAGCCGTATTCCCCTGCGCCGTGAAAATAAATTTCCTTTTGCGCGGCGATTGCTTGAAAATTCTGGCCGTCGTCTGAAACGGAAAATTTAACGTCATGCACTTCCCTCGGAAAAAAGACAGACACGCGAAAACTTTCGACGGTGTTTGGCAACTCGTAAATCAAGATACTGCCCGCGTTGCCGGCGGCACGATGCGCGTCCTCCTTCGCGGCGCGGCAGTCGCGGGTGGCGAGCTTCCAGTCGCCGCTTTGCGAATGGATTTTGGAGAAATCCGCGAGCTCGTCCACGAGCGCCGCAGTATTCACCGTCACCGGGCCCACAATGTTGGACGGCGCGGAAACGCCCGAATCGTTTTTGGCGCGAATGCGATAAAACCATTTTCCGGCCGGCACATTTTCATCGGCAAACTGTGGACGATATTGCGTGAACGCCTCGTCAACATTGGGCGAAATGATTTTCCAGTCGCCGTTGCGCTTCGCCGCGCGCTCGACTTGATACCCGCTCGCGCCGACGGAACCTTGCCAGGAAATCGCGGACGCATCGGCAACCGGCAGCAGTTTCGGTGGCGCGGGCACGGAGAGAGGCGGCACGGGCAGTCCGCGAATGGCAAAAGCATTCGAGCGAACCAGCGCCATGAGCGCGATTTCATCATAGTCGTTGCCGATGGTGGAGCCAGGCCAATGGAAAGCTTTGTAAAGATTACCGCCAAGCCCGGGTTCGCTGTGCCAGTAGAAGCCGCCGTCGCGGTTGCGGAAGCGCAGGCTCCAGAGCATTCCGCCGGAGCAACTGCTGTCCATGATCGCCCGCATGGTCTCGGCCATTTTTGGCGTGGTCACAAAACCAAACTCGCCGACGATGTAAGGCTTTTTGCCTTTGGCCATTTCGGCGTTGGCGCGGATGAGTTCGGCAAACGATTTCTGGTTGCCGGGATAATGATGCGTCGTGACAATGTCCACGTCGGGAATTTCCAGCGACTCGGTTCGCAACGTGGAAGCGTTGAAGCCGTCCATCACGAGATGATTTGTGTCGAGGGTTTTGATGTAGTGTGCGATTTCGCGCGTCCATGCGGCGGGCGACGCAATTTCATTTCCCGTTTCCCAACATAAAATCGCCTTGTCATCGCAATAACGCGCACTGGTGATGGTGTTCGTGCGCGCCAGAATAAAATGAATCGTCTGTTTGAAATCCGCGATCAGTTGCGGATCGGTCCAAAAATCATCCGGGGTTTTGCCGCGCCAGCCAGCGTATTCGGCGCGACCGCCCTGCCAGACCCAGTTGTCCACGAACGGAATCACGAGCCGGACGCCGGTGCGATTGGCGGCGGCAAGCACTTCGTCGAGCGCGCGGAAGGCGGCTTCGTTAAATTTTCCCGGCGCGAGAACGTGGCGCGGCGTGCCGGGCAGATCGTTGGTTTTGGCCACGGTGATGACGTAGCTGCGCGTGACGCTGCCACCGAGTTGCTGCAAGGTTTCGAGCGCGTCGTTGATCTCGAATTTGTCCGGCAGCCGCCAGGGATTTTCCTCCGCGAACGGCACGTTGTCCTCGATGATGAGCAGGTTCGGGATGTCGAAGGAGATAAAGCGGAATTCCTTTTGGCCGTCGAACAATTTGCCGTCGCGCACGGTGATGAAATTTACCAACGCGGAATCGGCGGCGTCGGCGACAACCATGCCGGCGGACAGAAAAGCGGCGATAAAGTGGAGTTTTAGGTTCACAAAAATTTAAATTTTCACGAGCCGGACGGGTCCAGCTTTCCGGCTGCGGCGCGGCGCGCGGCAAGTTCCGCTTCGATCTTTTCCATGAGCGGTTCCTTCAGCGGATAAATCAGCATGAAGCCGGCGGAGGCCAGCGCGCCGATGGCTGGATAAAAACTCATCATCATACGAATGCCGTTTTGCGTCGTGCCGTTCTGGGCCGCCAGCGCGGCGTCATAACCGTAGAATCCCAGCAGCCACGCGGCCAGCGCACTGCCGATGGTCCAGCCAAATTTTTGCGACATGGACGACGCGGAGAAAACCAAGCCCGTGGAACGGCGTCCGCGTTTCCATTCCGAGTAGTCCGCCGCGTCCGCATACATCGGCCACAGCAGCGGGAAAATGATGCCGGCGTTGATGCTGACGAGAAATTGCAGGACGAACACCAGAACCACCTGATCACGCCGCAACCAGTAGAAGCCGACACTGAAAACCGCAGCCAGGAACATCGCCATGAGGAAGGTGTTTTTCTTGCCGATGCGGTCGGAGATAGATTTGGCCGCGACCACACCGACGATATTGGCCGCCTGGCCGAGCACAAAATACATGCTGGTCCAGGTGAAGTGCAGGCCGAACATTGTGAAGGCGCTGTCATTGCCCAGGGAATATTTGAAATAGAAAACGGCCACACCGTCGCGGATGGTGTTGAAAAAGATGGTGGCGATGCCCGCGCCTAGCAAAATGAACCACGGAAAGTTTCGGCCCAGGTCTGCCAGGTCGTTTTTCAACGAGGTCTTTTCCGTCACGGGCTTGATGCGTTCTCGGGTCCAAAGAAAAGTGAAGATGAAAAGCACCGCGGCAGCGACGCCGAACACGCCGGCCATCAATTGCCAGCCGCGCTGCGGATTGGCCCCGTTGCCGCCAAAGAAATTCGCCAGCGGCTCGGCGGCGGCCAACACCACGAGACTGCCGCCAAACGCGAAAATAAAACGGAAGGTGGCAAGCGCCGTCCGTTCCTTGCTGTCCGCCGTCATCACACCCATGAGCGCGGCGTAAGGCACGTTGATCAGCGAGTAAATCGTCATCATCAACGAGTAGGTGACATACGCGTAGATGAGTTTGCCCGACAGGCTCATTGACGGCGTGGTGAACGTGAGCACGCCGATGATGGCAAATGGAATGGCGACCCAAAGAAGATACGGACGGAATTTGCCCCACTTGGTGTTCGTGCGGTCGCCGAGGACGCCGACAAACGGATCAAACGCCGAATCCCAACTGCGCGTGATCAGCATCATGGTGCCCACCGAGCTGGCGGCGATGCCGAAGATGTTCGTGTAAAAGTAGGTCAGATACGCCGAGAACAGCTTCCAGAACATGGACGACGCGGCGTCGCCGAACCCGTAGCCGATTTTTTCGCGCAGGCGCAGTTTCATGGATTGAGCAGAGTCTGCGGATGCGTGGAAAATTTGACGAGCCAAAATGCCGTAACGAATTTTGAGGACACGCCGCAAATTTTCTTCGTGTCATCTGCAAACCGCATAATGATAAGGGTCATTGGGCCGGCGGCGGCATGCCCGCCAGCGCCTGTTTCACATAAACCCCGAATCGCGGCGAGGGCGTGTAATTCCAGTCAGTAATCAAAGTGGGGCCGGCGCCGGGATGCAAATCCCACGCGGCCCACGACCAGTGATGATCATTGAGGGCACGCAAGACGTGCTTCAGCCAGTTGTCCGACGGATTGACGCGGCTGGGGCCGGAACGGCCGCCGAATTCGCTGACGATCACCGGCAGTTTCGCGCTGGCCAGTTCCATTTTGGCTATCCAGGTGTCAACACTGTCACCTTTGTTGTCGTAGCAGTGGTTCGCGTAAATGACTCCGTGGCCATGCGGATCAGCAAGTTGCCGGCCCTCCAGAATGCCGGAGAAATCGTAAGTCCAATCCAGGCCGCCGGCCACGACCACGTTTTTTGCGCCGGTGGCGCGAACGGCGTCGAGGAGCTGCTGCATCCCGACGGCTTTATAGGTCTGCGGTGTCCACGCGTCGCGCCGGTTGTTGGGTTTGTCGGTGATGATGCCGCCATTGAGCCACACGTCCCAAGAAACGTCATGCGGTTCGTTATACAAATCGAAAAGCACCGCCGGATTGTTCGCATAGACCGGGGCAAAATCGTTCCAGAAGGCCAGGCTGTTGACATCGGGCATGGAATGCTGGCCGATGTGGGTTCCCCATTCGTTGCAATCCGACCAGTGCAAATCCAAAATAATGTAACATTTGTTCGTCGCGCATAGGTCCACGATCTGACGAACTAATTCGCGATACGATTTTCCGCCGTCACGCTGCTCCGGTGCCTTCCCGAACCAGCGGTCCTGCGCCAACGGCAGGCGGATGACGTTGACATGCCAGTCGTGGATGGCCGCGTTGACCGTGTTGAGAATGTGTCCCTGGCCGTCACTCGTCCATTCCATGCTGGCCGCGTTGACGCCGCGCAACCAGACCGTTTCGCCCTTGCTGTCAATGATTTTCGTCCCAGCCACTTTGAGTGGAAGCGGCGTGTTCGCATCGGGCTGGTTTTGCACGGACACGCATCCCGATGCCAGCCACAGAACGGCGGCCAGAACAGCGCAGGCAAAAACTATTTTTCCCGCCGGTTGGCGATGTGATTCAAGCATGTCCTTGTCCGGCTTAGTCAGATCTTAGGGTCGTGGCGGCGATTGCATCGGCCGACCGGTGTTGCGTCAATGCGTTGCCCCCATCGGCAGGTGCGCGTATTTGGCGACGGCCTGGGCGCGCGAGCGGACGTGCAGTTTTTCGTAAATGCGGCGGATGTAGGTGTTCACGGTTTGCACGCTGATCTTGAGCATCTCGGCGATTTCCTTGTAAAGATAGCCGCGCGCAAGCAGTTCAAGGACTTCGCGTTCGCGCCCGGAAAGTTCAACGGGTTCACCGCCGGCGGTTTGCGTTTCGCTGCGGTAAAAATTCTGGACGACTTTGCGCGCGATCTGGCTGCTCATGGGCGAGCCGCCGGCATGGACATCCTTCAGCGCGTCCAGCAGTTCGTTGCGCCGCATTTGTTTTAACAGGTAGCCGGAGGCGCCGGCGGACAGGGCGTTGAAAATGTGGTTGGCATCCTCGTAAACCGTGACCATGACGAATTGCGTGTCGGGCAGGCGCGGTTTCAATTTGCGGACGCACTCAATGCCGTTCATGCCGGGTAGATTGATGTCGAAAAGCACGACGGAAGGTTTTTCGAGGGGCAGTCTGGCAATGGCGGTTTCGGCGTCGTCATATTCACCGGCAAGCCGGAAGCCGTCGGCATTACGAATCCAGCCGGCGATAATTTCCCGCGCCGGCACGTCGTCTTCTACGATGGCTACTGCGATACTCAAAGCATTTTTTAACTTGGACATAACTTAAACTCGCGTGACTTCAAAGTCTTGTCACGTTAATTGATGACAGGATTGATAAGTCACAAATGGCGGCGCGCGGCTGCCGGGACGACAACGAAGAATTTAATTTCGGTGCCGGTGCCGGATGCACTCTGAATCTCACAAAGCCCGCCCATTTTCCCCAGCCGTTGCTCCATGTTTTTCAAACCATTGCCCCGGCCGGGACGGGTGGGCACGGCGGTCGGTTCAAAGCCTTTACCGTTGTCACATACGGCGAGCTGAAAACCGGTTTCATTGGTTGCCAGCACAATGGTAACTTCGCTGGCCCCGGCATGTTTGACGACATTGTGCAGTGCCTCCTTGAAAGCGAGGAAGATATTGTGACGGACTTCCGCCGTAATCGGCCAGTGCGGCAATTGCAGCGGCACATCCAAGCGGCAGCGGATCTGGAGCGAGACAAGGTAATCCTGCGCAAAATTGCCGAGATAACTGGCGAGGCTGTCCAGTGTGTCATGTTGCGGGTTGACGGCCCAGACGATTTCATCCATCGAGCGGGTCAGCTCGCGCGAGGTGTCGTAAATGCGGTCGAGCTGGGCGGCGGCCTGTGCGGGATTTTCCAGCTCGCCGTGCGCGGACTGGCTCAACAGCGAAATGCGCGTGAGGTTGGCACCCAAATGATCGTGGATGTCCTTGGCGATCCGGGTGCGCTCGCGTTCAAGAGCCTGCTGGCGTTCGATACGTTCCAGTTTGCGCCGCATCCGGCTCCGTAAGACAACCCAAACTATCCCGGCCACCAACGCGATCGCCGAAAGCACGGCCACGGCATGAAACCAAAAAGTCTGCCAGAATTGCGGCTGAACGATGATGGCAAGCGATGCCCCCGCTTCGTTCCACACGCCGTCACTGTTGGCGGCACGGACCTGAAAGACATATTTTCCCGGCGGAATGTAGCTGTATGGCGCGACGCGGTTGTCGCTGGCGATATTGGTCACCCAGTCTTTTTCCCAGCCTTGGAGCCGGTATTGAAACTGCATTTTTTCCGGCGCGACAAAACTCAAGCCGGTGTAATGAAATTCAAACCGCTGCAACCCCGGCGCAATTTTCAAGGACGACCGGCCATCCGGACTTTGCCCCATCGTGCGGCCACCCGCGGTGATATCCTCAATCACGACGGGCGGCGGCAACGAGTTGACCTTGCCATCATCAGGATTCACGATCACCACGCCCTTGCTGGTGGAAAAGCAGATGCGCCCATCCGCCAGCTTGCAACTCGCCGTCTGCAACCCGCCGGAACAGGCAAGCGACGGCAGCCCGTCGCCTTTGCCAAAGGCGAGACAGTTGACCGATGAAGTTTTGCCATCGGCGCAATCGTTCAGCGCCTTTTGAGAGACACGGAAAATACCGCTGTGCGAACCGATCCAAAAATTGCCGTGACGATCCTCCTCGATGCCGCAGATGGTATTGTTTGGCAGTCCCTCAGCCACGGTGATTTTGGCGAACCGCCCATTTTTGAAACGGTTCAGCCCACTGCCGTCACTGCCGATCCATAACGCGCCATCCGCCGCCAAATGCAGGCACTGAATGTAATCGCTCGACAGGCCGTCCTGTTTGAGGAATTGCTCCAGCCGGCCGTTTTTCAACCGGCCCAGTCCGCCGCCGACCATCCCAAACCAAACGGTGCCGTCATGATCCTGCACAATGGCCCGCACGTCCGGCACTTTTAACCCTTCTTTTTCACCGAACGATTTGACCGTGCCATTTTGGTAACGCAACAGGCCGCTCGCCGTCCCAATCCACGTCACACCGTCGGCCGATTGCAGGATCGCAGGCATCGGCACGGTGACATTTTCCAGACCTGGCGGAACGACAAAATAATCGCCTTGTTGAACGAACATGCCCCCGCCCCAAGTGCCCGCCCCCATCCGGCCCCGCACAT
>VFSW01006279.1_pt1 | contig 17484 bp, 17 predicted proteins | sample 5358111 | NCBI WGS metagenome assembly VFSW01 (sample SAMN11554181, study PRJNA540505) | mine drainage metagenome | isolation source: sediment from site ElyBrook_90M | place: USA: Ely Copper Mine, Vershire, VT | collected 2017
ATCGTGGCAGGCAGAAAGCCAATTCCTACCGTAGTGAAGCAGATTAAGGGAACGCTGCCAAAAGGTCACAAATCCACGGAACCAATGCCGGCAGGATCACTTGCTGAGGCTCCCGACCACCTGGACGAGGTTGCCAAGAAGGCATGGGAATACGCAGTAGCAAACGCCCCCAGGCATCTGCTGACACGGCTTGATCTTTCAGTGCTTGAGGTGTACGCGTGTGCATCATCTATGTATCGCGATGCCCAAGCGCACATCCTGCGCGAGGGGATGCTGGTGACAACACCCAATGGAATGCCTATGCAGTCGCCGTATGTAACGATTGCGAACAAGCAAGCCATGATCATACTCAAGGCATGTGCCGAGATGGGATTTACCCCAGCTTCTCGGTCGCGTGTATCTATTGAGCAGGAGCCCGAGCAAGATCCGTGGCAGGACATCGCAGGGTAATATGCGAAACTACACATCAATAGCCAAAGACTATGCAGAATCGGTGGTCGCTGGCTCGATACCGGCATGCAAGTATTTAATCGCGGCATGCAATCGCCAGATCAGTGACCTTGTCCATCTTAATGGCAAGAAGCTCAGGTTTAACCCCATTCTGACGGACAGTTCGGGACGCAAATTCAGGCCTGCAGATAATGTCTGTGCCTTCATCGAGCGACTTCCACATGTAAAGGGGTCGCTGGCGGGACAATCAATTATTCTTGAGCCGTGGCAGATATTTATCCTGACGACGACTTACGGATGGGTAAACGCCCAAGGTAAACGCAGATTTCGACGTTCATACATTGAGGTGCCGCGAGGTAACGCCAAGTCGACGCTATCAAGCGCTCTTGCGCTGTACATGCTTACAGCAGACGGGGAAGGTGGCGCTGAGGTTTACTCACTAGCGACCACAAGAGATCAGGCCCGCATTGTCTTCGGCGATGCACAGACCATGGCGCGTAAATGCCCAGGTTTTCGGAACCGATTTGGTGTGACTGTCGAAGCGCATAATATTCACATCATGACGTCAGGGTCAAAATTCCAGGCCCTGTCCGCCGAAGGCTCAACGCTGGACGGTCTTAATATCCATTTCGGATGTATCGACGAGCTGCACGCACACAAGACTCGCACTGTTTATGACGTGGTCGAGACCGGAACTGGCAAGCGCGACAACTCCATGCTGTGGGTCATCACGACAGCTGGCAGTAACCGAGCTGGGATCTGCTACGAGATCCGGACGTACATCATGAAAATGCTGGATGGACTTTTCGAAGATGATTCTCAATTTGGGGTGATCTTCGGAACAGACGATGGCGACGACTGGACGACAGAAGCGGCCTTGATTAAGGCTAACCCGAACTGGGGGATTTCCGTGCGCCCAGATGTACTTCTTCCGCTGCAGGCCAAAGCCATGCAACTGCCCTCAGCAATTAACAATTTCAAGACCAAGCACCTCAATGAGTGGGTGAATGCTGATTCATCGTGGATGGATATGCGTGCCTGGGATGCCTGTGCAGATCTATCGGCTCATGAGTCACAGTTTATAGGCGAACACTGCGTCATCGGCCTGGATCTAGCAAGCAAAGTGGACGTTGCTGCTAAGGTCAAAATATTTGCAAAAGACGGCAAAATTTACATTTTCGGCAGTTACTACTTGCCTGAATCAGCGACTGATGACGGACGAAACAGTCAGTATTCAGGATGGGCTCGCAAGGGCTTGCTGACTGTAACTCCCGGTAATGTGACCGATTTCGATCAGATTGAATCTGAGCTATTAAAAGACGGTGCCCAGTTCTGTGTTGATGAAGTTGCATACGATCCGTTTCAGGCCACTCAGTTATCGACGCGACTGATGGGAAAAGGCATGACGATGGTGGAAATGCGCCCTACGGTCCTTAATTTCTCTGAGCCCATGAAACAGCTAGAAGCGCTGGTGCTGCAGAAGCGGGTCGTCCACAACGGCGATCCTATCCTCTCCTGGATGGTTTCGAACGTGGTCTGTCATCATGACCAGAAAGACAACATTTACCCACGGAAAGAGCGCGAAGAGAACAAAATTGACGGTGTTGTGGCGCTGATCATGGCACTGGGAAGGCAAATGGCGGTATCAGCGAGCAATGAGGCTGTGGCCATGCCTCACGATTATCAGATCATGGTAGTGTAAAATGGGGCTAAAAACGTGGTTTTCCGGCAAGTTCGCAAGTGGCGACAGGTCTCCGTACGGGTCATTCTGGTTTAGCCCTGTTGGCTCCCAAACATCTTCAGGCATTCGTGTATCGGCAGACACCGCACTGAAACTATCTGCAGTCTTTGCATGCGTGCGAATTATTTCTGCGCAATTTGCTAGTCTGCCTTTCTGTCTGTACCAGCTTAAGCCAGACGGAAGCAAGGCGAAAATTCTCAATCACCCAATTTATACATTGCTGGCGCGAAGACCAAATCGATTTCAGAACGCTTTCGAATGGCGTGAGATGCTGGCTGGTCACCTGGCGTTGCGTGGGAACGCCTACAACCAGATAATTGCGGATGGACGAGGCCAGATTACTGAACTTGTTCCGCTCCACCCTGACAGAATGACTATCCATGTTAGCCAGAATGGTGATTACCACTACAAGTACACCGATCAAGCCGGGAATATCAGCGTATTCGCGCGTGGCGAGATCTGGCACTTAAGGGGGTTATCGTCAGACGGTATTATCGGTCTCTCGCCCATTGCGCTGGCGCGTGACGCAATAGGTGGCGCGATTGCAGCACAAGATTATGGAGCTAGATTTTTTGCCAATGATGCGACACCGACCGGGGGGTGGGTAGAATACCCTGGTCAGTTTAAAGATAAGCAGTCCCGCGAACAGTTCCGCGAGTCGCTTCAAGAGGCTCAGTCCGGCATCAACCGTGGCAAACTCGCCGTGTTTGAATTCGGCATGAAGTATCACCAGGTCAGCTTAACTCCCGAAGATGCGCAATTTTTAGATACCCGCAAGTTCCATGTGACGGACATCGCCCGATGGTTCGGCGTGCCACCACATAAAATTGGTGACCTGGACCGGTCCACAAATAATAACATCGAGCAGCAGTCGATCGAGTTTGTGCAAGAGACTCTTGGACCGATGGCAGAACGGTGGGAAGCCTCGATAGAGGCTGAATTACTACCTGCCGACACTGACCTAGTCGCAGAATTTCAATTTTCTCAGCTCATGCGCGGAGATTCAGAGGCGAGAGCCACATTTTACACATCAGGAATTAATGCAGGGTGGCTGACCCGCAATGAGGCAAGAATTGCTGAAAATCTTGACCCGATACCTGGACTTGAGAAGCCGTTGCGCCCATTGAACATGGTCGAAGAGGGCCAAGATAGCGATCCAGCGACACCACCGACTTAATACTGAGGAAAATATGGCAATCCAGCTAAACCCGAAGGCGAAAGGGCATGCGAAACAGCTTATTTCAGACGGGCATGTCGATCGCGACACGCCCTGGAGCATTGATGCCGACGAAGAAAATGCGTTGCTCGGTGATTCCGACTGGGTGCAGTACGGCCTTTGGTTTCTGGGTATCGATGACGCAGAAAATAGCGACACCAAGGCACACTATCGCTATCCGGTTGGAAAATCAGGGAAAGTCTATCGATCTGCTCTTATTGCTATCCGGCAGCGCGCTGGTCAGCAGGACGCAGCAGGCATATTTGATGCAGCAGGTGACTTAATCAACCTCATCGACGGTGAAAGTGACGCCCAAGCTGGTGATGCAATTGATATGCATAAACTCAAAATGGCGGCAAGTCCCTGGGCGCTCATGCCAGAATGCATTGCTGTGGTAGCAAGTCCGTTTGCAGGAATGCCCGTGACAGCACGCCCAGCAAAAGCCCGTCCATCGAACGCAGGGGCTGGGGCGATCGCGGTCCTATCCTTGTCAGGTGTTATTACACAGCACCCTGACTATATGGGCGACAGCAGCCTTGATGAATTCATGAGCGATTTTATGTCAGCCATGAATGACCCAACCGTCAGTGCTCTATTGATTTCCATTGATTCTCCTGGCGGATCCGTCTACGGAGTCCAGGAAGCGTCAGACATGATGATTGCGATGCGGGGCCAGAAGCCAGTGATTGCCTTTGCAAACAGTCTGGCGGCCAGCGCAGCCTATTGGCTCGGCTGCTGCGCAACAGAGTTTTACTGCACGCCCAGCGGAGAAGTTGGATCCATCGGGGTCTGGCAGGCGCACATGGACATCTCGGGGATGATGCAGAGTGCCGGCATCAAGACAACCGTTATATCAGCAGGCAAATACAAGACTGAAGGCAACCCTTACCAGCCCCTTGATGACGACGCCCAAGCATTCATGCAGTCGCGTGTCGATGACTACTACAGCGCATTTGTTTCCTGCGTGGCTTCTGCGCGTAACGTCTCCACAGATTTTGTGAAGAACAGCATGGGCCAAGGGCGTGTTTTAGGCGCGCAAGACGCTCTTAAGAACAAGATGATCGACGGCATTTTAACGATGCCGCAGGTGATCCAGAAGATGGCGCAACAACTGTCAGCTACCCCGCAGTTGCCGTCGAAGAAGGCAGCGACGTCCGGCAGGGCTAGGCTGTCAATCATGGTGTAACGCGGGCGGTCAGCCAGCAAAACAAGCAGCCGCCTTCGGGCGGTTTTTTTATGACAGAGGGAATATGAAATGAGTAAGAAATTGCGAGATTTACAGGCTAAAAAGGCTGCTGTGGCCAGCGAGAAGGCTGACCTACTGAAGACTGCTGCAGCCATTCTGGACAAGGGCGATACTGAATCGCGCGACATGACGGAAGCTGAGGCAGCAGAATTTGCGCGTCTCCGCTCCGCTGCTGACGCGAAAGGCGCAGAGATTGAGCGCACCCAGGCACAGATTGACCTGGAACAAGAAATGATTGCCGCACAAGCAGCTGCGGGGTCAGTTGTTGTTCTGTCAGGAAATGGCTCCAACGTTGCTGTTGAGGATCGTGGTGCAACTGACCGTAGCGCAGGCTTCCGCAACTTCGGCGATTTCGCGCACGCGGTTTTCAAGGCAGCGCTACCGGGGCACGCACCCGATCAGCGCCTGATCACTTTGCGCAATGCCGCGGCCCCAGGCGTGTATGGCTCTGAATCCGCTGGCGCTGATGGCGGATTTATTGTGCCTCCTCAGTTTGCCCAGGACATTTTCACCTTGTCACTGGACGATGAAGCGCTGTTGCCGCTGACGGACAATGTTGAGGTGAGCAGCAACGCCATGGTTTTCCCGAAGGACGAGACGACCCCATGGGGTACCGACGGCATCACTGTGGCCTGGCAGTCTGAAGGACTGGCCGCTGCAACGGCGAAACCAAAACTTGGAACATCAGCGTTGCGACTCAAGAAGTTGATGGCCCTGGTGCCGATCACGGACGAACTCTTGTCTGATACAGACGCGCTGACCTCCTACTTGCCAAAGAAAGTCGCCAGCCGTATGCAATGGAAGATCAACGAATCGATTCTGTTTGGCAGTGGTGCTGGTATCCCCCAAGGTGCGCTGTCGGGGGGCGCCGTGATCACCCAGGCGAAGGACACGAGCCAGGCTACGAATACCCTTTCCCCCACAAACCTTGCCAACATGATCTCCCGCTTGCCGCCTGGCAGCTTCAAAAATGCGGTTTGGATTGTCAATAACAGCGTTTTGCCCGCCTTGTTTACGCTGACCTTGGGCAACTATCCAATCTATCTGCCCGTTGGCGGCGGTCAAGGCTCCATGCGCGGGTCACCTTACGGTACCCTGCTGGGTCGTCCTGTTTACGTGTCCCAACATGCCTCAGCTTTCTCCAGCCAGGGCGACGTCATTCTCGCGGACTTGTCGTACTACCAGACGATCACCAAAGAAGGCGGCATGCAGACGGCAACCAGTATGCATCTGTATTTCGATGCAGATGCTACCGCATTCCGCACCCTGTTCCGTATGGATGGACAGTCCAAGATCTCTGCCCCCATCACCGCGGCAAAGGGCTCGGCCAGCCTATCACCATTCGTGCAGCTGGCGGCACGGTAATACGTGGCTACCCGGGCAGTCTCTGCCTGGGTAGCGGTTCCTAAATATCAGTAATCCATGGAGTAATTAATCATGATGTTGAACGAAAAGATTTCAGAAATGCTGGCAGTGGTGGGACAAATTTCCCCTTCTTCGCAGGCTGCTGGGTCTGCCGTGACTGGCTGGATCCCCATGACGAACGTCGACCGCGTGCTTGCACATATACAAGTGGGGACATTCGGTGCTTCTGCGACGGTGGATGCGAACATTGAGCAGGCCCAGGACTCAAGCGGCACGGGCGCAAAGATCATTGGCACCGGTAAAGCCATTACACAACTGCTGGCTGCTGGTGGGAATAACGTCCAGGCGTTAATTGATGTGCGTGCAGGTGAGCTTGATGCAGCAAATGGCTTCGAGTATGTCCAGTTGACCGTTACGGTGGGAACAGCTGCGACAGAAACTGCCGCCAGCCTGCTTGGCGCTTGCGCTCGATATGAGCCTGCAAGTGCGTTCAACGCCGCATCAGTCGTACAGGTAGTTTAATAAGAGCACAGCGAGAATAACTCTCGCTGTGTGTTTCATCCTGTCAGGACACGATAAATGCCGTTACAATTGATCAGGGACGCAGCTGTCGAGCCGTTGAGTTTAGCTGAGGCGAAGCTACATCTGCGCGTTGACATTACAGATGACGATTTACTTATCGGAGCAATGATCTCGTCTGCTCGAAAGTTCGCAGAAAATCTGTTGCAGCGGTCGTTAATCTCCCAGGCCTGGCGCTATACCATCGATTCATTCCCAGGCCCGACACTGATCGGGATTCCATGGGGGCGAACCTACACACTACCTCAACATGCGATCATTCTTGAGCGCTCTCGGGTCCAGAATGTCACAGCGATTAATTATTTGGACATGAGTGGCACACCACAGGTTGTGCCGACCACGCAGTATGTTGTTGATTACTCGTCAGAACCCTGCCGGATTACACCGGTGTTTGGGCAAATTTGGCCAATACCTCTACCGCAAATCGGCGCTGTGAATGTGCAGTTTACGAGCGGCTATGCCACACCCGTCAATGTTTCGGGCCAGAATATTACCGTCCCCACTGACTGGCCTGCATTATCAGTCGGTCAGATTGTGCGATTCTCCAATCCAGATGCAATTAACGGTGTATTGCCATCGCCGTTGATGCCTGCGACGGATTACTACATTCAGTCGGTCGTGTCGCCTGGTGTTTATACCGTATCGACATCACAGGGAGGATCGGCAATTGTATGCACAACGTCAGGGACAGGTACAACTCTGATGGGCGAGGATATTCCAACCGGAATTATATCCTGGATGAAGTTGCGCATAGGCACCCTGTATCAGCACCGGGAAGAGTATTTCACTACGGAAAAAGCCGGCAAGGTCCTGCCGTTACCGTTCGTGGACAGGTTGCTTGATCCGTACAAGGTCATTTTCTAATGGCACTTGTCGCAGGCGGCATCCTTGATCAGCGCATCACGATCAATCAGCTTGCGGTAGCGCGTGGGCAGTTCGGGGGCCACGATGAGACATGGTCGGCCTTCGCTTCTGTATGGGCGCAGATCATCGATATGTCTGGAAGGGAGATATTCCAGGCCCATGCCATGGGGAGCGCAGCCACCAAACTGATTACGATCCGTTATCACGCTGGGGTGGTGCCCGCGATGCAGGTCGTTCTTCCAGATGGAGTGATCTGCCGCATTGAGTGGATCCGGGTCGTTACCCGCAAAGAATTTATGGAACTCTACTGCCTGGTGCTCAATGACAACTGACATCGAAATTAAAGGGCTGGATGAATTTCTAGCGATCCTAGACGAAATGCCTGTGAGGATCGAAAAGAACGTTATTGCCGGTGCTCTGAGTGCAGCAGCAAGGGTCATCAGTGACGAGGCAAAGCGATTGTGCCCTGTCGCCAGCGGACACCTACCAGAACATCGTGCTTCGGGGGACCTGCGCGATTCTATTCATGTCTCACGAACGACCAGAAAAGGTCGGCCCAAGGCATCCATAAAAACGCGATCAGCACTAGCTCACCTCGTCGAGTACGGGACAGCCCGGCACCTGATTAAGCCAAAGAATCGAAAAAGCCTGTTTGTTGCGGGATTATTTAAAGAAGTTGTTGCTCATCCTGGGGCTGTGCGAAAGCCTTTCATGCGCCCTGCGTTCGATAACAAAAAGGATGAGGCGCTTGAAGTTATGGCCGAATACATGCGCGTACGCATTGAAAAGTTGACGAGAAAATGAAAGCTGAAGCGGCCATTTACGCCATGTTAAACGGCTCGGCTGCTATTGCTGCGCAGGTAAGCCAGAGAATCTACCTTGACACGCGTCCGGAGGCTGACCCTCTGCCTGCCATTGTCTACTCGCTCATCAGTGAGAAACAGGACAATGCTCGACTAGGAGACATCGAGACCGTCACGAGTAGGGTCGAAGTATCTTGCCTTGGAAACACTGCTGATGACCTCGTTACGTTACGAGAAAACGTACGACTAGCCTGTCATAACCAATCAGGGCAATTTGGAGGCACGCAAGTAATTTATTCATTGATGGACGGGGCGGGCCCTGACACTTATGACGAGCTGGTCAACATTTACGTCAAGCCCTGCGACTTTTTTATCCATTTCACCCGCTGACTTTAATCAACAAGACGAGGAATCATCATGCTTTCGTTTGGATCAGGCAATTTTTACGGCATTGCATCAGGAGCAACCGTGGCCACGCCACGCAAATTTGGAACACTTCAAGATGTGACTTTTGACATTACGGCCTCTACTAAGGCGCTGTTCGGTCAGAGTCAGTTTCCTGTGGATATTCGACGCGGTGAGATCAAGTTCACCGGCAAGGCGAAGTTTGCACAGATCAATGCAGGCATCGTTAATGACTTGTTTTTTAACCAGGCATCCACCGCTGGCGTCCTGCTGTCAGCAGTTGGAGAATCCGCGACGATTCCTGCATCAACGCCGTGGGCCGTGACTGTAGTTAATGCTGCCAATTTTGACACTGACCTGGGCGTTGTGTATGCAACGACCGGACAGGCCTTCACAAAGGTATCGGGAACACCAACAGTGGGTGAATACTCGGAAGCAGCTGGCGTTTATACATTCTCGACTGCTGATGCTAGCGCTGTCGTGCTGATCGACTACCTCTATACAGCGACGAGTGGGGGAACGAAGGTGGCGCTAACGAACCAGCAAATGGGGACGCAGCCGACTTTCCTGGGCGTTTTCACGACGACAATCTCTGGCAAGACGATGACTATGAAGCTCAATGCCTGCACCACGAGCAAGTTATCCATCGGGACAAAGATACAAGATTACACCATTCCTGAAATGGACTTCGAAGTCATGGCTGATGCGAGCAACAGCATCGGCACCATCTCGATGACATCGTAAGGAGATCAAGATGGAAGGCATCAAGCTATCTCTGAACGGACGTGAGTTTATGGCTCGCCCGGTAACACTGGCGTTTATTCGGGCGAATGCAGATTTTTTCGAGGGGACAAAGAGCCCGACCGTGGGGTTCATGGCTGACACCGTCTACGCCTCGCTCGTCCGTAATTATCCTGATCTCTCGAAGGATGACCTTGAGGAAAATTACCTGGACGTGATGAACCTGAAAGACGCTTTTGGCGCGGTCATGGGGACATCAGGGGTTAATGAAAAAAAGTAGACGGGGCTGAGCAGCAGCCTGTCGACTGGGACCACATCTACTGCATGATCATCGACCGTACAGGATGGAGCTGGGAGTACATCGATGACCACATGGATATACCCCGACTACTGAAGATGAATAAATTCTGGCGCGAAAATCCTCCGCTCCGCGACATGGTGCAGGCCTACCTGGGTATTCAAATTGAGACCGAAAAAGATGCTGGACAACAGTCAGAGCAAGACGCTGAGTCGTTTATGCGAGAGTTTGCCAGTATTGGAGGAGTCCTGTCGTGAGTAAGGTTGCATCTCTTGAGATTGAAATTGCCGCGAACGTTGCGCGCCTGACCGAGGACTTTAAGCGAGCCAAGGATGAAGTCAGTTCATCGATGCACTCCATCAAATCGACTGTTAAAGAGTCGATGACTGGCGTTGTTGATAGCATGGAAGGGGTCAACAAAGGCATCGACAAGATCGTAAAGAGTTTTTCGGTCATGGCCGAGTTTGCAGCAGCCGGGGTGATTGGTGATAAAGTCATGGATCTTGGTAAGGACTTTGCCGAGACAGCCGAGACGATCAGTCGGACCGCCCAGATGACCGGCATGACGACCACCCAGGTACAAGAACTCGGGTTCGCAGCGCAAGCCACGGGAGCGAGCAGTGAGTCGATGACTACGGGCATGCGCAAGCTGTCCACGATGATGGTGCAGGCCGAGAACGGGTCTAAATCTGCTGTCGCGGCCTTCCAAAACGTAGGGATTTCGCAAGAAGAAATCAAGAATAGCAGTCCGCACGATATTTTGCTGAAGGTTGCCGATGCTTATAGCAAATCCGCTGACGATGCCAGCAAGTCGGCAAACGCACAGATGCTATTTGGCAGATCTGGCCTTGACCTTATCCCTACACTGAATCAGGGGAGCCAAGGAATAGCGGAACTTGGCGACAAAGCGCAGCAACTTGGGATTGTGCTTGACCAGAGCGCAATAGCAAAAGGTGAAGAAGCTGCCGGGAAGTTTAAAGAGCTGTCTGCCGTATCGAAAGGCATCTCTTTACAGCTGGGGTCTGAGCTTCTTCCTGCCATGACCGCTATCGCTGGTGCGTTCGTAGATTCAGCTTCTCAGGGCGGCTTTCTGCATAACGTCATGGGAGGGCTAAACACCATCATCATTGCCGCAACCAAAGTTATTGTCGAGATCTCTAATGAGCTGCAGATGTTCGGCCAGGACCTTGCAGCCGTTGCTGCCACCATTGCTCATCCGACGCAGGCAAAATCTATATGGTCCTCCTGGTCCGAGGACGTGGACGCATTACAAAAGAAACAGGACGCATTCTTTGCGTCGCTGGACGAGAACAAGCCTGCAGCGGAAGCAAAGCTAGGCGCCGGAGAAAAAGAAGGTCACGTAGGTCACAGCACAGGACGAGCCCCAGCGCGGGCACATACAGGAAGCCAGAAGACCACCGGCCAGAAGTCATCGATGTCGCAATACACGCAGCAGCTGGATGACGAGAAGGTTTACTACCAGCAGACTAATGACCTGCGTTCGATGTCGGCTGAGCAGGAGCAGCAGTACTGGCAAAACATCTTGAATACGGAAAACGTGTCCGCTGGCGACAGAATCGCCATTGAGCGCAAGTTATCATCCCTGCAATTACAGGAGATGAAGAAAACTGCAGGCGAGCGCCAGAAGATGTCTGAAGAAGAGATCGCGAGCGAGCAATCAGCAGCATTGAATGCTATCGCGATTGATAAACAGAAGACTGAGGCACTGCTGAAAACAGGTCAGATCACAAAAGCTCAGATGCTTCAGAAGAATGAAGAGTTTGAGAATCAAAAGTATCAAATTGAAGTTCAGGCCTAACAGAAGCGATTTGCGCTACTTCGTGATGACCCCACATCGAGCCCGGCAGCGCTTCAGAAGCAGCTGGATCAGCTCAAGCAGATCCAGCAGAAACACTTGCTTGATATGCAAACGATGCAGACACAAGCTGCCGCGAAAACAACGTCAATCTGGACGGAAGCTTTTAAGCCTATCCAGAGCGCGTTCGACACGACCATCAAGGGCGTCATCATGGGTACGACGACCTGGCACCAGGGCATGCGAAAGATTCTCAGCTCTGTCCTTGAAGAGTTTCTCTCGATGGGCATCCACATGGTAACAACGTGGGTCGCTAATGAGGCCACGAAGACAGCAGCCACGACAACCGGAGTAACGGCACGAACAGCAGCCGAGGCTAGCGGGGCGGTTACTGCACTGACGATGGAGGCGGGCATGTTCTTAAAAAGCATCGGCAATGCAGCCGCCAGTGCATTTGCTGGTGTGACAGCTTTCCTGGCGCCGATGTTGGGTCCCGCAGCACCAGCAGGTGCAGCGGTGGTATCAGGGCTGGTGCTGGCCGAGGGCGCGAAGATCGCTTCATCAGCAGGCGGGGATTGGAATATCCCCGCAGACCGCCTCAACATGGTTCACAAGAACGAAACGATTCTCCCTGCTGACAAAGCAAAAGGCCTCGACAACATGATTAAGGGGGCTGCAGGTGGCGGTGGGGCGCATCACATTCATATTCACGCCATGGACTCAAAAAGCGTAAGCGATATGTTCATGTCCAATGGTTCCGCGCTCGTTACCGCGCTCCGCAAGCAAGTGCGAGGTTTTGCGGTATGAGTAACGCGATATTTCCTACTCTTCCCGGGCTGAGCTGGAGTGTCATCAAGACCCCAGAATGGAACACGAAGACTCAGATGACAATGTCAGGTCGCGAGACGCGGGCATCCTTTCGGGTGACCCCGATTTATAACTTTTCACTGGCTTACGAACTACTGCGTGCCGACGCGCGAGCAGAGCTCCAGACACTGGTCGGGTTTTACAACGCAAGAATGGGGTCATTCGACGACTTCTTATTTGATGACCCAACGGATGACCAGACCAGCAGTCAATGGTTTGGAACGGGAGATGGCTCTACAGTTAGTTTTCAGCTGCAGCGCACATTAGGTGGCGCAACTGAACCGGTCATGAACGTGAATACGCTTTCGACGATAACTGTCAACGGTGTCGCGACCACATCTTACTCTGTGAATACATCCGGAATGGTCACCTTCCTCTCGGCCCCAGCACCAGGAGCCTCCCTTGCGTGGACCGGCAGCTACTATTACCGGTGCCGCTTCGCTAAGGACACTATTGATTTCGAGAACTTCATGTACCAAGTATGGAGCGCGAAGAAAATTGAGCTTCGTGGATGTTTAGGGACAAAAATCTGATGAAGTCTTATGTGGGTGGGCCAGCATTTATTAACTTGCTTAATTCAGCACAGCAGTTTTCGGCGGCGGATTGTTACACCCTCACCCTTAACGACGGCAACATCTACCGCTGGACATCGATGGATGTCGATGTGACATACAACGGCTATGTCTATTCCAGTAATTGCCCAATCCTGACCCGGGGGAAAACCAAGATTGCCGGTAAGCTCGAGGTCGCTGAGCTTGACCTGACCATTGCGCCCAGACCTTCTGATACGCTCAATGGCATCCCCTGGATCACTGCCATTGTACGCGGAGCCCTTGATGGAGCATGGGTGCAGGTGGACCGTGCATTTTTTTCAGGCCCACAAAACGGTAGCGCGGTGGGCGGCGCGAACCTCTTCTACGGAATCGTTGGTGACGTGGAAGTCCAAAGGACAGCTGCAAAACTGAAGGTGATGGCGCCGACCTACATATTTAACGTCCAGATGCCGCGCAATCTGTATCAAGCGAACTGTTTACATGTGCTTTATGACTCTGGCTGTAAGTTGCTGCAGGCAAATTATCAGACTGGGCCTCATACCGTTATTGCTGGGGCTACCAACGGCGTAATTCCTGCATCAATATCAGGATCAGTTGCGCAGACGGAGGGAGTATTCAATCTAGGTTCCGTGAGATTTATTACAGGCGCGCTGGCGGGTGTACAAGCTACCGTCAAGACGTATGCTCCTGGCTCGTTGTCGAATTACACTTTTACACTGGTTGAACCACAGATTAGTGCACCAGCGCCAGGAGACACGTTTTACGCATATCCAGGCTGTGATAAGACGCAGTCCACTTGCTCAGGCTCTCTTTTTAACAATCTCACGAACTTTCGTGGCTTTCCGTATGTGCCAGCGCCGGAGACCGTCTTATGACGCCACAGGAACGCGTTATTGAGATTGCGAAGACGTGGATCGGTACTCCTTATCATCATCAAGCGCGAATCAAAGGTGCAGGCGTAGATTGCGGGCAACTGTTGATTGCTGTTTTCGCTGCAGCCGGAATGTGTCCGCCAGATCTTGACGTAGGCCATTATTCTCATGACTGGGCATTTCACCGTAATGATGAGATTTACTTGAAATGGGTCAAAGAGTTCTGCTTTGAACGCGCAACCTCCGATCACCCGAAAAAAGGAGACATCGCCGTGTTCCGTTTCGGTCGAGCAGCTTCACATGGCACGATCGTTATCGAATGGCCGCTCGTCATACACAGCTTTTTCGGCAAGGGCGTCATTATATCTGGAGCTGATGACGTTGATCTTGTCGGCAGGCTTGATTCTGTTTGGACGCCCCGTCCCTGGGCAGTGAAGTCATGAGCGGAGTAAGATCCCTTCTTGGGGCACCTCAACCAGCTGGCATTGCTGGCGCGAACGCAAACGCCTGGGGACTACAGATCAGTACGTCGCTTTACGGTGTACCAATTCCGATAGTCTATGGGCGCAATCGTGTACCCAGCAATGTGATATGGACCGCCGACTTTGCGGCACGTAGTTCAGGGGGAGGTGGAGGTGGTTCGGGCGGATCCAACGGCTCACCCTCGCAGTCGTATTCGGCCAGTTTCATTTACGCAGTTTGCGAGGGGCCTATCACAGCATGGTGCGGACTATGGCAGAATCGCACGTACAATGGCGAGGCATTCCAAACAGTCGGCAATACACCACCGATTTTTATCACGGCAGATGGGGTTAATAGTCCGTCGCCCTGGTCGTACCTGACAACTAACCATCCGACTCAGGCGCTCTCTTACCCGAATCTTGCGACTCTAGCTGCGTCGAATATGAATCTCGGGAGCAGCGTGACTCCGCCGAGCTATAATTTTGACGTGGTAGGGTTACTGCCATATTCCGCAGGGTTTGCTGCAAACAGTTTACAAGCCGGCACTTACGACCCGGCGACATCATATAGCGCAGGAGAAGTAGTTTCGTATTCAGACGGGGTGGGGAATTCAGGCTATTTTATCAGCCTCATATCGAACAACCTCAACAATCTCCCTACCAATCCCAGCGCATGGTCAAAACAGTCATATATTTATGACGCAAATCCGCGAGACATCCTTGTAGATCTGCTGACGAACAGTGTACATGGGTGTGGGTTCCCCTCATCGCTACTTGGCGACTGGACCCAGTACTCTGACTACTGCGTGGCTAGCAACCTATTTCTGTCTCCCGCCTACGCAACACAGCAGTCGATGTTAACGATTGCTCAGAACCTGATGGAGTACACGAATTCAGACTGCTTCTATTCTGACAAGCAGTTGAAGATTGTACCTTTGTCAGACACGAATGTTACTGGTAACGGGGTAACCTATACCGCGAATGCCGTACCGATTTACAACATCACGGATGATGACCTGATCCAGAAGGGATCCGGTGACCCTGTTACCGTCACGCGCAAGTCAATGACCGATTCTTATAATCAGGTCAAGGCATCCTATGTTGATGTGGCCAATAACTTCAACTCATCCGAGGTGATGGCCACAGATCAGGCGTTCGCGACAATGTATGGCCCTCGCCCGATGCCCCAGTTGTCTTTCAGTGATCGCGCAGTCACCAACGTATTAACGGCGCGAACCATTGCACAAACGAAGCTGCAACGAGAGCTTTACATCCGCAACACGTATGAGTTCTCGGTGGGGTGGAAATTCGTCCTGCTTGAGCCTGGAGACATCGTAACGTTACCGGCAGCAGATGCTGGTATTGATCAATACCCAGTGCGCATAACCTCGATCGAAGAAAGTGATGATGGAGAATTCACGATTCAGGCAGAGGACTATCCTGCAGGGGTGCATCATGTCGCTCAGTACCCCTCTCAGGCTGGACTCGGATACTCCAACGCATACAACGAAGCACCTGGCAGTGTCGTTGCTCCTGAGTTTTTTCAGACGCCACCTTATCAATCCACCACAGGTGTACAAGTCGGTGTTGCAGTCACTGGCCAGAATGCGAACTGGGGTGGCTGCAACATCTGGGCATCCTACGACAACAGTTCATATCAGCGCGTAGGTCAGGTTACAGGGGGCGCAAGGTACGGCACGATAACGAGCGCAGTATCATCTGCCGCGGGAGCGACCGTAACGATTGCTTTGACAGGCAACGGTGGGCAAATTCTTTCAGGGACTGCTCTGGATGCGCAAAATCAGGCAACACTATGCATGATTGGCCAGGAATTCTGTTGCTGGTCAACGGCAACGTTGGTGGCACCGAATGAGTACACGCTGACACTTGCGGAGCGTGGGCAGCAGAACACACTTGCAATAGCGCACTCTATTGGCGAGCAGTTTATTATCATGCAGCCGAACGTTTTTATCAGCCAGGCATTAAATGCATCATTGATAGGCACCCCGATTTACTTCAAGTTCACGTCCTTTAACCTCGTTGAGCAGAACGAAGAGGACATTAGTGCTGTTACTCAGTACAGTTACACTCTTATTGGCAACCAGCCGCTGCCTTTAACGGCACTGACCGCTATCGGGGGTATGTTCGAGATCTCGCTCAGCTGGGCATTTGCCACAGGACAACTCTACCGAGCATACACAGAGATTTGGGGCAACACCGCCGACGACCTCGGCACTGCGTTTCAGCTGACATCAGTCCCTGATCCAAACACTACGTGGGTGCATCCAGGACTGCAGCCAGGGCAGGGGTGGTTCTACTGGGCGAGGGTTGTCGATACAACCGGGAACAAGAGCGCATTTTTCCCAACGGGGTCAAACAGCGGAATTGCTGCATCCCCAAGCGCAGACCCCAGCGCGCTCTTGACGCAGCTCAATCAATCTATTTCATTCCCGCAGCTCGCCACCGAATTAGCGACACCAATAGGCCTGCTTGGTGATAACCCTGCGCAGTTGCAAGGTAGTGCGATTCAAGTAGCAGTCGCCAGCCTCCAGGATACGGTAGATGCGTACACGATCAACCAGCGAGTCCAGTACCAGGAAGCGCTTACCAATCAGACGATGTATCTTGACCCGTCGACAGGGAAGGTCAGCCTTCTGGCGACCGCAAATATCACAACTGATGTTCAGTCACAGCTTGATACAATCCAGCAGACAGTAAACACTGATGCCGCGACGCTAGCGACAACCATCACTCAACTGACATCAACGACTAGCGGCCTCACGACAGCGCAATCTCAGATAGCGCAACTGTCAAACCAGATCAACCTCACGGCAACGCAGTCCTATGTGGATAATGCGGTCGGAGGCGCAGCGGCGGGACTAGCATCGGCAGCAGGCCAAGAAGGCGCAGTCGCATCAGCAGCCCTGCAATCTGCTCTTGACGAGTTCACGCAAGGGCAGACAGTTCAAAATCTGGGGGCTGATGTCGCCATTGCCCAGGATACAATACAGTCCACCGCGACAGCGCTACAGGCTGAGGTTGTGTCGCGTTCGGCGCTGGTTGCCCAGGTAGCATCGAACGCAGCGGGGATTGTGACCGAAGCCACAATCAGAGCCAGCGCGGACAGTGCCCTAGCTACCGAGATTACGAACCTAACCGCGACAGTGAGCAGCAACGCTGCTGCGATCGGAACCGAAGCTACGACT
>VFSW01006280.1_pt1 | contig 17481 bp, 10 predicted proteins | sample 5358111 | NCBI WGS metagenome assembly VFSW01 (sample SAMN11554181, study PRJNA540505) | mine drainage metagenome | isolation source: sediment from site ElyBrook_90M | place: USA: Ely Copper Mine, Vershire, VT | collected 2017
GGGGAGCGGTAGGCGGGGCGAGACCTTCGGTGATGGGTGGGCGGTCGGAGTGCGGCTCGAAGATGCCGTTGTGGTCGAAGGCGGTTTGCATGGCGCTGGCCATCTGGACCTGCTTCTTTTTGTCGGATTGACTGGAGGCGAAGAGGACCACGAAGAAGGCGAAGAGCAGGGTGATGAAGTCAGCGTAGGAGACCAGCCAGCGCTCGTGGTTGACGTGTTCGGGATGTTTTTTCTTGCTCATGCTGCGACCTCTTCCGGTTTTTTCGCGGTCTCGGGTTTGGAGTCGAAGAGGTAGGTGCGGAGCTTGGTCTCGATCATGCGTGGATTCATGCCTTCGAGGATGGAGATGACTCCTTCGAGCATCATCTCCTTGATCATCTGCTCTTCACGGTGTCGGAATTTGAGTTTGCCTGCGGCGGGGAGGCAGATGAGATTGGCGACGGCGACGCCATAGATGGTGGCGACGAAGGCGGTGGCGATGCCGCGGCCGACTTCGTCGATGTTGGCGAGATTCTTCATGACCTGGATGAGGCCGAGGACGGCGCCGATGATGCCTACGGTGGGAGAGTAGCCGCCTGCCGCCTCGAAGACGGCTGGGATTTTTTCTTCGATTTCGGATTTGTTGTCGAGTTCGAGTTGCATGATCTTGCGGACTTCGCTGGGTTCGGTACCGTCGACGGCCAGCATGAGGGCTTGCTTGAGGAAGGGGTCGGAGACGGAGGCGAGATCGGCGTCGAGCGAGACGATCCCGCTTTTGCGGGCTTTGTTGGCGAAGTCGACGAGTTGCTTGAGGGTGGCCTCGCCGTCGGCTCCTTTATGGAGGAAGACTTTGCCTACGGCTTTGAGTGCGGCGAGGAAGATATGTAACGGAAACTGTAGCATGACGGCGCCGGCGGTTCCGCCGATGACGATCATGGCGGCAGTGGGCTGGGTGATCTGGGCGATACTGCCGCCTTCGATCATCATGCCGGCGAGGATGCCGATGATGGCGAGTGCGATTCCACCGATGCTGGCGATATCCATAGTGAGGTCCTTTGTGGGGAAAGGTGGTTAGTCGTGAGAGCGCTTGTTGAGTTGTTGCTGTTCGAGGCGTTGGGCGTCGAAGGCTGCTTTGGCAGCGAGTGGGACGGCGGCTTCGGGCCAGGCGCTGTGCAGCACGGCGGCACGATAGGCGATGACGCGTTGGGTGAGCTGATCGCAGGTCTCGAGGACGACGAGTTTTTCTCCGGTGATGAGGGTGAGGACGGTGTCGGGTGCGGCTTCGGTGTACTTGATGAGATCGCTATTGACGTCGATGCGGCTGCCGTTGAGCCTGGTGAGTTCGATCATGTGGGCGTGGCCTTTCTATCGGATTCATCGGCGGGGTGGAGCGTGGCGCGAGGGTTACCAAGGTATGGGCGGTGCTGGGGTCAATTCATGTCCTGCAGGTGACAGCCGATGAGGTGTGGGAACGCGGAGCCTTCCGCACGGTGAACCAGAGCTTGTGAGCGCCCAGTTGGCGTGATCGAGTGAGGAACAGACACCCGGGGCAGACGACGCGGCAGTTCAAATCGTCCTACAGGAGCGTTTCTACATGTCATTGGGTGTCCTAAATAACATCGCGGCAATTTATGCCCAGAACAATCTGAACCAGACGCAGAACAGTCTGCAGAATGTACTGACGCAGCTATCTTCGGGTTCGCGCATCAACAGCGGCGCGGACGATGCAGCCGGTCTTGCGGTTGCCAATGGTTTGCAGGCCAATGTGGCTGCGCTGACCCAGTCCTCGCAGAATGCGACTGCGGGTGTTGGCTTGTTGCAGACAGCAGACGGTGCGCTGGCGCAGGTTACCAATCTGCTGAATCGTGCCGTGACACTGGCGACGGAAGCGGCCAACGGTACGCTGAACACGAACCAGGTGAGCTCCGCCAATCAGGAGTATCAGAACATCATCTCTGAAGTCGGCAACATTGGATCGACGACCAACTTCAACGGGAACACGGTCTTTTCGTCTAGTGCCACGAAGCTTTTTGTGAGCGATGGAACGACCTCGGGCGCGAACGTCTTCAGTGATACGGTTGGTGCGTTGACTACTTCGTCGGTTGGCGAGTCGGCACCAGCTTCTGCCGCTGCTGTGTCGTTCTCTACGCCAGTTGTTCCAACGGCTACGACACCGGCTAGTTCCACGTTGACTACCGCAGGGGCTTCGGACTCGTTGAGTGGTACGTTGTCGATCACGTATGCCGGTGGTTCTGCCGTGAATCTGACGGTAGCGGCTGGTTCTTCGTTGAGTGCCGTGGCTACGCAGATCAACGGTGCGGGTATTACCGGTGTTACGGCAGCGGTTGGTACTGGTGCGAATGCCAACAAGTTGACGATTACCGGTACGAACGGTGTTACCAACACCCTGTCTTTCACGGGGACATCGTTGACTGATACCCCCAGTGCCACACCAGGTGCCGGTGTGGACTTTGGTGCTTCCAGCATTTCGTCGCTGACGGCGGCAAGCGCTCAGACTGTACTGACGAGCGTGACCACGGCGATTGCGGATGTGGCCTACCAGCGCGGTACGCTGGGCGCGAACATCAATCAACTGAACGCGGCCTCGAACGTTGCGAACTCGGAGCAGGTGAACCTGACCTCCGCGGCGAGCAACATTACGTCGACGAACTATGGCCAGGCGACGAGCGACATGGCGAAGTTCAAGGTGTTGAGCGAGACGGGTATCAGCGCGTTGTCGCAGGCCAACAGCGTGCAGCAGGAGGTACTGAAGCTGCTGCAGTAGGACGAGCGGAGATGGCGGCTGGCGTGGATGCGCTGGCCGCCATTTTGTCTTTGGGGGATGAGAGTTCTCTTAGATAGTTCGGGCGAAGTTGGAACGTGAACTGCAATGCAGCAAGCAGAGTAAACAAGGACTCACGCGATGGGCACAGTAGGGATAAATTTCGGATCGATCAACAGCGGTACTGGCTTCGACGTTGCGTCGACGGTCACGCAGATATTGGCGATCAATCAGCAGATTGAGACTCCGTGGAAGACGCAACTGGCTGCGCTGAAGGCTCAGGATACGGTATTTACGACGCTAGGGACTGATTTATCAACATTGACGACGAAGATGCAGGCGCTCACGGACTTTAGTGGGGTGCTATCGGAGAAGCAGGGAGCGAGTTCGAACACGAATGTACTGGCGTTGACCGGGGCTACTCCTTCGGCGGTAGCGGGTAGCCATACGATTTCGGTGAATTCGCTGGCACAGACTTCGTCGAACTATTCGAATACGGTGGCCAATGCGGCGGATGTACTTTCGGGAAGTCTGACGATCCAGGTGGGATCGGGGACGCCGAGCACGATTACGGTGGGTAGTTCCAGCAATACGTTGGCGACGTTATCGGCTGCGATCAATGCGGCGGGGGTCGGGGTGACGGCGACGGTGATCTCGGATACTTCGGGTTCGCGGTTGTCGTTGGTAAGTGCGACGGGTGGGGCTGCTGGGCAACTGACGATAACGAGTGGGCTAAGCGATACGACCAGTGCCAGCAGCCTGGCGTTTGTGGCTGGACAGACGGGTCAAAACGGGAGTGTGACGGTAGACGGGATTGCGTTGAGTACGCCATCGAATACGGTGACGGATGCGATTCCGGGTGTGACGTTCGACATGCTGGCGGCGGCGCCTGGGACTCCGGTACAGGTGCAGATTACGAATAACAACAGCGCCGTGGCTACGGCGGTGAACGACTTTGTGACGGCATACAACACCGTGGTGGGTGACATCAATACGCAGGAGGGGAAGGATGCGAATGGCAATCCGCAGCCGCTGTTTGGCAATGCGACGTTGTCGCTGATTCAGAACCAGTTGAGCACGGCATTGCTGGGCGGGAGCGCGAGCGGTACGGTGAGCAGCGTGACGCAGTTGGGGATTTCGACCAACAACGACGGCACATTGACGCTGGATAGTAATGCACTGTTGACGGAGTTGAATAATCACTATTCCGATGTGACGGGATTTTTGCAAAATGCGAACAGCTTTGGGCTGAATTTCTCGTCGGTGCTGAATGGTCTGGGGACGCAGGCGCCGAGTGGCGATGTGTATCTGTCGCAGCAGCAGAATGCGGCGGAAGAGGCGACGCTGAACCAGAGTATTACGAATGAAGACGCAATGATTGCGACCGAGAAGACCTCGTTGACGGCGGAGCTGAATACGGCCAACCAGATACTGCAGTCGATTCCGTCGCAGGTCAATCAGATCAACGAGGTTTACAGCGCCGTGACTGGCTACAACACGACACCAACGGGGTAAGAAGATGGCAGAGTCGAATTATCAGCAGGAGAGTTTGGCCGGGGCGACGGGCGTGCAGTTGGTGGTGGCGTTGTACGATGCGTCGGTTCGCTTTTTGTATCGGGCACAGCAGTGCGTTGTCGATGGTGATGTGTCGGGGCGACGGGCGGCGGTGAAGAAGTTCATCGATATTGTGATGTATCTGCAGGCCCGGCTGCGGATGGATGTGGGGGGAAGCTCCGCGGCGGCGTTGGCGGACTTTTATGCGACGATGTTCACGATGGCGCTGGAGGCTTCGCATGCGGCTTCGGCGGAGCAGTTTCAGGATGTGATTGCGTGCGTATTGAATGTGCGCGATGCGTGGATGGTGGTGGCACGCGATCCGGAGGCGGGGCGGGTGTTGCCGCGCGAGTTGCGGACGTGGGAGGAGAAGTTTGTTCCGGCAAATACACCTAGCTCTCCGGTGAGCGATGGCGAGGCGGTGGGATCGCGTTGGATGGCGTAGGGAGCTAGCTGGCGACGGAGAGCTCTTCTTCGAGGCGTTGCTTGTCGAAGAGGCTGGTGTAGTAGCCGTTGCGGGCAAGTAGTTGGTCGTGGGTGCCGAGCTCTGCGATGCGTCCGGCGACGAGTACGGCGATCTGATCGGCGTTGCGTGCGGTGGAGATGCGGTGGGAGATGAAGATGGTGGTGCGGCCCTGCATGAGTTTGCGAAGGCCGGAGAGGATCTGCTCCTCGGTGTAGGTGTCGACGCTGGCGAGGGCGTCGTCGAGGATGAGGATACGGGGCTCGCGGATAAGAGCGCGGGCGATGGCGGTGCGCTGCTTCTGGCCGCCGGAGAGGGTGATGCCGCGTTCGCCGACGGTGGTGTCGAAGCCCTTGGGGAATTCGAGGATTTCGTTGGCGATGTGAGCAGTGGTGGCGGCCTGCAGGACCTGCGCCTCCGTGGCGTGCGGGACACCGAAGGCGATGTTCTGGCGGATGGTTTCGGAGAAGAGAAAGGTCTCCTGGGGGACGAAGCCTATGCTGTGGCGGAGGTGGTCGAGGGGGTAGCTGCGGATGGAGTTGCCGTCGATGAGGATGGACTCTGGCGCTGCTTCGAGCAGGCGCGGGATGAGATTGACGAGGGTGGATTTACCGGAGCCGGTGGGGCCTACGATCGCGAGGCTGGAGCCGGCGGGGATGTGGAGATTGATGTCCGTGAGGACGGGTGGGCCATCGGGGTAGGCAAAGCTGAGGTGGTGGAACTCGATGTCGCCGGTGATGGGGGATTGGTTGACGGAGGCTTCGTTGTCGGTGATGGCGGGCTGGTGCTGGAGTAGCTCGTCGATGCGGACGACGGAGGCGGTACCGCGCTGGAAGAGATTGACGACCCAGCCGACGGCGATCATGGGCCAGGTGAGTTGGACCATGTAGACGCTGAAGGCGGTGAACTCGCCGACGGAGATGCGATGGGTGACGACCTCGTGTCCCCCGACGAAGAGGGTGATCATGAGGGAGAGTCCGAGGACGAACTCCAACGTGGGCCAGAGCATGGCCATGAGGCGGACGAGATAGAGGCTGCGCTTGATGTATTCCTGATTGGCGGTCTCGAAGGAAGCGATCTCGGCGTCTTCCTGAGCGAAGGCGCGGATGAGGCGTGCGCCGGAGAAGTTCTCCTGGGCTTTGGCGGAGATGTCGGAGAACATGGCCTGGATGCGCTCGAAACGGGTGTGGATGCGTGCGCCGAAGTATTGCACGAGGACGGAGGCGATGGGGAGGGGGACGAAGGCGCAGAGGGTGAGTTTGGGGCTGATGCGGATCATGAAGGGCAGCGCGGCCGCGGTGAAGACGATGGTATTGGCGCTGTACATGATGGCTGGGCCGAGGAGTTGACGGACCGCGGCGAGGTCGTTGGTGGACCTGGCCATGATGTCTCCGGTGCGGTAGGTGTTGTAAAAGCTGGGCGGCTGGCGTTCCAGGTTGGCGAAGAGATCGTTGCGGAGATCGAACTCGATCTCGCGGGAGGCGCCGATGATGACCTGGCGGGTGATGTAGAGAAAGATGGCGGAGAGCAGGGCGATGAGCAACAGGCGCAGGGCGTGGAAGATGATCTTCTGCTGGGTGACGCCGTGGCGGAGATCGTCGACGGCGTGGCCAATGACGGCCGGGATGAGGACTTTGATGGTGTTGTAGAGCACGACGGCGACCCCGCCCCAGGCGAGACTCTTCCAGTAACGCCTGAGGTATGGGTTGAGGGGACGAAGTCTTTCAAACATTGTTTATCGGGCCTTGGGTATTAGAGGTGGTTAGAGGCCCTGAGGATGCGGGTTAGTTTTGGCTGCAGGATCGGTTGCGGCGGGCTGAGCGGCCGGCTTGGCGGCAGGATCCGGAGTTGCTGCGGGCTTGGCTGCTGGTTCTGCTGGCTTAGGCGCGGCGGGGGGTGCCGGTGGGGTGTCCGACATGCCGACGAGTTCGATATCGAAGATGAGATCGGCCTTGGCGGGGATGACGGGAGGGCGACCGGTCTCACCGTAGGCGAGTTGGTAGGGGATGAAGAGGCGACGCTTGCCACCGACGTGCATGCCTTCGAAACCGGTGTCCCAGCCGGGGATGACCTGGCGTGCTCCGTAGGGGAAGGTGATGGGAGTGCCGCGGTCGACGGAGGAGTCGAACTTGGTGCCGTCGGTGAGCCATCCGGTGTAGTGGACGGTGTAGAACTTGCGTGGCTCCGAGAGTGGGCCGGTACCGATGACGGTGTCGATGTAGCGGAGGGAGTAGAGGGGCTTGGGTGTGCCGACGACCTTGGGGACGTTGGGTGGTGCGTCTTTGGGGTTGACCACGGATGCTGCGCGATGCGTTGCTGTGGTGGTGTGGTGGACGACGGGCTTGGGGGCCGTGGTGCTGGTTTGGGCGACGGCGGCCGTGGTGAGGGCGGCGAGGAGAGCGATGGAGGTGCGGTTCAAAGTCATGTTGACTCCCAGTTTAGGATGATTTAGCTGGTTGGGGATGATTGGACGCCAGATTTTTCGGGGATATTGATTGGATAGTTGAGACTTGCGGGGCTGGGGAACGTCCAACGCGGTAGTGATTATTTTGAAGAGAGTGGTGTGTCTGCGATCAGGCAGCCATGTGGGCGGGAACCCTTCTGTTACTGCCTGCGTACAACCAGTCAGGAAATGTTTCAGTCTGAATCAATCAGATGCGGGTTAGCGCGGCCCGATTGGCGCATCGTTCCGTTATAGTGGTGATATCGTGATTCGCAAACTACCCAATTTATCAGTTGGCTCTCGCTGGAGACTGCTTGTCGGTCTGCTTTGTCTGGCGTTGGTGGTGGCTTGTGGGACGATCCAGGTGATCCACGCGCATGTTTCGGGGGATGTATCGGACCCGACCTGTTCGCTGTGCGCTACGGCGCATGTGGTGATGCATGTTGCTGTGCCGGTGTATGCTCCGGTGGCAGCACGGGTGGTATCGCTGGTAGAAGTGGTTGCTCCTGCGGGGAGAGCGCGTGGACTCTCCGTATTTGCGTTGTTTACACGTCCTCCGCCGGTTGATCTGGTTCTGAGCTAGAACGAGGTCAACACGCAGGTCCATTCCCCGGGGGTCGTTTATGTACACGCTGCTGCGACGCGTAGCTTTTTTGTTTTCGCTAAGTTTGATGATGAGTTCGCTGGTGGCTGAGGCTTCTCCGCCGCCACAGTCGGCGGGTACATCCGGTACGGTGATGGGGACGGTGACGGATTCGACCGGTGCGTTGCTGCAGGATGCGACGGTAACGCTGGAGAACCCGGTCAGCGGCTATCGGCGTCAGACGACGTCGGATGGTGTAGGGCATTACCAGTTTTTGAATGTGCCGATGAATCGATACCACCTGAGCGTGACGGCTGTAGGGTTTAGTCCGTTTGTGCAGGATGTTGAGGTGCAATCGCTGGTTGCGGTGACGGTGAGCGCGAGTCTGTCGGTGGTGGGGTCGTCGACGGAGGTGACGGTGGAGGCAGGCGATCTGCTGGAGAACGACTCGGCGATGCACACGGACATTGACCGGGACATGTTCAACAAGATGCCGCTGGAGAGTGCGTCTTCGTCGCTGAGTTCGATGGTGACGCTGGCCTCGCCTGGAGTGGCTGCGGACTCGAACGGGCTGTTCCATGGGCTGGGCGATCATGCGTCCAACTCTTTTTCGATTGATGGCCAGGCGATTACGGACCAGCAGAGCAAGGTGTTTTCGAACCAGATACCGTCGAATTCGATCCAGTCGATGACGGTGATCTCCGGGGCGCCACCGGCGGAGTATGGCGGCAAGACGAGCCTGGTGATCGAGGTGACGACGCGTTCGGGGTTGGGTGTGACGAAGCCGACGGGGAGTGTGACTACTTCTTATGGGTCGTTTGGTTCGGCGACGGGGTCAGTGGATTTGTCGTACGGCGGGGCGAAGTGGGGGAATTTTTTCGAACTGGATGGGCTGAATACGGGACGGTTTCTTGATCCGGCTGAGTTCTCGGTGTTTCATGACAAGGGCAATGAGCTGAATTTTTTCGAGCGGCTGGATAGGCAGATCACGCCGGAGGACTCGATTCGACTGAATGTGAGTGTGAGCCGCTCGTGGTTTCAGACGCCGAATACGTATGACAACCTGGGTGTGGTGAACGTGGTGGGTGGCGGTAGCGGCAGTAGTCCGGTGCTGGCAGGGGTGGGCAACACGGACCAGCGATCGAAGATTGTGACGTTCAATGTGGCTCCGACGTACACGAAGACTATAGGCGCGGTGTCGGTGTTTAACTTTGGCGCGTTCGTGCGAAAGGACCAGTACAACTACTATCCGAGCGGGAATCCCTTGGCGGACCTGGGGCCGATCCAGAGTCAGTCGATTGCGCAGGACCGGTCGTTGACGAATGTGGGGCTGCACACGGATCTCTCGTATGTGAAGGGGATTCATAACATCAAGGTGGGCGGGCTGTATACGCATACGTTTCTGCGGGAGCGGGATCAGTTGGGGCTGATCAGTGCGGTGTTCAATGCGCCATGTATGAATGCTGCAGGACAGCCACAGCCGGGGTTTAGCGATCCAGGGCAGTGTGCGAGTGCAGGGCTGTTACCCAATGTTGGCGGAGGCGGAGGTGGCTTCAACCCGGTGCTGCTGCCATATGACCTGACGCGTGGCGGGTCCTTGTATGGATACTTTGGCCATACGGACATCAAGGAAGTGGGGCTGTATGCGCAGGATCAGATCAAGGTAGGCGAGTGGCTGTTCAACGTGGGGATTCGCGGCGATCTTTATAACGGGTTGACGACGGCGCGGCAGGCGGAGCCGCGGTTGGGCGTCAGCTACTCGGTGAAGGCGACGAATACGGTGCTGCGTGCGTCGTATGCGCGGTCGCTGGAGTCACCGTTCAACGAGAACCTGGTGTTGTCGAGTCAAGGATGCGTGAACCCTGTGTTGGAGCCTTTGCTGAACTGTACGCCGGGAGTTTCGAGTATTTTGCAGCCGGGATTCAAGAATGAGTTTCATGCCGGGTTGCAGCAGGCGTTTGGCAAGAACCTGGTGGTGAGCGGCGACTACATCTGGAAGTACACGCACAATGCGTTCGACTTCAGCATTCTGGGCAATACTCCGATTACGTTTCCGATTGACTGGCATAACTCGAAGATTCCGGGGTTTGCGATCCGGGCCGATGTGCCGAACTTCCACAATATTTCTGCGTTTGTGGTGATGTCCTCGGTGTCTGCCCGAATCTTTCCTCCGCAGAGTGCGGGTGCGGGAGCTACTGTCGGGCATGGGGGATTTCCATTTCGGATCGATCATGACGAACGGTTCAACCAGACGACACATGTCCAGTACCAGGTGCCTATGAAGCGTGGACCGTGGATTGGGTTGAACTGGCGGTTCGATAGCGGTCTGGTTGCGGCCTCGGCGCCGTGCTATCAGGTGACTGATCCGAACAGCCATTGCGGAGGCGTGCTGCTGGATGGACAGCCAGCGGTGGATTTACGAGGGTTGACGGCGGATCAGCAGTTTGAGGCAGGGCTGGCTTGCAATGGGGTGAAGGCTACTCCGAATGCCGGGCTGCCGGGGCTTTGCCTGGCGTCGCAATTGACGTCTTCGCTGCTGACGATTCCTGCGCCGAATACGGAGAATGATGACAAGAACCCTTCGCGGATTGCGCCGCGGAGTTTGTTTGACGCCTCGATTGGCGAGGACAACTTGTTTGGCGGGGACAAGCATAAGTGGAGTCTGCGGCTGACGGCGGTGAACTTTACGAACAAGTACGCGCTGTATAACTTTCTTTCGACGTTCAGCGGTACGCACTATGTGACGCCACGGGCTTTGACGGCGGAGTTGGGATACCACTTCTAGCAGGGGGTGGCGGGACGTGGGAACGGCCGGTAGAGAGTGATCTCTACCGGCCGCTTCTGTAGGTGCCAGGGACGATTTAGGTTAGCGGTCTTTGGCGAGTTGGGTGACGATGGGTCCAGTGGTGGAGATGGTCTTGCGCTTTTTCTTGATTGGCGGGGCAGAGCTGGGCGGGTTGTGCTTTCCGTTGCCATTCTTGCGGCCATTGCGTTTGCCATTGGTCTCGATGACGGCACGCATCCAGTAGTTGCCTTCTGCGTCGACTTCGATGCCGTGGACTTCGCGCTCGAAGCCGGGGAAGCGCTTGCCAAACTCCTCGAAGGCGAGGATGAGGCGCATGACGGGAGAGTCGACGGCGCCGAGGCGCTCGCCGGGCATGCTGAGCGGAATGCCTGGTGGGTAGGGAACCAGCATGACACCGGCGATGCGGCCCGCCATCTCGGAGAAACGGACTTTCTCGGTGCCCTGACGGAGCATCTTCTGATAGGTCTGAGCAGGGGTGAGAACTTGTTCCGGATCGACTTCGCAGGCCTGTTCGACGAGGCTGACGAGGTTGAGTTCGATCATGGCAGCGTGCATTTCGTCGGAGAGTTCCTTGAGGGAGACGTTGCGGTAACGGTTGGGGAACTTGGCGACGAGATCGGGCAAGGCTTCGTTGAGTGGGGCCTCGGTGTCGTAGAGACGCTTGAACTCGAAGAGGTTTTCGAGCAGCGAGCCCCACTTGCCTTTGGAGGTTCCGACGGAGAAGAGAACGAGCACGGTGTAGTCGCCGGTGCGGGCGATCTCTACGCGGCGCGCGTCGAGGAATTCGGTGAGGATAGAGCCGGGGATACCGGAGGGACTGATGACTCCGTGTGCGTCGACACCGGGCATGAGGATGGTGACCTTGGTGGGGTCGAGCATGCAGTAGTCGTCGGCGATGTCTTCGTCGTTGAAGCCGTGCCAGTACTCGCCGGGCTTGAGGGTCCAGCAGGAGGAGTTTTCCGCGAGCAGGTCGTCGGGTGCTTCCTCGAAGACGTAGATCTTTCCGGTGACTGGATCGGTGACGAAGTCGGGCTGGAAGAGGCGGAAGAACCAGCCGTCGCCGTCGACCTCTGCTGCGCGAAGGCGGTGGGCGATAGAGGACATGGCCTTGCGGAAGCTGACGGCGTCCTGGATGGTTTCGTCCATGAGGGTGGGGCCGGCGGGCTCGTCCATCATGGCGGCGGCCACGTCGAGCGAGGCGATGAGGGGATAGAACGGCGAGGTGGTGCCGTGCATCATGAACGACTCGTTGAACTGGTCGAAGTCGAGCGGGGCGCGCGGGCTGAGCTTGATGTGGACCATGGAGGCCATGGAGAAGGCCGCGAGCATCTTGTGGGTGGACTGGACGGCAAAGATGGCGGGGCGGTCGGGCATCTCGTCCGGGACGTCCATCGCGAAGCGTCCGCGATAGATGTGGTGGAACTTGGCGTAGGCGTACCAGGCTTCGTCGAAGTGGACGCGGGGGACTGATTTTGCCAGCTCGGCGGTAACCTTGTTGACGTCGTAGCAGAGGCCATCGTAAGTGGAGTTGGTGACGACGGCGTAGGTGGGGGCCTGGGAGACGGCACCAGCAGAGAAAGGGCTGGCCTTGATGAGGTCCTGGATGGACTCAGGGCTGAAGCGCTTGAGTGGGACGAGGCCGATCATGCCGTAGCCGTTGCGGGTGGGCGTGAGGTAGACGGGCCGCGCGCCGGTGACGGTGAGGGAGTGGCAGATGGACTTGTGGCAGTTGGCATCGGCGAGGACGATGTCGTCCTGTCCGATGACTCCGTGGCCGACGATCTGGTTGGAGGTGGAACTGCCGCCGAGGACGTAGAAGGTCCAGTCGGCACCGAAGATGCGGGCGGCGTTACGTTCGGACTCGCCGGGAGGCCCGACGTGATCGAGCCAGGAGCCGAGCTGGGAGGTTGAGATGCCGAGGTCGGAGCGCATGATGTTCTCGCCAAAGAACTTCTGGAACTCCATGCCGATGGGGTGCTTGAGAAAGGCAACGCCGCCCATGTGACCGGGGGCGTCCCAGGAGTAGGCACCCTGGTCGTTGTACTCCTTGAGTTCTTTGAAGTAGGGCGGAAGGAGCTGCTCGTTGTAGCGTTCGACGGCGAAGTCAACGCGGTTGGCGATGAAGGCGGGGGTGTCGCCGAAGAGGTGGATGTACTCGTGGACCTGCTTGACGACTTCGAGTGGAAGCTCGGAGACGAGGGTGCGGTCGGCGATGAGAAAGATGGGAACTTTCTTGTTGCGACGACGGACCTCACGGATGATCTTGAGTGCGGCGAGGTCTTCAAACTGGTTCTCGCCTTCGAGGTCCCAGTCGAGCAGAATAGCCGAGTGGGAGGGGTCGGATTTGACCAGCGAGAGGCCGTCTTCCGGGGTGGAGGTGCGGACGACTTCGTAGCCTTCGTCCTTGATGGCGTCGACGAGACGCTCCATGGCGCGATCGGACACGGAGTCCGTACCGCCTACTTCACTAGCAATCAATAAAACCCAACGACCTTCGCTCATGTCCCTCTCAGTTCCTACGTGATTTTACAGGGGATTCGCAGGAGATGTTGCAGTGAGGTAAATGCTGGGGATACGGCGGCTCCGGAGGGGGTGGCGGCGGAGATTGTAACCGGGAGAGATCGCAGAACGTTGGGGGTACTGCGAAGTGATGCAAAAGGTGCTTTAATACTGGACGGACAGTGGTTGGTGCTGTGGAGGTGTTATGCCGAAACGTCTGGCGATTACGTTGGCAGGTGCAGTTTCGCTGGGGAGCTATGAGGCGGGGGTGTTGTATGAGGTGCTGGATGCGATTCACCAGCATAACTGGCACCCGGAGACGAGTCCGGACGACAAGATCAAGGTGGATGTGCTGACGGGTGCGTCGGCGGGTGCGATGACGGCGGCGATTGTGGCCCACAAGATGTTGTATGCGGCGAATGAGTTTCGCGGGCCGTATGACAATCCGCTTTATAACGTGTGGGTAAAGCGGATCGATCTGAAGGGGCTGTTGCATACGGTGGATGATGGGTCCCCTACGGGCGAGCCGGCGCTGCGGTCGATTTTTTCTTCGAACCTGGTGGAACAGATTGCGGCGGATATGCTGACTTCGCGCTACGAGAGTGGGCGATGGCCAGCGCCGGTGACGCATGAGGCGGCGGCGGCCTCGATTGCGCTGGGGATGGCGCTGACGAATCTGAACGGGGTGGACTACGCGTACGAGATGAAGCCGAGCGGGGAGTTTATCTATACGCAGCACGAAGACCAGATGACACGGGTGGTGAGCGTGGGGGGGAGCGATCAACCGGCGGTATGGCAGGAGATTGCAGCAGCCTCGGTGGCGAGTGGGGCGTTTCCGGCTGCGTTCCGGACTAAGGAGTTGGAGCGCAGGATGGCGGATTATCCGGGAGACAACCTGGTGAAGTGGCGGGACGATCCGGCCCGGTTCACGTATACCGATGGCGGAGTGTTACAGAATGAGCCGCTGGGGATGGCAAAGAACCTGGTGGATGAGATTGATGGGCATTGGAACAATGAGAGCCGGTTCTATCTGTTTGTGTCGCCACACGGAAAGACGTCTACGGCCGACTCTGGATTTCGCGAGGTGAACGCAGATTATTTTCACCTGGCGCGACGGGTGGCGGCGGTGATTCTGGGGCAGTCGGAGTTTCAGGACTGGGTGATCGCGGAGCGGCTGAATGGTCAGATTGCGCTGCTGGATGGGCGAGCGAAGGAGCTGGAGCAGAGCTTGTTGTCTGGCCGGTTGAATGCGTATGGGTTGCAGCGTACTTCGGTGGAGTTGCTGGATTTGTTGTTCAATCAGCCGCGCACCGATGGGAGGGTTCCGGTGGCGAGTGTCGGGCCTGAGGCGTTGACCGAGGCGCGGGCGCGTATTGAACACCAGTACCGGGAGGAGATTGCGAGCCTGGGGGTGGGCAGCATGCGAGCGATGGCGTTTCGGGATACGATTCTGGCCTTTGAGAAGGCGGCGGATCTTGGGACGCGGGACTATATGCGGATCTATGGGATGTCGGTTTCGGAGGATTGTCTGGCGGGTGCGGAGTTATCGGCGTTTTTGGGATTTTTTGACCGGCGGTACCGGGAGCATGACTACGACCGGGGACGTCTGGTGGCGCGGGGTGTGCTGCAGGATCCGGCGTTGTCGGCGCAGGGGGAGTTGGGGCCGGTGCGGTATACCCCGCAGCCGACCAACCCGATCGATACGAGTCTGAATGGCCTCAAGCTGAGCGAGGTGCCGAGTGCCGACCAGCGCGAGTTTCGCGATGGCATGAAGCGGCGAGTGAGTGCGATGGTGAAGGACCTGATCGGGTTCTGGTCGTATCCGGCGGATGTGGCGGTGATCGATCCAATTATGAATGCGATTCTGAACCACTTATTTCGCGAGTAGCGAAGTGCCCGACGAAGACTAGGTGGGGGTGCGGAGCAGCAGGTAGGTTCCGGTGATGCCGAAGAGGAGGTCCGGGGTCCAGGCGGCGAGCATTGGGGGCAGGGTGTTGATGTTGCCCATAGCCTGGAAGAGTCCGTCGACGACGGTGTAGGCGATGGCGAGTCCGATCGCGGTGGCGATGCCGGCGAGGCCGCCGCGCTTGCCCATGGAGAGGGCGAAGGGTACGGCGAGGATGCCCATGACGAGGGTGATGAGGGGATACGCGAGCTTGCGGTTGAGCTGGACGGAGAGTCGCTTGGTGTCGAAGCCGGATTGCTTGAGGTCGTTGATGTAGCGGGAGAGTTCGTTGTACGACATCTCCTGCGATTGGAGGTCTTCCTTTTTGAAGTAGGAGGGCTGCTCGTGGATCTCGGGGAAGGTGGAGAGGGTGAAGGGCTGGTAGGAGGCGATGGTCTCGCCGGAGAAGGTGCGCTGCCATCCGTTCTCGAAGATCCAGCGGTTGACCCTGGGGTCCCAGTGGGCGGATGAGGCAAAGATGCGGCGGGTGAGGATGAAGGTATTGGGCTGAAATTCAAAGACGGTGAGGTTGGCGAAGACGTTGCGGTCGGCGTCGAAGAACTGGTAGTAGAAGATGCGGGTGGGGTCGGCGGTGGGTGTGGATGCAGCAGCGGAGTTAGTGTCGCCGTTGCTGTTGGTCTGGCCTGACATCCATTTACGTCCGGGGCGGAGGAAGGTTTGGGCGGGCTTGTCCTTGATGATGGCGCGGAGCGCTTCCTGGCGACGGTTTGCTGCGGGCAGGTAGAACTCGTCGAAGGCGAAGAGGCCGGCAGAGAGTAGCAGAGTGACCACGAGGATCGGTGCGACGACGCGGTAGAGGCTGATGCCGGTGGCCTTCATGGCGGTGAGTTCGGAGGATTTGCTGAGGGCTCCGAAGGTGACGAGGACGGCGACGAGCGAGCAGAGCGGTGTGACGTTGTAGAGGATGTAGGGGATGAGATTGAGCAGGTAGTCGCCGACAGTGACGAGGGGGGTGCGATTGCGGATGATGTCGCCGATGAGTTCAAAGAAGGTGAAGATGACGAAGAGGGTGGAGAAGGAGCCGAGGATAAGCGCGAAGCTGGTGAGGTACTCGCGCATGACGTAGTCGTCGAGGATGAGCGGAAAGCGGGTGCCGAGGATACCGCGGAGGCGACGAAGGGCGGTGGCGATATTGGGTGGCTGGACGCGCGAGTCGGGGTCGGAGCCGGAGGTGATGCGGGAGACGAGTTGGCTGAGCTGCATGCCCAGCGTGGAGAAGATGCTGAGTGCGATGCCGCCGCGAGACATCTGGTAAAGGAGCATGGCTCCGGCGGCGGCGAAGATAAGGTTTGCTCCCCAGACGCCGAGGAAAGGCGAGAGTTTGCCGGTTTTGGCGAAGGCTACACCGATGGAGGAGACGAAGTAGTAGACAAAAACCAGCAGGATGGTGAGGACGAAGCCGGTGGATTTGCCGCCGCGTTTGGAGGAGAGTCCAAGCGGAACGCCGATGAGCATGAGGACAAGGCAGGCGAAGGGATAGGAAAAGCGCTTGTTGAACTCGATGCGGTAGAAGCGGGCGGGCTGTCCGGGAGCGTTGGAGGCAGATGGCCGGTTGCCACGCTCCCAGAGTTCGCGCAGGCTGAGGGCGAGGATGGGGGTGTCGGAGCGGCCGAGGTGGGTGTCTTCCTGGGCGCCGGTCTGGATCGGCAGATCGGAGGAGGAGAAGGTGGAGATGTTGTATTGGTTGGGGTCGGTGGTGGAGGTCTGATGCTGGCCGCCGTTTATAAGGTGGAGGCGGATGGATTGAACGGATTGGGTGTCGGTGGGGCTGGCGGGATTGTTGACGACGACGGCCTGCTCGGCGGTGGTGATGTTGGGGTTGCCTGGCTGGGTGAGGTCGGCGAGGAAGACGTGGTGCCAAAGGGCAGCTCCGGCGGCGGGCTGCACGTCCTGAATGTAGAGGACGTAGTTCTTGAAGTCTTCGTAGAAGACGCGGGGCTGGACCTCGAAGGAGGCCTGAGAGGATTTGAGAGAGTCTTCGAGGGCGATGAGGGATTTGGCGGAGTAGGGAGCGAGGTAGAGGGAGTTGAGCAGGCCGAGCATGAGCGCGACGGCAGAGACGAGCGAGACGATGCGAACGAAGTCCAGCGCACCCATGCCGGAGGCGCGCATGGCGGTGATCTCGGAGTCGGCGGCTAGGCGGCTGAGGCCGAGCAGTATACCGACCAGCACGGCCATCGGGATGGTGACGGTGAGGGCGTTGGGCAGGGTGTACAGGAAGATGCGGGCGACATCGGAGAGGGAGGCGGAGTCGCGGACGACGAACTCGAGGATGCGCCCCAGGTCCTTCATGAACAGGACGAAGGTGAAGAGCGCGCCGCCGAGAAAAGCGTGCGAGATGACTTCGCGGAGAATGTAGCGGGTGATGATGCGCATGGTGCGTACTAGGTTGAGTGTATCGCGGGG
>VFSW01006281.1_pt1 | contig 17479 bp, 19 predicted proteins | sample 5358111 | NCBI WGS metagenome assembly VFSW01 (sample SAMN11554181, study PRJNA540505) | mine drainage metagenome | isolation source: sediment from site ElyBrook_90M | place: USA: Ely Copper Mine, Vershire, VT | collected 2017
CCGTCGAGATCGATGTAGAGCACCGCAAAGCTTCCTCCCTGCGTCTCGACACGTTGGGCCGCACGCTCGATCGTCTGCGCGAGGAGGGCACGATTCGCCACGTCGGTCAGTGCATCGTAATGGGCGAGACGTTCAAGGCGATACTGCTGCCGCTTCACCTCGCTGATGTCGGTGAACACGCTGATGTAATGTGTTACGGCACCGCGCGTGTCACGCATCACACGGATCGTGGCCAGCTTCGCGAAAACGCGGCCACCACTGTCAACGCTGCTGACTTCTGCTGCCCAGAATCCGGACTTCTCGATTTCCCGCACGATGTCCGCCCGCGCAACCGGCAGGTCAAATCCCAGCAGAGCGTAGAGGTCACTGCCGAGAATGGCCTGTGCCTGGTGGCCCGTAATCGTGCGGAATGCGTGATTGACATTGACAATGCGCCATCGGGCATCCGCAATCACGATGCCTTCATGCGTGCTGGCAAAGACATTCGCCGCCAGCTGCAGGCTCTGCGCATGCTGCTTCAATGCTCGGGCCGCCGTGGCGAGCCGCAGCTGGGTTCGTACCCGCGTCAGCAGCACCGGCGGGTTCACCGGCTTGCTGATGAGGTCAGCCGCACCCATGGACAGGCAGCGCGCTTCATCTTCGGGGCTGGAGGCGCTGCTGATGAACATGACTGGAATGTTCCGCGTCCCAGATTCGGCTTTCAGTGCGCCGCAGATCCGGGACCCGTCAATTGCCGGCGTATCGACGTCAAGCAGGATGAGGTCAGGCGTGCGGGTGCGCGCGATATCCAACGCCGCGCCTTCGGTCGACGCGTGCAGCACATGCCAGGTCGCACCAAGCGTCTTGCGCAGCACTTGAGCATGCGAGGGTGCATCGTCAACGAGCAGAATGCGCAATGCCGGCCCCGACGCATCCGGTTGCGGAGCGCTGTCAGGCGCGGCGGCATCCACGCCCTCGGCATTCAGGTTGGAAGGGTCTCGCGCTACCGTGAACAGGGGTGTGTCAACAGACATTGCCGCAAGTCTCCAATGACGCGGGACGTCTTCGCAGCGCGAAGTCGACGTCGAGCGCGCCGCTGCCAGTGGCGCCGGTGGCGGGATGGCCTTCCCAATAGATGACCGGAATGACCGTCATGAGTTGACTGCCTCAGCCGCGAAACGAACAGTCGCGAGCCGGCAGATGCAAAAATTCTGGACTGTATCGTCTAGAAACGATGCATGCCATCCCAATTTGAGGACGCTGCCACGCCACCGTGAAGCCCGATGGACGCGCCAGGCCAGCCAGAGAGGGCGTCAGGCCCCCGCTGGCTTACTGCCCGCGCGCTGCGCCTGTTCGCGTGCCCGCTTGCGCTCGGCGCGCGACTGCAACACCGGGACCTCGTCCCCCCGCAGGCGGAACTGCTGCATGGCCTTGTCAAGCAGCGCGGCCTGCTGCTGCATCACGTCGGCGGTGGCGGCCAGTTCCTCTGAGGCCGCAGCGTTGTGTTGCGTCGTCGTGTTGAGTTGCCCGACCGCCTGATTGATCTGATCGACCCCCACCGCCTGCTCGTCCGAGGCGGCACTGATTTCCTGCACGAGGTCGGATGTCCGCGCAATCGACGGCAGCATTTTGTGCAGCAGTGCACCCGCGTCGGTCGCCTGTTGCGCCGTGCGCTGGGTGAGCGCGCCGATCTCACCCGCCGCAACCTGGCTTTTCTCGGCCAGCTTGCGCACCTCCGACGCAACCACGGAGAACCCCCTGCCGTAGGCTCCTGCCCGCGCCGCCTCGATGGCGGCGTTCAGCGCCAACATGTTTGTCTGATAGGCAATGTCATCAATGATCGAGATTCGGTCGGCAATCGTGCGCATGGCCGAGATCGTCTGCTCGAGAGCGGCGCCGGCCTGCTGCGCGTCACGCGTTGCTTCCTGGGCGATCTTTCCTGTCAAGCCAGCGTTCTGCGCGTTGTCCCGCGCCGAAGCGCCCGACTGTTCGAGGGTGGCCGACATTTCCTCCACCGACGCGGCCTGCTCGGACGTCGCCTGCGACAGGCTCTGCGCCGCCGAAGCAATTTCGCTCGAAGCTCCGCCGATCTGCAAGGCAGATTCACGGATGTCGCGCACGATGCTCGCCAGGTTGCCTCGCGTCGTATCAAGCGCGCGCTGAAGATGGGAAGCCCCCTCCCCTTCCGCATGCATGTCCCGCACCGTCAAGATGCCAGCTGCCACCGTCTGCAAATCACGCTCCAGCTTCCTCAGCGGGCGCTGAACCGTTGCCCGGAAATTCAGCAGCGAAAGCGCGGAAAACAGGATTGTCAGGATGCCTGAAATGGCCCAAACCGCCGAAGAAACCTGCTGATGCGTGGTCCATCCCGCGGCCTTCGCAACCCCGACGCCGCCGGTGAAAACAGCGGCCACCATGGTCAGCACGAGCAACAGCACTTGCTGCTGCTGACCGAGCCATTCCGCCGCGCGTGCTCCCCAACCCGCTAAACCAGAGCGTGCCGCCTTGCCATGACGAACCGTTAATCCGCGCGCCTGGCCGGCACGAAGTGCGGCATAGAAACGCTCCGCCTGCAGGATCTGCTCGCGTGATGCACGCACCCGGAGCGACATGAAACCGACGATTTCGCCGTGCTCCCAGATGGGATTTGCGTTGGCCTGAACCCAATAATGATCACCGTTCTTGCAACGGTTTTTCACCATACCGCGCCAAGATAACCCCGCCTGGAGGTCTCGCCACATATCCGTGTAGGCTTCAGGTGGCATATCGGGGTGACGCACGATGTTATGGGGTGAACCCAGCAGTTCGTCTTCGGTGAATCCACTGATCTCAAGAAATGGTCGGTTCACGTACGTGATGTGACCTTTCAGATCCGTCTTGGAGACGATGAACTCATCTTCGCCGAGCAGACGCTCGACGTGTGTGACGGGAAGATTTTGGCGCATGCGCTTGGCCGGTTGAAGCGGATGGCCGAAAACGCATCTCGACCGATCAGCCTGAGGAGGGCAACACAGAACCTGTTTGACGTCCAAGTCAAGGGAGTCGCGAGCTTGCAGGAATTCGTTCGCTTCGCACCTTGAAACGAGTTTAAGTTGGAAAGGCATCGCTGCCTATCCCCAGATGAGAACGTGTGGTGCCGATACCTGATGCCGCGATAGCTCCAGCGGCGGCGCAACTGGAATCAGCCCGGTGAGCGCTGGAACAACCAGCCTTCCATGCCGGAGGCACCATCGACGTCGCGGGCCACGACGACGCCGAAGACTTGAGAGAAAATCCAGACATGACCCAACCGCCGCCGCGCAACACAGAGACACCACCCATGGATCATTCCGACCAGAGCCAGATCAGCACGCCGCCGCGGGCCGCCTTTGCTGTCGTTGCTCACGTTTTCTACAAGGATGAGTGGCAGACGATTGCGGACCGGCTGCAATTTTCGCCGCTCCCATTCGATCTCTATGCAACGGTACCGGAGGCGCCGGATTTCGACGATGTGGCCGCTGCAGTCGGTGCCGCCTTTCCGGCGGCGCGCATCGTGCGAACGCCAAATCGGGGCCGCGACGTTGCGCCATTCCTTCGCGCTCTGGAGGAGTTCAACCTCTACAAGTATGACGCGGTGCTGAAGGTCCATACCAAACGCAGCCGCCATCTCGGCGAGCAGGGCGTGCGCTGGGCGCGAGATCTGATGACGTCACTGATGGGCGACGCGGAAACGATCTCTGCGACGGTGCGGGTCTTCACCCTGTTTCCAAAAATCGGCATGATTTACCCGGATTTCGTCAAGGTATCGATTCACACCGAGTTGTTACAAAATCTGACCTGGACCGAGGCATTGCAGACACGTCTGCAATACGGCCCGAAACCGCTGGCCGGGAATTGGGATTTTGCAGCGGGCACGATGTTCTGGTTTCGCGGCTCCGCGATGCAGCCGCTGCGCGACCTCGCGATTCGGCTTGATGAATTTGAGCCTGAACAGAGCCAGATCAATGGCACGCTTGCACATGGACTCGAACGCATATTCCCCCAGGTGATCTATAAATCGGATCACCTGGTGATGACCGCAGACCGAATCACCACCGTTCCAGACATCGAAATCGCGCGGGCTGTCACGCAATCTTCGCAACGTGCGCCGATCATCAGAAAAGGCTTTCGCACCCCACCACGGCGCAGTGGAAAGCGCGCATGATCGTTGCAACTGAGCGCGCGATGAACCAGGATGATCGACAGGACCAGCGCATGCGATCTTGGCGGATCGCGATGTCCTGTGCAGCCCTTTCCATGATTTTTCGCCAATCACGCGCACTGCGGACCTTTGAGCATCAAGCCGTTTCCCGAGTCAGCCGTCAAGGGAAACACAAGCCGACCACCGATGCGCAAGGCGTCCAGCCAGGCCCGACGGGGGATCGGTGACCCCGGCGTTGACGTACATGCCATCGCAAGGCGGGATCGCGGCCTCCGTGGCCGACGCCGCACGCACGGCGACGTTGGCGCACGTCGCGAGGTTCGACCTCGCGCGCCGCGCCAGCGCCGCATCGACCTCGAAGGCGACAACCTTGCCGTGCGGCCCGACCATCTGCGCCACGATCGCCGTGTCATAGCCCGACCCAGCGCCAACTTGGACCACTGTCTCGCCGAGCAGGGCTCGAACCAGGGACCTGCGGACCAACATCGGAAATTACGCGTGCTTTTTCAACAAGTCGCGCCTGCATTCGCTCGCCAGGATGCGCCGAGGAATGCGAGGATCGTCACACCCCAAGGCAGAGCGGAACGCGGTTGCATCGAAGGCATTCAAGCTGCGAGTTCCCGCAGGATTTCAGGGTGGCGCGTTGCAACGATCATCAGGGTTTGCGCAGCCCCGGATGGCTTGCGCCGCCCCTGCTCCCACTCCTGAAGGGTGCGCACCGACACCCCCATCAGCGCAGCGAATTTCGACTGCGAGAGCCCCGAAGCCGCCCGAGCCTGGGCAACCGGAGAATGAACCACGGCCCCTTGTCCGGCTCGCATCTGCTTGACCGATTCCAGCAGCTTGCAACCAAGTTCCTCTCCGGTCATGACATTACGCTTGGACATGGTCGATTTCCTCCTTGATGGCCTTCAGGATGCTGGCGGGAATGTTGCCGCGTACGGCCTTCGCATGGATGACCAGCAGGACGATTACACCGCTTTTCAGCCGGTTGTAATAGATCACACGAACCCCGCCGCGCTTGCCTGTCCCCGCGCGACTCCAGCGCACCTTGCGACATCCGCCCGAACCCCGGATCACGTCGCCTGCGAGCGGGTTCGCGGCAAGCCATGCACAGAACTCGCCCCGCTCGTCCTCGGTCCAGATTGACTTGGCATCGGCACCGAACAGCGGGGTTTCGACGACGGTGTACATGAGCCCGATCATACGTCATTGACGTAGAACAGACCCTGCCGGATGCGACATCCAGGCACCTGTCGGGGTGATGATGGCGTCTCGCGGCACGTAGCGACTCGTTTGGGACGGCGCCCGAAGCCCCATGAAAACGGCCCCTGCATCGCTGCAAGGGCCGTCGTATCTGGCTCCCCGACCAGGGCGAATCTGGGCACTGGTTCGTCGCCACGGCCCTGTAGGTTGATGCCGGACCGGCCGGAGTGTGAACAATTATTTTGTGCTGACACTTTGTTTGACGCGACACTAGTCCGTACATACACTTTGAGTCGTGGACATCACGTTCGATCCCGCCAAAAATGCCCGCAACATCGAAGAGCGTGGGCTATCGTTCGAGCGCGCGGCTGAGTTCGACTTCGAATCGGCCGTTTTCGTGGAAGACACCCGCCGCGACTATGGCGAGCAGAGGTGGCGCGCCCTGGGGCTCGTCGGTGACCGCGTCGACGCGTTGGTGTTCGTGGAAACCGAAAGCGGCATCCGCGTCATCAGCTTTCGCAAGGCCAATGAACGCGAGGTCAAGAGCTATGAACAGAAAGCCAAGCCCTGAGAAGGTCGACAAAGACAACCCAGAGTGGAGCGAGGGGGATTTCGCGCGGGCCGTTCCGTTGGCCGGGTTGCCCGCGTCACTGCAGACCAAGCTTCGGCGCGTGCGCGGCCCGAACAAAGCTCCCACCAAGGAACGCATCACGATCCGTCTCAGCCCGGATGTGCTCCGTTCGTTCCGTGACAGCGGTGAGGGCTGGCAATCCCGCATCGATCTTGCCCTGAAAGACTGGCTCAAGTCCCATACTCCGGCGTGAGTCGCCCACCGCGCCCTCGTGTGCGACGCGCCAATTGATGTGACAGGTGCCATCACGTTGCCGCCAATGAAACGGCCCCTGCATCGCTGCAAGGGCCGTCGAATTTGGCTCGCCGACCTGGGCGAATCTGGGCACTGGGCGATCGCGCTGGATGCCCCGAACCTGGGCTCCGCCCCTCGCCGGGTCCCGTAGCGACGGGGCCTCATCAACCTGGCTAGGCTAGCCTAGACTAGAATAGATCCCTGATTTCAGCATTCGAGGAGGCGCCGTGCACACCGTCAACATGTTTGATGCCAAGTCTTCGTTGTCGCGCCTGGTCGAAGCCATCGAGCAAGGGCGTGAACGGGAAATCGTGATCGCACGCCCGACAGTCCCCGGCTCGCAACCCGTGCTCGAGAACTGATCAGTTCGCCGCGCTCGTCCGTCTGGATCAGCGCGGCGACGATCTGGGAAATCACCCTCAAGCACGGGCTCGGCCGCGGCGACATGCCCGTATCGGGCCACGATGCCCTGCGCTACTTCCTCGATTCCGGGTATCGCCTGCTTGCCATCGAGCCCGAGCATGCCGCTGCAATCGCTGAACTGCCGCCACACCATCAGGACCCGTTCGATCGCATGCTGATCGCCCAGGCGCTGACCGAGCCGATGCGGCTGATCACGCACGATGCCGTGGTGGCTCGCTACAGCGATTCGATCATCGCGGTCTGAAGCGGGCGCGCGCGGCTTGCCCGTGTCGGACAACCTCGGCAGGGGCCGTCTGGCAACACCGGACCGAAGGTCTCCTCGCGCACCAGTTCGAAATCGGGCCGACCGGGGCCTCCCTGAATGGCCGTGCTTGAAATGGTTTCATCCGGGACTTGCGGTCGACAGCCACCAGCCCTCGCCGCAGCACCATGCGGTCGCGTCTGGCGGCGTATTGCGCCTGAGTGAACGTATACGCTCGATCGAATCGCACCGCAACGCGGCTGCCAGCGAGTTCGAGGTCACGGCGCGGCGTGCGCCGACGCAGGCAACGAAGCCGGCGTACAGCAGCGCCCGCGCCGCATAGCGGTCGGGCCCGGTGCGCGTGACCTTGAGCATCAAGCCGTTTCCCGAGTCAGTCGTCAAGGGAAACACAAGCCGACCACCGATGCGCAAGGCGTCCAGCCAAGCCGATGGTGGATCGGTGACCCCGGCGTTGACGTACATAACATCACAAGGCGGGATCGCGGCCTCCGTGGCCGACGCCGCACGCACGCCGACGTTGGCGCACGCCGCGAGGTTCGACCTCGCGCGCCGCGCCAGCGCCGCATCGACCTCGAAGGCGACAACCTCGCCGTGCGGCCCGACCATCTGCGCCAGTATCGCCGTGTAGTAACCCGACCCAGCGCCAACGTGGACCACCGTCTCGCCGAGGCAGAGTCCTGCCGCGTCGACGCAGCACGCGTGCAGCGTAGGCTGGCCGTTATTGATCGTCGCGCCAGGATCGAGCGCAACCAGAATGTCCTGGTAGAGCTGTCTGGGGTCATCGTCCGGGGTGCGCAGGTAGCCCCGCCCCACGCTCACAAGCCACGGCCCGGGGCCCACAAAACGCTCTCGGGCGACGCACGAGAATGCTTCGATCAAGCGCTCGTTTTCGGCGCCCGCGACGCGCACGACGTACTCGGCGAAGAACCTTCGGCATTGCTCAATCGTGCCCATATTCGCCATGTCTGCAAATTCCCGCGACTCGAGGACCTGGTGGAGCACCCGATCGCCAATCCCTTCTCGCCCGTGCGCTCCTCAACCGCTCCTGGCCCGAGATCACCCGGGGCACCGATGGCGCGATCGGCCGCAGGCAAAAAAATGGGCACCTTGGTAAAGGTGCCCATTTTCGACCATGTTTGGCTCGCCAACACGGACAAATCTGAGAACTGGCAAGTCGAAGTCGACGTTTGAGACTGGTCCTCGGCGGGTCCGTGTTCCATCAGCGCCGACAAGAACCCTGGGCAGAGCGGAACGCGCGGTCGCATCGAAGGTCATGACATCACGCGTGGACATGGCCGATTTCCTCCTGGACGGCCTTCAGGATGCTGGCGGGAATGTTGCCGCCTACGGCCTTCGCATCGATGACCAGCAGGACGATCACACCGCTTTCCAGCCGCTCGTCCATCAGCCGGCCAATTCCAACGTGGCGCCGTGGATTCGCAGCAAGCCCCGATGCTGCAGCGCTGCCAGGGTTCGGTACAGCGATTCGGGGGTCAGGCCCAGCTCGTCGGCCCAATCGCGCCGAGTGGCGGGAAGTTCGAACACGCCGTCGCTCCCTTCGGTCTCGATGGCGTGAAGCACCCGCTCGGCCGCGCTCCTCAGGTGCAATCGCTCGCAGTGCAGCCGGCACGCACGCAACTGCTCAGCAAGCCTGGCGGCCCACCACAGCGCCAGCTCCGGTGATCGCTGGAGCGCCCGCAGCAGTTGCTGCCTGGGGAACTGCCACACCACCGCTGTGCGCACCACCACGGCATCGCAGTGATAACGAGCAGCCTGCAAGCTGGCCTCGGCTACGAAGCCGGCACGCACACGTTGCGCCAGCATCGGCCGCCCCTGTCGTGAGATGCGCCGCAGGTGGATCTCGCCGGATTCCACCCAGAACATCTGTTTCGGCCGCTCCCCTCGGGCGAAAAGCATGCGGTCACGCACGAATTCGCAGCGCGAGCCGACACGGGCGAAGTCGCTCGGCCAGTCGGCGGGGGGAGCCTCGGACGGCCCCCAGGGCCGGGCCTGGCCCGGCCCGCTCCCCGTGGGGGTCAAGGGATCTTGGGGCGGCCCGGCGACTCCTTGCGAGCGCGTCTGCGACATGTCCGGAGGCTCCTTCACGATGCGGAGCAGCCGCGGGAACCGATCACGCCCCCCATACGTTGCCCGACATGATCGCGATCATAGCGGGAGGGCCGTCCTGCTGGCTAAGCTGGACCCGCCAGCCCGCCGTGGCTGTCCAACCTGGAGGCTTGTTTCGATGGCTTTTCCCTCGATGATCCGCCGTTTCGGCGTCGGCTTTGCCCTGGCGGGAATTTGCGCCCTCGCGTTCGCCGCGGACATGGACATGGACATGCACTCGTCGATGATGCATGGCAGCGCGTCGGCTCCGCAGGTGCCTGCGGGCGGCGCGCGCGTGGCCGTGGCCTTTCCCCCCCAGCTCAAGCGCGAGGTGCTGGCGACCATGCGCATGCACCTGCAGGGCATCGCCAACGTCCAGCAGGCAATGGCCGAAGGCAAGTACGACGAAGCCGCCCAGATCGCGACGATGGCGCTGGGCATGTCGTCCATGCACGGCGAACAGGCGCAGCAGGAAGCCCGCTACATGCCCCCTGGCATGCGTGCGCTGGGCGCGCAACTGCACATGCAGGCCGGTGAGTTCGTGCTCGCCGCGCAAAACGCCACCGCCACCGGCGATGTACGCAAACCGCAGCAACTGCTCGGGCGGATGCTGCAGACCTGCGTGGCGTGCCACGCCACCTATCGGCTGCAGTGAGCCTCCGCGGGCTGGAATCTTGCGAAGCGCAGCGCTAGGGCCGGCAGAACCAGCAGGGTAAGCGCGGTCGAACTGAACAAACCGCCGAGGATCACGATGGCCATCGGCCCCTCGATCTCCTGCCCCGGAAGGTGGGAGCCGATCGCCAGCGGCAGCAAGCCCAGCGCGGTGACCGAGGCCGTCATCAGGATCGGGGTCAAGCGGTTCATCGCGCCGAGCCGCGCCGTCTCCCAAGTCCAGGGCAGTCCGTCCTCGGTGACCAGGGAACGGTAGTGCGACAGGAGCATGATGGCGTTGCGCAGGGTGATCCCGAACACTGTCACGAAGCCGACCGCGGCGCCCAGCGATACCGGCAGTCGCGCGATCCAGATCGCCGCGACCCCGCCTACCAGCGCGAAGGGCAGGTTGACGGTCAGTAGCGCCACCGTGCGGCCGTCGCGCAGCGCGATGACCAGCAGGCCGAGAATCGCCGCCAGCGCCAAGGCGAAGTCCAGCGCCAGTTGCAGCCGGGCCTGGCCCGACGCCGCCGCCGTTCCGCCGATGCGCAGGTAGTCACCCGACGCCAGGGAAAGGTGCGCCAGCCTGCGGCGGGCCCGCGCCACGAACTGGCCTGCACTGCCGCTGACATTGGCGGTGACGAGTTGAACGCGCTGGGCCCCGCGGTGCAGGATGAGCGACTGGCCGGAGCGCTCGCGGATCCGCGCCAGCGCACCCAGCAGAACCACCGTGCCCTCGCGGTTGACCAGCGGCACCTCGGCGATGGCCGCCGGATCCGCGCGCAGCGCGGGTGCAAGCACCACCACGATGGGCACGGAGGCCCCGGCCGTATAGACGCGGCCGACCGTGGCTCCGCTGTAGCAGGTCTGGATGGCCTTGAGCACCTCCACCGGGGTGAACCCGTAGCGTGTCAGCGCGCCCCGGTCGAGGACAATGGAGAGCTCCGGGGTGCCCGGTGGCGCCTGCACACGCACCCCGGCCGAGCCCGGCACCTGGCGCAGCGCCTCGGCCACGCGACGGGCGTCCTCGTTCAGCGCGGAGAGATGGCGGCCAAGGATCGTCACCACCACCGGCGCGGTCACGCCGGAGAGAGTCTCGTGGATCCGCTCGGTCAGGAAAGTGTTCGCCCACCAGCGCACCCCCGGCGCGCCCCGGACGGACTCCAGGATGCGGCGCTCGGCCTCTGCGCTGTCGGCGTTGCCCTTGGCCGACAGGCCGACATCGATCTCGGCCTTGTTGGTCAGGGCGTTGCCGTTGGACAGGTGCGCGCGGCCGGCGTGCATCACCACATGGGCCACTTCGGGCAGGCGCTGCATGATCGCGACGGCCCGCTCGCCGATGCGCATGGTCGTGGCCAGCGAGGTTCCGGGCGCCGTCTGGAAATGCACGATAAGGTCGTTTTCGTTGAAGCGCGGCAGGAAGCTGGTGCGCATCAGGGGCACGCTGGCCAGGCCGGCGACCACGATCAGCCCCACCAGCGCCAGCACCGGGCCGGTCCGCCCGTGCACGGAGTCCAGCAGACGGCTGTAACCCCGCTTGGCTCGCGCAACCAGCGGGGGGTCCGCCGGATCCAGCGCGCGATGGCCGAGCAGCAGCATGGTCAGTGCCGGAGTCACCGTGAGCGCCACCGCCAGCGAGGACAGGATCGCGAACATGTAGGCCAGTGCCAGCGGTCCGAACAGGCGCCCCGCTACTCCCGTCAGGCGCAGGATAGGCAGGAACACGACGACCACCGCGAAGGTGGCGAAGATCACCGCCTTGCGCACCTCCAGGGTGGCGCGCAGCAAGACCTCGAAGGCGGGGCGTGGCTGCGCCAGCGCGCGGTTCTCGCGCAGGCGGCGATGAATGTTCTCCACCCCCACCACCGCGTCGTCGACCACCTCGCCCAGGGCGATCGCCAGACCGCCGAGCGACAGCGTGTTCAGGCTGAAGCCGAGGTGGTCCAGGATAAGCGCGGCCGAAAGCAGCGACAAGGGAATCGCGGCGAAGGACACGAGCGCCGTGCGCCAGTTGCGCAACGCCAGGTACAGCACCAGCACGATCAATACCGCGCCGATGGACAGGGAGTTGCGCACGTCGCGCAGGGCCGCGTCGATAAAGGACGCGGGGCGCAGACCGTCGGGCTGGACCTGGATCCGGTCGGGCTTGAACACCGGCGCCAGGCTCGCAAGCGCATGGTCGAGCCCGCTGGTGACAGCCAGCGTATTGGCGCCGTACTGGGAGCCCACGACCAGCAGCAGCCCGGGAGTGGTGCCCACCAGCGCCCCCCCGATGGCCGGTGGTGGCGCGGCCACCACGTGAGCGACCGAGCCCAGGGTCAGGCTCTGGTGCGCACGGCGCAGCAGCAGGCTGTCGGCCAATGCCGCGGGAGTCGTCGCCTGGCCGTGGCTCATCAGGAACAGCTGCTGGTTGGGCGTGTCGATCACGCCTGCGCCGAGCACTGCGCTGGACTCGGCCGCTGCCGTGGTGAGCTGGTTCAGGCCGATGTGCAGTCCGACGAGCTTGTCCGGATCGAACTGGGCCTGAAGCTGTTCAGGCTGCGCACCGAAAATCACCACCTTGGAAACGCCCGGTACGGCAAGCAGGGCCGGGCGTACGGTCCAGCGCGCGATCTGGGTCAACTGCATCAGCGAAAGCCTGGACGAGCTCAACCCGATGGACAGCGCCACGCCAGTGGACGATTGCAACGGCGCGATCACCGGCGTCGCTCCGCTCGGAAGCATGGCCGTCAGTGGGGCCACCCTTTGCGCCACGAGCTGCTGGTCACGATAGACGTCGGTACGGCCGCCGAACACCGCGGTGACCACAGACAGCCCCTCCATGGATTGCGAGCGCAGGTGTGCGAGACCGGGGATGCCGTTGACCGCATCCTCGACTGGCGTGGTCACCAGCGCCTCGATCTGCCGGGGCGCCAGGCCGGCGGCGTTGGTCACGACTGTCACCGAGGGCTGTCCGAACTCCGGAAAGACGTCATAGGGCGCATGGATCACCGCGACGATGCCCACAAGCGTCAGCCCGAGCGCTGCGAACAGGACCAGCCAGCGCTGGCGCAGGCAGAACTCGACGATGGCACGCATCAGCACTCCCCTTCAATCGTCGTCATCTTCAGCCTTTGCCGCCCTGGTCTTGGTCGTGGATGGCGCCGCCCGCGACGCCGAGAACACGAGCGCCGCGCCGCCGACCACGATGCGCTGTCCGGGCCGCAGCGCCGCAGCGGCACCCTCGGCGCCTTCGGCCACGAAGTAGCCTCGCCCGTCGGGTGTGGACGTCGGCACGGCGATCGCCGAGAAGTGGCCGGGGCTGCCTTGCCGAAACACCAGCGCCTGTCCGTCATGCCACACCACGGCGGCGGCAGGAACCAGCACCCCGGTCACGTTGCCCTGCCCGACGAGGGCGACCTGCAGAGGCGTGCCGATCGGCACCGAGTCCTGCGCCGCCATGAGGTAGTACAGGCTGGGGCCCGCCACCCCCGCAGCGGCCCGTGGCGCGGGGCCGAGCAAACGCAACTTCATGCGCTGCCCATCGGGGGTCGATGCCTGGGCAGCCCCCGGTGCAGCGCGAAGCGCCTGGCCCAGGGGCAGGCTCACCTCGACGATCTGCTGGATGCCGCGCTCCAGTTGGGGGAGCGGCGCGGCGCCGCGGGCCGCCGCCGTGGCGAGCCTGGCGCCCCAGTCGGCGCGGGCGCGAGCCAGCGCTTCGTCCAGTCCCACCTGTGCGCTGGCCTGGGTCGCCTGCGCCACCAGCAGGTGCGATTGCGCCGCCTGGTAGGCGGCCTGCGAGATGTTGTGCTCGGTGCGGTACAGATCGACGGCACGCGCCTGCTCGCTGTGGGCCAGCGCCGTCGCCGCCTGCGCCGCCTCGAGTCGGGCGCGCGCAGCGGCGATCCGCGCCGACAGGGTGATCAAGGGGCCGGGGTCGAGGATGGTGCCGAATGCCGCGACACGCGCAGCGCGCCGGACCGCCTGCAGCGCCACGGTGCGGATCCCCCCTGCCGCAATGGCATGGGCGTCGACGCCGACCCGGGCAAGTGGCTGCGCGCCGGCACTGCCCGCGCCGGCCATCGCGGCGACCGCCAAGGCGGCCCACTGGAGGAAAGTCCTGAGCATCACTGACTCCGTTTGGCAACCAGGAAGGGGTGGTCAAGCGCCGCTTCGAGTTGACCGAGCGCCTGGCGCGCATGCACCGCCGCCGCCAGTGCGCCCTGCTCCGTCTGCACGTCGGAGAGTTCGGCGCCGAGCAACCGCAGGCGCCCGATCTGGCCTGCGCCGAAGGCGGCGCGCTGCCGGACCAGCGCCTGCGTTGCCGCGCGGCGAAGCCGGCGCGCACGCATGCGCTCGGACTCGCTGGCACGCCAGTCCGTGCGGGCCTGATCGATCTCGGCCAGCACCTGGGCCTGGGTAGCGACAAAGGACTCGGCGGCAGCGTGCCGTGCGGCGCGGGCCTGGGCGATCGGGCCCTGGTTCTGGTTGAGGACGGGCAGCGGCAGGGAGATGGACAGGATGAACTTGTTGTCCCCCTGGTCGTAGTGGTAGCCGGGGCCGATGTCGATCGCGGGGTACTGCTGCGCGACCGCCAGGCGCAAAGCCGCCTCCGTGGCGGCGTAATGCGCCAGGGCCGCGAGCACATCCGGGCGCGAGCTGAGTGCTGATCGGACCAGGGGTCCGAGGTGGCCTGGCTGCCTCGGATGGGCGATTCCACGCAGGTCGAGGTGGATGCCCTCCAGCGCGGCGCTCGGCAGACCCAATGCGTCGGCCACCGCGGTACGTGCCAGACGGACGGCGCGTTGGCCGGATGCAAGCTGCAGTTGCGCCTGATTGAACGCGAGTGTCGCCAGGCTGCGTGTCGCCGCCGAGACCATGCCGGCACGGTAGCGCTGCGCGACCACCTCGCGGTATCGCTGCGCGAGGGAAGACCGCCGGGCTGCGAGCTTCGCGGACCGTTGCGCGGACCACAGATCGATCATGGCCGTGCGAACCCGGTCGCGCAGTTTCCAGGCTGTGGCGGCGATGACCTGCCGAGCCTGCTCGGTCCGTGCACGCGCCTGGGCGATGCGCGCGGGACGCGCGCCGTAGGACTGGATCAGGAAGCTGACGACGGGGCCGACCGTCCAAGGCGGAGCCGCGGTGGTCGTGTCATAGGTCGGCGCAAGCTGCAGGGTCGGGTTGGGCAGCGCCGCCGCCGTCGTCTCCGTGGCCCGGGCTTCCTGCAAGCTCGCCTCGGCCAGGGGCATGTCGGGGCGCTCGTACACGGCCACCAGCGACAGCGTGGCGAGATTCCAGCGTGGCGGGCCGACCTGATGCGTCTGGCTCGCCAGGAAGCGCAGCAAGCGGGGATCGGACAGCGTACGTCCCTCCAACGCCTGCGCGGTCTGGTCGGGATGCAGGGGCCGCGGCGTGTAGCTCGCGCATCCGCCAAGCAGCGCGCAGACGAGCCAGGCGGCCGGCAGTCGGGTCTTCATCGCGTCTCGGGCCTCGGGAAAAGCCCTGATGCTAGAGACCCCTGTGTCGTCAATTTGTCGTCGGCTCGGCCGGCTGGTTCCCGCGCGGGTGCAGATCCAAGCGTACCTGCAGTTCACCCGATTCGCCGTGCACGTAGGACAGACTCCAGCCCAGGCGCTCGCACAACTGCCGCACCAGGTACAGCCCGATTCCGGCGCCGCGGGCGCGGCCGGCATCCGCAAGGGCCAGCGAGCGGTACAAACGCGCGACCGCGCCCGCGTCCAGCGCCTCGCCACGGCTGTCGATGCGGAACACGCCTTCGTGCAGCCCGAGCTCCAGACGCCCGGCCGGGGTGTGCTCGATGGCGTTGCGCAGCAGGTTGCCGAAGATCATCGCGGCGATGGCGGGAGCCACGTGCACCGAGGCCGGCTCGATCTCCCCCAGATCCAAGCTCAGCGGCCGGCCTTCCAGCAGCGGACGGTAGTCGGCGATCAGGCCCGGCAACCACTCATGCAGCGCAAGGGGCGCCACCGCAACAGCATTCGAAGACTCCTTGGCAAGCTGCAGCAGGGCAGCCAGGGTATCCCGCATCGCCTCGGTGGTGAGGCGGATGCGCTGCAGGGCCCGCCGCCCGTCACCCCCTAGCGTCTCTGACTCCAGCACCTGCGCCGCTCCCGCGATCACCGAGATGGGAGTGCGCAGCTCGTGGCTCGCGGTGTCGATGAATTCACGCTCCCGCAGCACGAAGCCGTCGAGGCGCTGCAGAAAGCCGTTGACGGCCGTCTCCAGCGCCTGGATCTCTTGCAACTGGTACCCGGGAATCAGACGCGCATCACGCTGCGACGGGTCGAGTGCATGGACCGAGTCGACCAGACGAGATACAGGGCGCAGCAGCCGGCCGGCGAGCCACCACGTGGCAACCATCAGCAGCCCCAGACCGATCGCGACGATAGCGTCGAGCAGGTAGGCCAGACGGCGCTCCTGCGCTCGCTGCGCGGAGATGTCGATCAGCGCGGCCATGCGATGGCCTTGCACGTCGCGCACCAGCACCGCATAGGGCAGATCCTCCGGGTCGATGTCGTCGTACAGCCCCGGTCCGAGGCGGCGAACCTCGGCCGGCAGACTTCGCGCAGCCGGGGAATCGAGGTCGATCAGACGCACCTTGGGAGGGTTCACATCGCCGGCCGGAAGGTGGGCGGCGCGCAAATCGCGCACCATCACGTCGCCGAGCAGGCTCATCCACACCAGTCGCTCATGGCGGTTGTTCAGGAAGACGCCCACGGCGATCACGGCCGCGCTCAGCACCGCTGCGTACAGCAGCAGCCCGATGGTGATGCGGGCGCGCAGGCTATTCGTCTTCACCATCGTCGGAGCCCTGCATCGCGGCCAGCCGATAGCCGACACGCGCAACCGTGTGCAGCAGCTTGCATGCGAAAGGCGCGTCGATCGCCCGGCGCAGCAGGTGCATCTGCGAGCGCAGCAAGTCACGATCCGGCGGGTCGTCACCCCAGAGCGCGTCCTCCAGCCGATCCCGTGGCACGAGCGCAGGCGACGCACGCATCAGCACCTCCAGCAGGCGGCGGGTTGCCGGCTGCAGGGATATGGGTCGGTCTGCGCGCGTGACCTCAGCCTTGCGCAGGTCCAGCACCAGGTCGCAGACCTGCAGCCGGGTGTCGGCCACGCGACCGCTGGCGCGGCGGACCTGGGCGAGCAGCCGTGCCTCGAGCTCGGCCAGGTCGAAGGGCTTGACCAGATAGTCGTCGGCACCGACGTGCAGCGCCTCGACCTTGTCGGCGGTTTCCGCCCTGGCCGTGAGCATCAGCACGGGAACGTCCTTGCCCACGCTATGGCGCAGCGCCTGCAACAAGCTCACGCCGTCCATGCGCGGAAGCATCCAGTCCAGGACGACCGCATCGTAGCGGTTGTCGGCTGCCAGGCGCAGGCCGGTGACGCCGTCGGGCGCGGCGTCCAGCACGTGGCCGCGCGCCTCGAAGTAGGCGAACAAATTGGCCACCAATGCGTGATTGTCCTCGACGACGAGCAACTTCATGGTGCGATGGCGAGGGGTTGCGGCAGGCAGCCTGCTGGGGAGCCACGGGCCCGGCCAGGCGCCGCTCGGGTGCTCCAATATGGTAGCGCGCAAGAGCTCCCGCGCGACCGGACCCGAAACGCGTCCCTGCGACCGGGAACTCCCCGAACAGGCCGTGGAAATACCGAAGGGGGTCGCGTTGACGCAGAATCGGGATGATGGTCGTGCGCCGGATATTGGGCGGGGGGGGGGCCCCCCCCCCCCCACGGGGGGGGGCCCACCCCAGGCCCCCGGCCCCCCGCGGGGCCCCGCCCCCCCCGCGGGGGGGTCGCCGCCCTC
>VFSW01006282.1_pt1 | contig 17478 bp, 17 predicted proteins | sample 5358111 | NCBI WGS metagenome assembly VFSW01 (sample SAMN11554181, study PRJNA540505) | mine drainage metagenome | isolation source: sediment from site ElyBrook_90M | place: USA: Ely Copper Mine, Vershire, VT | collected 2017
GTAGTAGGGATGCACGTCTTCTCCCGAGCGGTGAGGCTAAGCAATGAGGATGGCGCCAACTTCTTTGTAGCACTTCTCCAAAAAGTCGCTCGCCGCGTGTCTTTTGAGCTCGCACGGGAGCACTTTGTGCGGCTTGGCTTGGTTGGGGAAGAATAAGCTGCGCATGGCCAAATACTCTGCCTCCAAGTTGCCTGTTTGGGCCGTCATGTGGATGATATTCGCGCCAACTCCAAACGTTTTCTCGTGCACGGGCACAAGCTCTGGGTGCGTGACGACGGCGTGAAGGAGCTTGCGCCTCTTTTTAGAGCACTCTTGGAAAAGATGAATGGGCTCCATTTTTCAAAGTTGGTAACTTGTGAGCGAGCGGCGAATGGGTTTACGGTTCGCGAGACCCAGGCGGGGGGGACAACGTACTTTCCTGAAGCCGACAGGGAAGTTCACGTGCCCGACAGGAGACTGGACTTGAGCGCGATTGGCGAGGCGCTTGATTTCTTCATGGACTTGGCGCGCGCTCAAAAAGCCAGCGCGCCTGAAATTGGCGAAATTTCCATCGAGACTACCTCCTCTGTCATCTCTGTCCTTGTGCTTTGCGAGCTCATTGAATGCCTCAAGGCCCGTAAAGCGCTTGCGGTGGGCCAGGTGATGTTTCGGGTTTGGAGTGACGGCGACCAAGTTCACTTTTGTGAGCTGTGGCGCGAGCTACCAAACAAGCCCAAGCGAGTGGTATGCCACCGAATGCACTTCCGAGTGGGGAATTACGAAGCGCAATTCTTTGAGCTGTTCCCCACCGTTGCTACCGCCGCCAGCCACCGGTGCGAGCTAAAGGGAGGGATGCTCAAGATTCGCTGCGAATTTGACCCGTCGCTCACAGGATGGTCACTGGGATCTCGAGAACATTGCCCTACCGCAACAAACCTCAAACATTTAGTGTTGGATTCGCTCAATTACCCTCAATCTGTTTATTTTGCGTACGAAGCACTCAAGAACAATACCGAATGGGTTGAGCTTTGTGTGAATAGGTGCGACATTCCACAAGAAATGATCCTTTACGCCCTCCCGATGCTTACCTCTCTGTCGGTAACAGGGAGGACGCTGGTGGATCCAATTTTTGTGTCGCGCCTTGCGAAGAGCAACGTGGATTCGCTTCACCTGTCTGGGTGCACGGTGACAAAAGAAGGAGGAAAGGCGCTGATGCAATGGGCAAAGTCGACTGTTTTGAAAAAGCTCTGGCTTTTTGAGATGGAATCGCCAAACTTTTCGTGGCTTATGAGCGGGCTAAAGATTGAGATGTTTCACCCCGGAGCAGACGTTCGCCTTTACCCTGTTGCCTGGGCCAAGGTGAAGCCGACGAAGAATTTCGACAAGCTCGTTTCTGACATCGGGGAACAAGCCAAGAATCACCCGGAAAAGAATATTTTCTTCGGGTTTAACTTTCCGACATTGGAAGAAAAGGCCAGGGAAGATAACGTGGAAAATGTTCAGATCTTTGAACTTTCTCAGAGAATGAGCTTACTCACTACCCGGCAAAGTTAATTTTTTTCCATTTTCTTTCGCTGGCCTTCTTCCTCTTCATCGGAGGAAGAAGAAGCCCTCTTTTTGCCCGTGCCCTTTCCTTTGGGAAAGTACTCTACAAATTGTAACGATTCCAAAATCTTTCCGCCCGCGTCTCGCTTGCTGTTTAAAGGCCCGCTCCCAGGGCTCACAACTCTAACTTTCTTGCCTTGGAACACTTTTTCGAACTCGGCCTCTGTCATCTCCTCGACGCAGTTCCCGGTGACCATCGACACAATCAGGATATCGCCATCTCTCAATTCAAAGGGAATCGCTTCTTGAGTATATTCTCCGTTTTCGAAAACCTCGATTCCGCCCACGTCGCTTTGCTTCGGGTCTGGGATGTACCCTCCTCGGATAGAGTACTTTTTGTCAGCAGGAAACGTGACGCTGTGCTTGGTGATTGGGTTAAACACGCTCACTTCGTGAGGAGTCGTGTTGATGATTCTCGGCGCCATTTTTTTAAGATTGGAATCAAAATGCTAAAGGTGATCCAGGAAATGACAGGAGCGTACGAAGGTCCTAAAGGAAAATTCATATGTGTGGCCGAATTCCAACTTTTACCTTCGCAAGAACGAGCTTTATTCTTACGCTCTCTATTTACCAAAAAAATAAAATCGGAAGGCGAGAAAGAGGAAAAGGAAGAAGACCAATGCAAAGTAAACGGAGTATGTTCTCCAGAATATTACCAAGGACTAAAAGAGGCTATTGTGACGTATGCTCCAGTAGTAAAGCCGGCGTTGGATTTTATCGCGTGGGAAAAAACGATGAGTTCTCTCATTGGATTGGAAAACAACAAAATACTTCGAGCGAAATGGTCGGAGATGGGGTACCTAAAAGACTACGCTCCGACATCTTTAGGCGTAAAGTTACTTTTTAAAGATACGGCCGACCAAATTTGGGACGTGGCTCACCGGTATATGGAAATGCGCAAGTATCCCAAAAGCTTAGTAAGATTTTTTTGCGAGGCCAACATGCAAACGTGCGAGCCAGAGAACAAAGACCACGTGGATTTTTTAAAAGCGTTTGGGTTTTTGGATTCCGCTGGTAAATCAACCTCTTTGGCTTCTTACGTCGCTATTCCTCCCTGCCGAAAGCAGCCGACAGAGGTGAAGCTGACCATCGATACGACGATGCAAGTGACGTGCTATTCGGCTTCTCGCTTGTACGAAAGAATCATGGCCATGTTTTGTACGGTAGATTCGTGCTTTGGAGACGCCATCCTGGCAAGAGTCAGCCGAGAAAAGACTAGCCAGCTTTTTCGAAAGGGAATTTCTTCTGTTGAACTTTTGGCTTACTTAAAAAAGCTCTCGCAAGAAGTTCGCTTACCGGATACGGTATCGGACACGATTCATATCTGGTACGAGTCCATTTTTCGAATTACGTTTTCGGAACCAGGTGCTACCTATTGCCTCGGAGAAGAGTTTGACAAAGTGTGCCAGGACTTGGGAGACAAGGCCATGTGGAAATCCCCCCAAACCAAGCAAGTCTTTGTCGCCAATAGCGATATGCAGCTTCTCAAGGAAAGAGCAAAGGTTCACCGAGACAAGAGAATGAAGGTGGAAACTTTGTGAAATGTTTCTCACAAATCAAAAATATAAATATTTGGAAAATGACGAGTTCCAAGGCCCAAATCGAGAATAGCCTCGTTTTTGACAGCAGCGAAGATGGGACGTACGTCTGGCTTGCGCTTACCAACAGGAAACTGTTTGCCGTGGGTTGGTTCGGCAGTAAAGAAAAGGCGATGGCCTTTGCACCAAAGGTGTTTGGCGGGAAGCCGTTTGAGCCCACTTCAGAGTACCCTCCGTTTTCGCCGATGCAGCCGATGTTTGCCATGCTCTTTGACAAAGAAGGAGAGGGAGTGCTCGTGAAAGGAAAACCTGTCGAGTTGACTTTCCAAAACTATTGCACGTACTTTTACCTGGAAGCCCCGCCCGAAGATGCCAAGCCAACCAACTTAAAGGATTTCAAGCTTCCGTGCTACGAGGAAAAACTTGAGTTTACGCTTCCAGGAAATATTTAAAGTAAGCTAATTTTTCAAACAAGAGACGGCATTTCGTCATCCACGATAAAGGGATAAAACATACTCTCGTGAGCGCTAATCACAATGTGGTTGAACTTCCTAACAGGGACTAGTTGATCTTTGAAAGTCATGTGCCAGTGCCCTTCCACCTTTTCAATCTTGGACCACGCATGGTGCGTAAACTTTTCGCGAGGTTTGATGGTTAGCGAGTCGGGGTGGCGAGGAACCGAGAAGTACTGGATGGAAGGAAACCCCGTCGCCCCTCCTGTCGTCTTGGCGTACTGGGCAAGGTCGTACTCGTCCAGCTTGATTCCCGTTTCCTCCTCGAGCTCGCGCAACGCCGTTGCTTTTGAGTTTCCTAGGTCTTGCGGCTCTGGCTTCCCGCCTGGCATTTCCGCTTGGAGCTTGCCTTCTTTTTCGGAAATCAAAAACAAAAGCTCGGCCTTGTGGTTGCACACGATGACAGCGGCTCCCTCGTACCCGAAGCGAGCAGAAAGGGCCTTCCAATCTTCGACCTTGTCGCTATGCCTCGACTTTGGCTTCGCCTTTGGATTCCATCTTTTGAAGGCGATACAAAATGCCAGCGATAATAAGGGCAGAGATAAAAGAGTGCCACATTGTAGTTTGTGATGCGTAATGTAGAGAGTAAGAATAATTGAGTTTGTGAGCGACAAAGGATTATTATTTTAAGGAAACAAAAAACACACTCTACAGTTTTTTCTGTCGCTTGAGCTCCTCTCGAGCTTCATCGAGCGTCTCGAACCCCGCACGGCCAAGGATAAACTTATTCAATTCATTTTCATCAATTTTTCCAGTTCGAGCTTCCTTTATCCTTGAAAGAATCTCACTTGGCTCCATTTTGGCAAAGATCATGCCGAAAACAGTTGTTTTAACGAGGGCGATGTCGAAGGTAGTTGCCTCAGGAAGAGATGCGAAAAAATCAAACATTCCTTTCACTTCTTCTCCATAGTAACGGACAGAGGATGGCATGGATCCGATGCATTTGATGATTTTCGACCCTTTAGAAATAGAAGACCAGGAAAACTCGAGGTCTTTGATCGCTGGGAATGTTGTCTCAAAACCTTCAGGAAACTTGAAAAACGTAACTTTCTTCACAAAGGCCGTGTTTTTGAACTCGGATGTATTTTCTCCAACCGTGACAGATGTACATGTCAAAGGAAGAGAAACAACTCCGTCTGATATCACGTGGTCCGCGTTAAACAAGGTCAGGTCGACAATATCTGTTTTCTTCCCGTTGTAAGCAAGCTGTTTAATGCGGATACCGGCAAAGCATCTCATCACTTCCTGGTTGTCTGAATGGAGATGAATATCATCTCCATTCGCGTCTCTTTTCATTTTAATGAGAAAAGAAATATTCGTTGTTGTACTCGTTTCTCCGTCGTACACGTACGCGACGCTAGTGCTCGAAGACCAAAACGAGTAAGGCTGAGGAAGGGTTACTTTTCCTTCGCGGCACTCCAAAGTCGAAAATAATGGCCTTTCGTAGGTTCCAAAACGCCCTGGGATTACCTTTTCGAGGCGGTAATACTCCGACTCAAAAACTGTTTCTTCCTCCATCTTATTTAATTTGTGAGCTCGGGTAACAGAGAGTGAGAAAAGGTTGGTAGGTTAAAACATGCGCTCGACTTCTAAAGGCGGACAACGAGAAATGTTTGTGGCTCAACATCACAAATGAGTGAGTGAAATAGGCAACAAAACAACAAAAATGATTTCTTGGATGTTGAAAAGGGCGTGGAAGAAGAAGCCGGCGGAGAAGCCGATGGCCGAACAGAGGGAGGAAGAGACCCCCGAGTTTGTTCTCGAGCCTCGCCGAATGCAAGACGTTACCTCAGACGACGTGACCCACTGTCCTTCGGCGAGGCACCTTCGGAAGGACATGCCAATTTCAGGAGGAGAAGCGGCGTGTGTCGTGTGCGAAGTAAACATGGCAAGGTGCAGAGCAAATCCGTGTAAGCATTTTTGCGTCTGCATCTCCTGTAGCCGAGCGCTTTGCGAGACTCCTCTAGGAGAAAAGCCAAAGAAGGCCAGATGCCCTTCGTGCAAAGAAAAAGTAGACGAGTATCGTTACGCTTTTCCTTACTAAGTAAGGTCATCTTCAACAATCAACTCAACACGCTGGTCGTCTTCAAGCATTCCCAAAAGAATGCCGATAACTTGGGAAGTTAATTGGCTCCTGAGAATCCTCCAAGTCCCAAAATATCTAGAGAAAAGAGTTACCCCTACTGCAATTGCTCTTTTTCGTCCACTGTAAACTTCGCTCGCGTCATGCTTCTCGACCCTTACTCGCTCGTGAATAAGAAATTTATCGATTTCTTTTTGCTCGTCCTCGAACCGCCCCAAGAACTTGGCTCGCAGATCCGCCAGCTCTCTTTCCAATACCTCTGTTTTCTCTTCTTGGGCCTTCTGAGCTTTTTGAATATTGGCGATTTGCTGTCGGAGAGAATCCATTTCGTTTTCTGGAGCGCCAGGCATGTTGTAAATGACTTGTCTTTTTTCGAACCTATCCGAGTCGGCCGTCGCCTCAACCGAACCCAGTGAGTTTTTGACTTGTTCCATGAATTCTGCCATCTCTTCTTCCTTGTTGGCCATTTTATTACGCGCGAAAAACATTTTCTGTTTGCGATTTGTGAGAGTAGCAATTTTTTAAAAGGCTAATCTACCTTGTCAATAAATATTCCCCCTTCTTTTTCTTTTGGGACTTCTTCTGCTGGCTTTTTTGGTTCTTCTTTCTTGTCCTTGTCGCCGTTAATCTCAAAGAACTCAAAGAGTTCTTCGAAAGATTTGAGTTGATGAGGCTGAGGAGGTTTGGGATCCTCGTACAGAGGCAGGATGAGGCGGAAAATCTCACCAAAGTCGTCAGGCATGGTAAACTTTTCCATCAGGTCGCGGCTGATGGCCCTATAATCCTCCAGTTCCTTTTTGCTAATGGGCTTGGGATCTTCTGCGCACTTGGCAAGCTCGGCCATCGAAGCCACCCTCTGTTGCATTTCTCTCTGGGCATCTCCAAACACAAGGAGCATCTTTAGTTTTTTATCGGCGTTCTTCTCGGTGGCTCTCCCAATGTCCATCGAAATGGCAATAGAAATGTTCAAAACCATGTACATGTCGATGACCCTGGCGCTTAGCTTGAAAAACTCTTTTTTGGTTTCGCTCTCCATCTTTTCTCGGGCGCGCCTCTCTTTCCCGGAAGCAAGCCTATAGCGCATGATCGTGATCCTTATTTCGTCCATTTTTTGGCGGGTATTCAAAAACAAGGCGACAGAGAGAGAAACAAGTGTGTGATTTTTTATTTAAAGTAACAAAAAATCACATGGAAGGAACCATGCCTACCAACCTCTTGATTTCGGGCGTAAGAGATTCGCACGACTTCTTACCGTGGTCCGTTCTCAGCATCTCCAGCACCTTCTTCACTGAGTCGCAAAATAACTCGTGGCCTTCGCACGGCTTGCGCATGTGCTCCGAGGTGATGTGGATGAAATGGGAGAACTGTTCTGAGCCGTTGGCGGCGTATTCCAGGTACTTTTGAGGAACGAGCAGGCCTTTTTCGTATGAGGAAATCTCCTTGAATTCGCCAATTTCGTTTGAAATATTATCAAACGTCTCGCTCATGTCCTCCTCGCTTCTGGCGGAGCAATCCACAAACCCCTCAAGCACCAGGAGAATAAAGGTGCAATACCCGACCTTGGCCGACATTTTTACACACGAGAAAAAAGAATGCTTTCCAAATTTATAGTTGTGCTGGCAGCAGCGACAAGTACCCACGCGAGCGTTTGTTACTCTCCTCCTTTGTTTTCGATCACTCCTTCGCAAAAAGATTGCTTTTCCGGGACAGGAAGGTACAGTTCGCAAGATGGGAGCGTGTTTGTTTCCGATCCTGGTTGTTCTTTGAGCTCTTTTCCACTAGATTTTCCGTGCTCGTACCCGGGAATTGGTATTACCGGTAAAAATCCTCAGGTGTTTTCTGTCCGAGGATGCTCCGCGCTGACTTCCGACGTTCCTGTCCGATCCTCGGCTCTTGGGTTGAAAGATGTCGGGAATACAGCCGAATATTCTCTTGAATTTTGGATAAGCGGAGGAGAATTCTTTTCGGAAATAGATCTGCTAAGAGTGAACCCCTTGAAGGTAACCACGCTCAACCCATTTCCTGTTGGCGGGTACTCTCATTTTCTCTCCGTGTTCTACAACCAATATTTTCTTTTTTACGGCAGCAGCGACTATAGCACTGGAAATTTCCCGGGGCCGTTTGTCAACGTTATTTTTGGAAACGTGCGGAAATTTATTTATTTTTCTCTTCGCCGGTACTCCAATTCCACCTACCTATTTTCGACAGGAGAGAAGGGGGGAACCCTGGTGAGCTTTTCTACGAATATTGGATCTCAAAATTTTTCGTTCGCAAACGACCCGGGTTCATTTTTGCACCTGATTCACTATTTCGACGCTCCGCTAGATGCAGGCGACAGCAAGGACATTAATGCGTGGATGTATTCGTTTGCTTACTTTGACTCGGTGATCTCCGACAAGCAAGTTGCTCAGCGGTTCCAAACTTCCTTTCCTGTCATCTACCCGTCTGCGAAAGATGCCTTCTTTACGATGCTCCAAAACGGGACGCTTAACGTTAACTTGACGTCAAGTACCTACGATGCCACCGGCTCTTCTTTGTCGGTTACGATCCTGTCTCTGCCATCCAAAGGAAACTTGGCGGGAAATGTGTACTCTTTGGACGATCCCTATGTCTTTACCATGTCGCCTGGCGACGTTTGTTCGGCGAGTAAAAGCTATACGTCGTTTACCTTCCAATCTAGGCGAATAGCGACAGGAGAAGTATCGGTCGTCGCAAGAGCGTATATTTGCGTGACAGATACCCCGGACCCTCCCGTTGGCGTGCCTCTGTTGGTGGATAAAAGCCCCGTCGCCAAAAACACCACCTTTACTCTACAGGTCAAAGACAAGGACAGCGATTACCCGGCGAATTCCATCTACGACGACTTTACTCGCATAGGGTTTGCCGAGATGTATAGCCCTTACGGGGACTTATACTTGGCCGATTGTGCGACAAAGGTGGAGACTTGTTCGCAATACTCGGCTCCTTATACGTTTTGCTTCCGAGCAACTTCTGTTGGCCCCGCCGTGTTTCACTTCAAGTTTCGAGATTCCGCTCAAGAATCTACGAAATGGGCCAACGTGACTATCCTAGCAACTCCTCCTATTGGCGGAGTGGATTTTTCCGTTACCGTCCCCGAACTCATCCAGAGCCAAATTACCTTACCAGCGATTGATTACCTTGGGTTATTCTCGGCCTTTACCTTTAGTATCTCAAAATACCCCCCAGGAAGTGTGATAGTCGTAGGAACCCAAGCGAGGTATACTCCTCCTGTTGGCTTCCTTAACCAGTTTCGAGACGGAGGGACTAGATCAAGGGACGGCTCGAGCTTGCCTTGCGCAACAAATTGCGGGGAATATTTCGAGTACCTCGTTCACGCCGGAAGTTTCGTGAGCGCTCCTTACCGAGTCACGGTAACAGTAGTCTCTACTCTGTCGGCCTCTGTGCTAGTGACTCCAGATGCGTTTACTTACGTCGGACCAGTCGAAAAAGTTTCGTTTTCTCTGTTAGATTACGACTTTGGGGATTTTTACGTCCGGATCACCGCGGAAACTTCAGTGGGTACAGTTTCTGTTGACCCGGTTGCTTCGAATGATTTGGTGTTTGAGACGCTTTGTTCGTTTACGTACGCGGGAGGGTGCAAGCGAATCGGGGTCTGGGGACCTCCTTCTTTGGTAAACGAGACGCTCAAAAATTTACTGGTGCAAGTCGGAGACGCTTCAGGTTCGATAGAAACCCTCAAAGTGAGTCTTTACAAAGCAGCTCCCAACGGAACCTCCGATTCGTCCTTTACCTCCAACCCGCCCGACTCAACAGGGACGGTAAAGTTCACGCTCCCTCCGTCTGACTCTTCCGCCCTGTCGATTATTCTCAGAATCATCTCTTATATTATCATCATCAGTGTTTTGGGGTGCTTTGTTAGCGGAACCGCGGCGTTTAATTGGTTCATTATTAAAGTGAGAGTGATTCTTGGCGTGATCAGATACCTTTTTGGGTCCGTGTCCAACTTGCTTTTCTGCTGTTGCTGCTGCTGCCGGAGAAAAAAAGTGACGCCAGAGGACCAACTTCGCAAAGCCTTCTCAAACGTTACCGCCAAATTCGAGTAACTCTAGTAATTACGTCATTTTCTTTGGCGACGCACAGAGGGATATGAGTAGTAGAAAGATAGAAAATGGGGACCGAGTTCTTTAATTGCGCGGGATGTAATGTAATTACCGACTCGGAAGTCTCTTTCTCCTGCGGAGCATGTTCGGAAAATTTCTGCCCGAGCTGTGAGCCGAGCGAGGTCCTGAGAGAGTGCGACGAAGCGTGTCGCGGGACTCTCGATCGGGTTTGCCAATGCAAGGACAAATGCATGTGTGAAAAAGACTGCACATGCGCAGAAGGAGAAAAAGAGTGTACGTGCGAGTTGACGTGCCTATGCGCGGACTATTGCGAATGCGAACAGGAGTGCTTTTGCAGCGCAGAGGTCATTGGCCTGCGTAACGAATACGAGTATGTGAGAGATGATAGTATTTACCGGATATGCGACGAATGCCTAAACGGCCCCGGATCATCTTCAGAGGAAGACAGCGAAGAGGACGAAGAGGTGATTGAGTTTCTTCTCCGAAAAGCCGGATTCGCGTCGATGGACGAGGCGAGGAAGGCCCGCGTGGCAGAGGATTCCCCAGGCGAACCAGCCGCGAAGAAGCAAAAAACATAGGAGCTTCCGAGTACCCGCCTTACACTGCGTTACTTGCCCGAGAAAATTTTAGAGGCTAAAGGATGGCGAGAGTATGGCTTATAGCACTTTTGGCTTTAGGGCTTTGCGAAGCGACTTCGCCTCCTCTTTTCAACTTTACCATCTCGCAAGCGCAGTGCAAGCACAAGCCAAAGGTTTACGCAAGCGACGGGAGTCCGTTTACCCTCTCCTCTGTCGGAGTTTGCCCCATAAGAAATGGCTTCAACAACGCGGCTCCGGGGGTGAGCTTGCTGTACCGGTCAGGGCAAACTTTCCCGTTCCAATCCGACGTGGTAATGGCCGATACGTCGATTTCGTTCCTAAATTACCCCGATCCCGACAGGAACGCCACGACGATTGAGTTCGTATTTGCCGTCCCTCCTCTGTCGCCCTATACTCCGACTATCACAGGGTTTCTTGCCGCTCTTCAAATTTCCGCAGTAGACTTTGGATTTCATTTCCTGGGAAGGCAATGTTTCGGGACGTACCAACTCCAGAGACCAAAAGTTACGATTGATGGAATTGACATTACGTATTTTTCCGGCGTTTACTACGCGGCAATGGTGACGAATAGCACGTGCACTACGTGTTCGTTTGGGATGAAAAACTTTACTGGGCTGTTTTCGGCGACAGTGTGCGGCTCGAATTCGTTCGCTCCAAACGACGTGGTTTCTTTTTCGGAGAAAACAACTTCCAATACGGATTATAATTCTCCGGCGACAGAGTTTGTTTCCGTAAACATATGGGAAGAGGCAATCAACGTAACCAAGAGGTTCGAGGGCGATTTTTACTTTCCTGTCTCCACGACAGCAGATACCTACGCTGTTACCTTACAAGGAACGGTTTCCAAGTTAACGATGAACGTGAATGCGCCTGCTCCCCTAACTGTCACGAACGCGACGAGAGGCCGAATGTTCCCAAACGGAACCGACCTATATTTTGACCCTCAAGATCTTTACGCTTCTTCCGTTTCTCTCGCTCGTGATTGTTCGTTCTTGAGTTCGGCGTCCCAGTTTTACTCGACGGGCCAATACGAAGCCAACAGGATTTACTCGATTGTTTCGGTTTGCGTTCTGGATACCCCGGACCCTCCTGTCGGCTACAACGTGACAACGGCAACAGTGAGGCAAGGAAGCTCGGCGTTTATATCTCTTCCTGTTCCGATGGATAACGACTACCTTAACTCGTCGTTTGCCATCCACAACGGCACCGCGTACTCGAACTTGTCGTTTGTGGAGTTTTTGGCGGTGAACAACTCGCTCGGGTACTTGACCAAGCGAAAAGGCCAGGTGTGCGGGGAATTACTTAGCACGTGCCAGACGTACCCTCCTCCGTTTGATTTCTGCTTCGTTTCGAGAAAACAAGGACTTTTCGGAACCGATAGCTTTGCTCACGTCTTCCATGATTCTGGTTCAGACGGAGTAATTTCTTCGTATATTTTCTCGACTACCACCAACCCGACAACAGGGTGCTTGGCGTCGGAGTGTACGGTATCTGTTGCCGAAGGCTCGCAAGTGAACGTGACTCTTCGGGTGAAATCCGTTTTCTTGCCTACTCTTTCCATCTCCGCACTGCCAACTCACGGAAAGCTATACGACGGCGAAGTGCTTGTTACCTTTGCCGGGCAAACAGTAGGGGAAAACGTGACGTACGTCCCAGACGCCAATTACTTTAACCGACAAAAAGGAGGGTTCAAGACGATTTTCGGAGAATTATTCACCGGGTGCGATAACGGCGTGGTTGGGTGCCCGGATTCTTTTTCGTACGTCGCCCAAGCCGAATCTCTTAGCTCTCCTTCGACGATAACAGTATACGTAGATTCCAGGCCGTCCCCTGTTACCGCCACCTTCCCGGCGTCGCTTTCCGTGACGAGCAGCAACAAGAATGATATCAGCGGGCTTTTTTCTATTACGGATCTCGACCAGGACGAATTCCCTGTCGGAATTTCTTTTACGGTTTCTTCAGGCCTTTTGTTTTCTCAAGCGGCGGATACGTTCTCTACAAGCAAGTTCTTGGCGTTGACCAGCGTGTGCGATACGTCGTTTTTCGATTCGACAAAGGGATGTTCGCTCGTTTCGTTCTATGCTCCTCCGAAAATCATATCGGCTATTTTGCTTTCTCTGTTTTTGAAAATGCCCGCTCAAACCGTCGCCCTCATCGAAGAAAAAATTAGGTTCGAAGTCTTTAAGCCCGATGTGATAACAGATGATTTCGTGAAAGGAGTGCCAGATATCTCCACCCAGGCGACGGTTACGGTGACGTTTTCCCAGCCGGTAACAGCGGATACGTCGTACTCTGTCATCTACGCAGGGCTGGCTGCTTACGCTTTCGTGGGGATTTTGATTGTCGCCATCCTCTACTGGCTTCTCAGCCACTTTTGGGCGAGGAAAGTAAAAAAAGAAACGGAAAAGCAGCACGCCATTTCCGCGCTGGAAACGCTAGAGAACTCTGTTTGGTACACACCTGTATAAAAATGAGGCCGATTCTTTTATTTGTAATCGGGGTAGCCCCGGTGTTAGGAGCTTTTTTCGAATTCGACTTTGACCAGCGCTCGTGCACCTCTGACTTCGTAGAGTCGGTTGAAGGGACACCCTTCGTCAGAGGGTCCTACCAGTGCCTCACGAGTTCCGATTCTGTCGATCCGGACGATTACTTCTATTATCCCAAAGGCGAGTACGGAAATGGCACGCAAACTTTGGAGCTTGCCGTTCCTCTCGCGGGGACAGAGCTGGAGATGCTTCCTTTTCTCGCTTCTTGGACGATTGAAGTGTGGGGGTACGTGCCGTTAGGGGGAAGGGTCATGGACTGGAACGGCCACGCAAATCGCATACAATTCTTTTCCTATCCTTCTCCGACCCATTTTGTTTACGTGAGCCAGGGGTCTGGGACGTACGATTTTTACGTCGAAGGAGAGATAGACAGCCCAGGATTGGGTGCTGTCCCTTTTGCGCCTCCGTATTCGTTTTTCGGGTTTTCCAACACTGGGGTCATTTCGTACTATTCGTACTTTGCCATCCACGACTACGCGATGGACTCGACAGAGATTGCCCAGCGGTTTCAGCAAGGGTACCCCAAATCCCGAGGAGCTGTTTCGGACGTGGCATTCACCATCAAGAGAGGAAGCTCGCTTTCCATTACCAAGCAAAAGCTAAGGCTAAGGCCCAGAAACTTGGCTTCTCAGGTTCCTGTCATCTTGAGCGCCCCGATGCTTGGGACGATTCTGGTAGACGGCCAACCGTTTACAGGAGAAGTCAACCTTACTTCTTCTCTCCTGTTTACCCCGCCAGATAACCGAATTACCATGGCGTTTGGGCAAACCTGTTCTCTCAATAACTCGCTCGCGGTGATTCGCTACCAAGGAGTGGTTTCAGGTTTGGAAAGCATCTCGGAAGCAAGGATTATCATTTGCACGGTGGATTCTCCCATCCAGCCTCTGGACCGGACAGTATCTTACATAGTGGCCGAGAAAAACGCCAACGTCTCTGTCACGCTACAGCCGTACGATTCCGACCCTACTTCAGCTTACTTGTTTGTTGGCGATTTCTCCGCAAGAGTCGAATTCGCCCCTTCTAACCCTCAATTCGGCGACTTGTGGTACCAGAACCGAACCGTTTCTGCGTGCGAACAGTACCCCGCCCCGTTCCAGTTTACTTACCTGGCAGACGCGAGCGGGGATTACGGCCAAGACGTGTTTTTCTACCGGTACGTGTGGGTGTACGGCGCGAGTAGCTGGTACAACTTGACGTTTGACGTGCAAAACCCCGCTGTCCTGTGCAACCCGTGTACGTTTTACGTGAAAGAAAACTCGGCGATGAATACCCTGGGACCGATTATCAACGACAAGTCCAACCGGACGCGAACCTACCAGCTCAGTTCTCTCCCTAAGAACGGGACGGCACTGGCGATTTCTGAGATTTCGTACTTGCCCAATCGGGATTTCTTCAACGTCTTTTCGACAGGGGCGTTTACTTCGCCGGTAACAGGGGTGCTGGCGAACGGGTGCGGAGATTGTCCCGAGATATTTAACGTCTCTGTCATGTTTTCGGATAACACGACGCGGCAAACAACAATCAAGGTTTACGTAACCAATGTGTTCACGTCGACAAGAAGAAAGTATCCTCCTACTTACCCCGCGTCGTATAACGTGACGCTCGGAAAGATTGGAAGCTTAACGGGAATTGTGTTGGCCGACCCGGACCAAGACGAATTCAACGTCGGAGTATGCTTAACTTCTTTCGGGTTTGCGCTTGCTTTCAACGTCACCGATACGTTCCTGTCAAGTCTTCCTGTCGTCGTCACCGAGTGCGGACAGGATGTAAACGGAAAAGGGTGCGAGACCGTTTGCGCTTACGGCCCTCCCTCTTCTTTGAATACTTTGCTTTCCACATTGGTGGTGAATGCACCGACTTTCTTTTTGAAAACGGTGAGAACAGGAATCAACTTTGCGACGTTTAAGCCCCCTCCTTCCGGCGTGACTTCTAGCTCATTCGAGACGGGCTCGTCCGACTTTGCTCGCTTCATTCCGTTTATTGTGACAGAATCCAAAGTCCTTTCGTCTCTCGAGTACTTGACGTACCAATTCGTCGATTACCTGGAGATTTTCCTCAAGCTGGTTATTGCGGTACTGGCGCTGAGTCTTTTGTTTTGCTGCGGCGTCTTGTACCTACAGTGGAGAGACCCTCTGTCGACTCTCAAAAAGACAGAGAGAGAACTGATAAAGGATATTTGGCTTTTACGAGATAATGCCTAAAGGTTCTCAGGTACTACAAAAAAATTCACAGTTAGCGGCACGTCACGTAAACAATACACAAAAACAAAAAACACAATCACATGCAGCGAATGGCCATCGCCTTCATCAAGCACTTAAACACTTCCGGTCTTTTCTTCATCAAATTCTCCATTTCTTGTTGCTCAAACGAAAACACACCATCCGTTCGAATCCTAGCAAACAACTTTCCAAAGGTAACAGGAAAAGCCAGAGGATCATCTGGAAGGTTGCGTAGAAGAAAATAGACACTAGGGCATCCGCTAAAATCCAGCACGTTATCGATTCTCGAGAGGCCAGTTTCGTATGCGAGGTTTGCCACTGCAAGTTTCGTTTCCGTGTCCATCTCTTTGTTGACTCTTCCAGTGTAAGCGAACTTCACCAGCTCGTCGACGACTTCTGGCGTGACTTTTCTTTCTTCGTCAAAACAAATCTTTACTCGCTTGGTCATTCCTCCCTCTTCTTCTTTTTCCTTTTCTCCTATGGCAGGATACTTTGCGAGATGGTAAATTCCTTTCGCGATTCCCAAGTGAATTTTTCGCTTGATGTCGTTCACCTCGACCACGCAATCTCCAGTTATACTTCGGTCGAGAAACAAGCGCTGAGCCAGCCCGTCGTATGGCTCTTCCACCGGGCGAAAGAAGTATCCTGTCATGTCCATGGCCTTGGTGACAAAGTCCAGCCCCAAGTACACCCAGGTCCCAGAGACAAAGAAGGACGTTACCTTCTTTTCCGAAAACAGATCGTACGGCAGGTCGAAGAAGTAAGTTCTTTCTTCTTCTTCCAATTCGGTTTCGCCCAGGATCAGCCTATACTTGGCGATGAAGTACGAGCTCTTCTCTTTCCCGTAGGCGAAAACGAACTCGCCCCTTACGCAAATCGCCAAGCACGTAAAATCCAGCGTAAGAGTTTCCCACTTACGGATAGTATCTTCGTCATCGTCGTCGGCAATACTAATAACATAATCGGACTTGTCGAGCTTTCCGATGCATATCTTGTTGCTGTATGCCACTGCAATGCCACCTTTCAAGTTGACAACCGACAAAAAGTCACGAAAAGGAAGAGTCGCAAAGCTACTCCCTTCTCCCTTGTGGTAAAGATGAACTTTATCTTTCGGCGCGCGATTTTGATTGACGTAAACATTTTCCGCAACGCACTTTCTTGAATCCGGTTTATCATCTTTTTTCTTCGTGCCAAGGCCGTAGGTGATTCCTCGAAACTTAATCACCTTTTCCGTCTCCGAGTTGTAGCCCGGCTCGCTTTTTCCAATCAAGCCATCGCCGCATGGATCGCCGAACATGATGTGATGCTCTGTCACCATGCGAAGGCCAGGATTTGTAACCGGGCGCGTCTCAAACTCGTTCCCGATAAGAATATGGACGTATCCTTTTTTCATAACATCGGTTGATGGCTCGTCTGCCGAAAAATACGCCCGGTGCTCGCCGACAAGGAAATAGCTTGACATGTCCACGTTGCGGTTAATCTCGCGCCTATCGCGTAGGAAAACAGAGTACTCCATTTTACTAAAATGCCAGGAGGGATTTAAGCGATAAGATTTGTGAGAGAGTTGTGATTTGTGATTTCTGTGTCACAGGGCGACAGGGAAGAAGCCGGTAAATATTTATGTTGTGGTCGAGGCCCTCACAAATCGGAAAAATGAGCGGAAGGGCGAAACTCGGTAAACTCGAGAAAAAGACCAGCGAGGTCCTCGTCGCGATCGCCGAGAAGGAAATCGTTTTGATTGAAAAGGAAATCAAAGTCCTTTCGAAAGATGAAAACGCAGGGGAAGAAATTTCTTCCAAGTGGAAAGACATTTCAAAGGTTCACAAGGAAATGATGAGAAACGTGAGCCGAGAAATGGCGAAGGAAGAAGTGCGCGAGTGTTCTGCGTGATTTTGGGGCTAGTAGTACGTGACATATATTCTCTTATAGTAGTAAGTAACCCATACATATCTCATATTTCTGTCTTCTTTTATTTTGGGGAAAGCAAATTTCACTTGCTTTGGCAAATAGGGATGGCAGGGGCACTCTTTGGAAAAATGGGGTCGAGCCATTGGTTTGTCCTCACCAGAAAGAACAGAACTTTGGAAGATTTTAAAGCCCAAGGATTGGTGGTTGTGAAAGTGATCCCTTCTACGGATAAATCTTCGCAATTTCTCAAAGCAGAAGTCAGGGCTACTCTGGAGAATATAAAACAGGCAAGGGACTCAAAATTTATAATATTCTTTGTCGCCAACGAAGATCCGAGTTTATGAAAAAATGCCAAACGTGTTCATCGTCGAGGGAACGTGCTACAG
>VFSW01006283.1_pt1 | contig 17477 bp, 14 predicted proteins | sample 5358111 | NCBI WGS metagenome assembly VFSW01 (sample SAMN11554181, study PRJNA540505) | mine drainage metagenome | isolation source: sediment from site ElyBrook_90M | place: USA: Ely Copper Mine, Vershire, VT | collected 2017
CTTCCCGCCAGCGAAGCCAGGTTGATGGTGCCGTCGCGGTTGCGCACCACGTGAACCGTCCGGCCATCGAGATATATTTTGCCCAGGTGCGTGACGCTCTCCAGCGGCTTGAGCTCGGTCAGGTCCACCGACAGATGCTTGAATCCGGCGAGCGGTGCGTTGGCGGCGTCGCGTACATCGATCTGATCCAGCGCCAACTCTCCGCCGATACGGATTTCCGGGACGCTCGCCGCGTTGACGAAGTGCACCTGCAAGAGGGACGAAAGCGTCCCCTGCGGGATCTTCAACGGCATCCTCTTAGGCACATAGCCGATGTAGAGCGGGAGACTCAGCCGATGAAGGTTGAGATCGATCTCGGACTCGGGTGGGACGGCGAACGGCTTGGCCTTGCCGGCGATGCGCAGGCGGCTGCCGTCGACCACCACCTGGAGCAGAGGCTGCACGAAGATGTTCACGTCCGCGGGCAGGTTGGCAATGAACGGGATATGTAGCTCGAGGTGTTCGAGCCGATGCCGCTCGCCCAGCACCTTGTCGTCGAAGTGAACCTGGCCGTCGTGGATCTGAATGTTGGATACCGCGAAGCGCTGCGGCTTGGCCGGTTCGGCCGGCGTGGGCGTGGGCGCGGGCGTGGGACCGGAACTTTCGAGCAGGTCGGAGAAATTGAACCGCTGTTCGGCGGTCCGAACGATATGGATCGCGGGACGATCGACCGCCACTTCACCGACTACCGGCGCCAGGCGGAAAAGCGAGGTCCAGGAAACCCTGACCCGGATGCGCCCGATGTCGACGAAGCGCTCGGCACTGGCGCGGTCGCCGATATGCAGCTTCTTTACGTCGAGCCGCAGCGTGTAGGGGTTGAAGCGGACCCTTTTCATGCTGACGGGGCGATGGAGACTGGCGGCGAGGCGGCCGGCCACGACGTATTGCGCCAGCAGCGGCACGCCGACAAACCCTACGAGACTGAAAAGCACGACCACGATGACAAGCGTCGTGCGGGTCCGGCGCATCCACCGCGAACCGCCAAAACCGATCCGGCCGAGAGTTCGCGCCCAGGCGTACTTCGCGCTAGTCCTGAGTTTGTCGATCACGGATGCGGTACCATCGCGTTAGACCCTGCGTTTATCGGTAAACTCTAGCCGGTTGCTCCGCTACGATGCTTCCTCTCGCCGCCCTGTCATGGCCGCGCATTATCAGCGTCATACAAATGCATTTATATCCGGAAATGATCAATCGCCGCGCTCGGGATGGAGATGTTCTGCTGGTCGGTGTGACCGGCCACGGAGATCTCGGAGCGCTGCCGGCCGCCCATCGCGGCCTCGCTCTGCCGATCTCCACGAACGATATCGGGGCGAGATAGCCGCGCCAAATGCGGTGCGAGGAAGCTGGCGCGGCTTCGAGGCTAGGAACCGGAACCGTCGGTCCCGCGGGAAGTATCGACCACGGAACCGATGGGCCCGCGGGAATTATCGATCAGGCGTTCAATCAGTCCGGTGAGCTGCTTGCGATAGAACGGTTTGGGCACATAATCGTCGCATCCGGCTTCGACCGCGCGGCGCAAATCGTCGCCGGTCACGCAGGCGGTAAGCGCGACGATGGGGATGCCCTTCCAGCGGCCTTCGCTGCGCAGATGCTTGGTCAGCGTCACTCCGTCCTCGTCGCCTTCGAGCTTGAGGTCCATAAGGACCAGGCTCACGTGTTCGGAATGAGCGTCGAGCTGGCGGCGCATCTCTTCGCCCGACGAAGCGGTGATGACTTCGTACTTCGGCTCCAGGATGAATCTAAGCAGCGCTTGCGCATCGGGTTCGTCCTCGACCACCAGCACGCGCAGTCGAGGCTGTTTGACGCGACACAGTTCAACCACCAACTGGTCGCGTTCCAGTTTCATAATTTCGCGCCCGTTGCCAGTATTTGAAGAGCCGACGCTCATGGGATTACCCTGATCCTCATCGTTGTGCACGGAGTTCTTCGACGCCTCGCCGAACGTCGGATTTGAGAGCCGCCAATCCTCCCCTCTCGATCGCGGCTCTCGCACCGACGTTCCAGCTCAAGTAGAGAGCAAAACGAATGCCATCCGCCCACCAATCCCGAAAAGATTGATTTTCCGGATAGTTTCGTCTGCGAAACGAAGGCCGGCCGGACAGTTTTCGCGCTCGCTGCATGCCATTAATCTTGGCAGTGCAACTTTTAGCGCAGGCCTATTTGGAGCCGGAGATCTTTGGCTAATGACCTTAAGCGATTGCCGGCCCAAGCATCGGGCTCGCCTTGACCCACCTCACGGCATTGGGATGTCGCTTCTCCGCAGGTGAACGCTCAGAGGTCGGTCCGCTCCAGCTTGAGATCGCGGCGCTCCTCCATGTTGAAGCGGTCCTCGTAGATCGGCCGGCCGCCCGTCGTCGGCCCCGGGTATTGCACGATTACCATCAACCCGCCAGTATCGGTGGAAAGCTCTTCCTCGTAGTGCGAATCGCTATGGTACAACATCGGGCCCGGACCGCACACGCGTCCGGCGATGTGAAACTCACCTTCGAGGATGTACCAGACTTGCGCGAAATCATGGCGATGCCATGGATGGTGGGCGCCGGGGGCGAAGCGCAACAGCCCCGCGTTGGGCGCGGTCGGTTGGTCCGCGCTGGGATGGAACAGCATTTTGCCGGTTTCACCGGGCCAGCGGATGGTCTCCCATTCCATATCATCGATATGACGTATGGCTGCTGGCCGATCCTGCTCCGTGGCTGGCGATTTCGTAGCGTCGCGCGTCATTGATTGCTCTCCTCTCTCATCTGCCGCTAGCTGACAGCGATTATCGAAGCGCGCTTGCGAAGTGTTGACTATCGCAAACCGTACTCTTTCATTTTCTTTTGCAGTGAGGCGCGTGACAGTCCCAGCGCGAGGGCGGCGCGCGAGACATTGCCTTGATGGTGATCGAGGGCCTTGGCGATGTAATCCGCCTCGAAGGCCGCGCGTGCCCGGCGCAGCGGACCCTTGGCGTCTTCGCTCTCGGGCGGCGCGGGGATGGCGGCCGCCACGACCCGGCGGGCGCGGCTGAATTCCGCGCGATTCGCCGGTACGCCATTGTCGAGCCGGCTTTGCGCGCGTAAGGAGGCGGAGAGATGCTCCGGCGCGATGCTCGCGCTCGCGCGCGCCATCGCCACCGCGCGATCGATTTCATTGCGAAGCTCACGCACGTTGCCCGGCCAGTCGTATTTGGTCAGCAACTCGAACGCCGCCGGTTCGAGTCCCGCGATGAGCTTGTGCTGCTGCTCGGCGGCGATGGCGAGAAAGCGGGTTACCAGAAGCGCGATGTCCTCGCGGCGCGCTCGCAGCGGCGGCAGGAAGATCGGAAAAACCGCGAGCCGATAGTACAAATCCTCGCGGAACCTGCCGGCCGCGACCTCCGCTCTGAGGTCGCGATTGGTCGCCGACAACACGCGCACGTCGACCTTGCGCGGAAAGCTGTCGCCCAACGGCACGACCTCCTGTTCCTCGAGCACGCGCAGCAGCTTGGCTTGCATCGGCAACGGCATGTCGGCCACTTCGTCGAGAAAGACCACGCCGCCGGCGGCGGCGCGGAAGAGCCCCGGATTGTCGCGGATGGCGCCGGTAAACGCGCCGCGCCGATGGCCGAAAAGTTCGCTCTCGAGCAATGGCTCAGGCATCGCGGCGCAGTTGAGCGCGAGAAACGGACGGTCGCTGCGGGCGCTGGCGCGGTGCAGTCCGCGCGCCACCAGTTCCTTGCCGGTGCCGGTCTCGCCATGGATGAGCACGGTGATCGACGACGCGGCGGCGGTCTCCATCAGCCGCAACACTTCCGCCATCGCCGGCCCGGTGCCGACGATCTCGCTGAAGGCGTCGTGGCGCGCGAGGTCGCGGCGCAAGGCCCCGACCTGGGTTTGCAGGCTGGCCTCGGATTCGCGCACCTGGGTGTAGAGCCGCGCATTCTCGATCGCGATCGCGATGCTGCCCGAGATGGCCTCGAGGAAAGTCAGATCGTCGTCGGTGAATCCCGCTGCGCCGCGTCCGTTCACCACCTCGATCACGCCGATGGTTCCCTGGCGCGTGGTAAGAGGCGCGGCCAGGACGTTGCGGGTGACCAATCCGGTAATCTCATCGATCCCGTGGTAGAGCCGGGGGTCGTTCTGCGCATCGTTGACCAGGAGCCCCTTGCCGGTCTTCAGAGCGGTGGCGGCGATTCCCAATTCAGCCGAAAAGCGCAGACGCGCGAGCCGCTGCCCGACCGCCGGATCCTCCTCGGAGATATACGGGAAGTAGAGCTCCTTGCGTTCGTCATCCAGCAGCAGCACCGAAGCGCCCTCGGCGTGGAGCGCCTCGCGGCACTTGGTCACCACCAGGGGAATCAGTTGATCGATCTCGATTCGCGCGGCGAATGCGCAGCCGAGATCGTAGAGCAGACGGTAGCGTACCTCCTCATCCATTGCGCGCTCCCCCGGTGGCTAAGTTTGCCCGGTTCCAGCCGTCGGGCGCAAATATTTTTCGCGCCAAATGCTCGCGCGCGAAGACAATTTCCACCTTCGCGGGCCGCGACACTCAGCCACAATTTTGAGAACCTCGGCATTGCGCGCGGTGAACGGCGCCATCGCGTTCACGTTCTTCTAATGAGCCGGTTGCTCGCGTACAGGCAAAGCGGCTCGCCACGTCAGCGTAAAGCGCAAGGCGTTTCATTTTCAATTCACCCGTCATGATTCTCAGGGCGCGAGGCGGGAGGGACACGGCGCGAGCGCGGGGCGGACGTGGAGAAATCGTCATGTGCGCGATTCCGTCCGAAACGCCGGCGCAGCGAGCCGATGAGATTGCTCACCAGCGCGGCCAGCACGATGATCGCGAGGATCGCGATCACCAGCACCGCAAAGCCGGCATAGATTTGCATCGCCGCGCCCATCTTTATTCCGCTGGCAATTCCGCCGGCGTGCTCATCGGGCCGCGCGCTTGAGCGGATGTTTGCGTTTCCACTCGCGCGCCACCTCCGCCATCGTGCTGAAGCTCACGCCCGCGCGCTCCTTCATATGCTCGACCAGCCGGTTGAGCATCAGCAAACGATGGCCGCGGCCGATGACCTGCGGATGCATCGTCAGACAATACACGCCTTCGCCGACAAATTCGCACAGGTAGTCAAAATCACCCGCCCATCGTTCGTAAACCTGCGACGGTGACGACAGTCCCTGGTTCACCCCGTAGAGCCATTCGAAAGCCGGGAAGTCGTCGAGTCCCCAGGTCACCGGGAGTTCCACCATCTCGACCTCGCGCCCGAAGACGTAGGGGCCGTCCTTGGCCGGGACGTCGCCAAGGCGGCAGTAGTACGGCGTGTAGTCGTTGCCCATCAGGCTGCTGTCGTAGAGAAAGCCGCGCTCCAGCAGCAGGCTGAGCGAGTGTGGGCTGAGGTCCCAGGCCGGCGAGCGAAAGCCCTCCGGTGGTTTTCCAATGATGCGCCGGATGGTTTCGGTGCCGCGGTCGAGCACGCGCTTTTCCTCGTCGAGCGATAGCGAGATCGGATTTTCGTGGCAGTAGTTGTGATGGCCGATTTCATGTCCCGCATCGGCCACCCGGCGCACCAGGTCCGGGTAGGTGTCGATGGTGTGGCCGGGGATGAACCAGGTCGATTTGACGTCCCATCGCGCCAGCAGTTCCAACAATCGCTCGGTCGCCACGGCGCCGAACTCGCCGCGCGAGATTGCGCTGGGCGAAGTTTTGTTCAGGCTGCCCAGCCATACCGAGATCGCGTCGAAGTCGAACGACAGGCATACGGCGACGTTGGTGACCATGGGTTTCTCCTTTGGGCCCGCGCCTGCCGCTTCAGATACGGTAAAACGCGGCGGCGTTGTCGCACAGGATCTTCTCGATCGAGCGCTCCGGCAGCGTGGCCAGCAGTTCGCGCGTGGTGCGAATCGGATGGACGAAGCCTTCCGCATGCGGATAGTCGGAGCCGATGAAGAAGCGCTCGTCGCCGGCGAACTGCACCATCAGCGGGAACATCCGCTCCTCGGGATTGGCGCTGACCCAGATGTTGCGCGCGAAGTACTCGGCGGCCGAACGTTTCATCCGCGAGGTGTGGCCGAGATACTTGTAACGGTAGTCGATTCGCTCCAGCCATTCACCGACCCATCCGGCCATCGACTCGATCGTGCCGACGCGCAGGCGCGGGAAGCGCTCGAACACTCCGTCGTACATCATCGAGGTCAGCGCGATCCGCGGGTCCTGCACGTTCATCATCGTGATGTACATGAAGCCGGGATTGCCGGTGCGGTACCACTGGCTGCCGGTGTAGTTGGGATGACCGACGAGATGGATGCCGACGGCGAGGTCCAGCTCCTGCGCCGCGGCCCAGATTGGATCGAAGTCCGGATTGCCGAAGCTGCGTCCGCCGATCGGCGCGGCGCCGACGAAGATGGTGCGGCATCCCAGCCTCGCGACCCGCGCCATCTCGCGCACGGCCAGCGTGGCGTCGCGTATCGAGATATGCGCGGCCGGAAACAATCGATCCTTGTGGCCCGCCACCAACTCGAAGGCCCAGGTGTTGTACGCGCGGCAGAGCGCGTCGGCCAGTTGCGGATCGTCGACCGAGCTTTCCCACAAAAGTCCCATGGTCGGGTAGAGCACCTGCGCGGCGAAGCCTTCCTGGTCGAGGTAACCGATGCGCAGGTCCATGTCCTGCCACGTTTGACTCGCGATACGGTAGAGATCGAAGTCGCTGATATCGCGGCCCTCCTCCTTTTGTCCGTATCCGGCGCAGGCGCTCATCAGTTCGTCCATGTCGGCCATCCGCATCGGCCGCCGGTCGACGCTGAGCCCGGTGACGCGGCCGCTCGAATCGACGTCAACCTGGACCGTGCGATCGCGGTAGGATGGGTCGGTGTAGCGCTCGAAGAGATCGAGCGGCTCGATAAAGTGACTGTCTCCGTCGATCGCCCGCATCTTGCGCACACTCCTTCGTACTCTGTCATTCCCATAGCGCGTTTGGAGTCACCGCTAAAGCGCGGCGCGCAGAACCTTCGGCGGCTCCGCTTGCGCAATCGCATCGATGGGACCGCCGAAGAATCGGCAGGCCGGAAAGTCGCGCTGGTCACATTTCGCGAGATATGACGAAATATGCGTCGTCCCTTAACTTTCCGACGCACCAATTTCGCTACGGATTTCCGCTGAATCGCGCGTAAGCGTGCGAAAGCATGTTGTGTCATTTTCATGGCATAAGTTAGGCTCAGCCCGCATTTAAGATGGGTGAACAGAACAAGCTGACAGGGGCGGACTTCGCGCGCGGGACATCGCCCGCCGTCGGCGCCGCTGACGCCACCGTAATCATTGGCGCAGGGCCCGCCGGCCTTACCGCGGCGCACGAGCTTTCGGCGGCCGGACGGCCGGTGGTGATTGTGGAACAGGACCCGCAGCACGTCGGCGGACTCGCGCGCACCGTCAACTACAAGGGATTTCGTTTCGACATCGGAGGTCATCGGTTCTTTTCCAAGAACGCCGAGATTGAAAAGCTCTGGAGCGACATCCTGGGCGATCGGATGCTGGAGCGCGAACGACTCTCGCGCATCTATTATCGGGGCCGGTTCTTCAAATATCCGCTCGAGACCTGGGACGCGCTGAGCCAGCTCGGCCCGCTCCAGTCGGTCGCCTGCATGTTGAGTTACCTGGCGGCCCGCGTATGGCCGAAGCACGAGATTCGCAGCTTCGAGGATTGGGTGGTCAACGCTTTCGGGCGGCGGCTGTACGAGACATTCTTTCGCAGTTACACCGAGAAGGTCTGGGGTATCCCGTGCAGTGAGATCAGCGCCGACTGGGCGGCCCAACGGATCAAGGACCTCTCGATGCGCGTGCTGCTTCGCCGCGCCCTGAGCCCGGGTTCGCGCAACGGCCCGGTCATCAAGACCTTGATCGATCGCTTTCGCTATCCGCTGCATGGTCCTGGTGAGATGTGGGAGGAACTGGCCAGGACGGTTCAGAGCCGCGGCGCCGCGCTCAAAATGGGCGAGTCGGTGGTCACGATTCAACGCCGGCAAGGGGACGCGAGCTCGATCATCACCGACGCCGCCGACGGCAAACATACTTACGCCGGCAGCCACTGCATCTCGACCATGCCGCTACGCGGGCTGATCGGCGCGCTCGATCCGCCGGCGCCGCCCGAGGTCGCCGAAGCGGCCCGCGGTCTCAGGTATCGCGACTTCATAACCGTCGCGCTCATCATCGACGACCCGAAGCTTTTTCCCGACAACTGGATTTATATCCACGAACCCGAAGTCAGCGTCGGCCGCATCCAGAACTTCAAGAACTGGAGTCCGGGGATGGTGCCGGACGCGCGCTACACCGTGTTGGGACTGGAGTACTTTTGTTTCGATTCGGATTCGATGTGGAATGCGCCCGACGCGGACGTGGTGGCGCTGGGAACCCGTGAGCTGGCGAAGTTGGGGCTGGCCAGGGAAACGCAGGTGGTTGACGCAACGGTGGTCCGCCAGCGCGCCGCATACCCGGTCTACGACGGAGAATATCGCCGTGCGGTCGAGGTGATCCGGGATTTCATCGAGCGCGAAATACCCAATCTGCAATTGGTCGGCCGCAACGGCATGCACAAGTACAACAACCAGGACCACGCGATGATGACCGGGCTGATGGCCGCCCGCAACATCATGGGCGCCTCCTACGATCTCTGGCGAGTCAATTCGGATGCGCAATACCTGGAAGAGGACAGTGGCGCCGAGCGGGATTCGCGGATGGTCCCGCGCCGCATCGAACCCGAGCCCGCGCCGCCCGCGAGTGTGGTGATCGAAAACGACTTTCCGCTTTTCGAGCGCAAGAGTTTCTGAATAAACTCGAACGATCTCCACATATGTCGCGAGCGATCCCCGCCGAGCGATCTCGATGACATCGGGATCGCCGGGGGAACGCATACAGGTAGGGGGGCTCGGATGGAATTCGGAATCGGCATCGACACGCACGTCAACAAGTGGGACCTGGTCCGTTACGCCGAGGAACTTGGCTACGACCGGGCCTGGGTTCCCGACTCGCAGATGATCTGGTCGGACTGCTACGCGACGCTCGCGCTGGCGGCGGCCAACACGCGCCGAATCAAGATTGGCACGGGCGTGGCGATTGCCGGCACGCGCCTCGCGCCGGTAACCGCGCACTCCATCGCAAGCATCAACCAAATAGCGCCGGGGCGCACGTTCCTGGGCATCGGCACCGGCCACACCGCGATGCGCGTGATGGGTCAGACGCCGATGCCGGTCGCCGAGTTCCGCGAGTACCTGCGCGTGGTGCGCGCGCTGCTGCATGGCGAAGCGGTCGAGTACACCTTTTGCGGCCGCACGCGGGAGATAAAGTTTCTGCATCGCGACCGCCGCTTCATCAACCTCGACGATCCGATTCCGATCTACGTTGCCGCCAATGGGCCCAAGGTATGCGAGGCCGCGGGCGAATTCGGTGACGGCTGGATTACCGCGGGCGGAATCAATGCGCGGGTCGGCGGCCGGCTCGCGCGGATTCGTGCCGGTGCCGAGCGCGCCGGACGCACCCTGGGGCCGGATTTCCATGCCGCCGCGCTCAGCAGCTCGTGCGTGCTGCGTCCGGGCGAGCGTCTGACCTCGGAGCGCGTGATCAACCAGACCGGCGCGCAGGTCGCGAGCGCGCTCCACTTCGCCTACGAGAACTGGAAGTCGCGCGGCAAGTCGGACGACGCGATTCCGCCTTTTTTCCGCAACGTGTGGGACGATTACCTGCGGCGCGTGGGCGGATACAGCCTGCCCGAGCGCGCGCGCTTCCGCCAGATTCACGAAGGCCACGGTACTTTCATGCAGCCCGAGGAGCGCGGTTTCGTCACGCCCGAGGCGATTCGCGGCACCTGCCTGGTGGGCGAGCCCGACGAACTGGTCGCGCAAATCGGCGCGATGGAAGCGGCCGGTATCAAGGAGACGGTGATCGAGCCGCCGGCGGATTTTCAGCGCGAGGTATATCGCGACTTCGCCGAAATGGTGATGCCGGCGTTTCGCTAAGCGCCGGAGGCGCGCGCCGGCGCGGCAGTTCAGCCCAATTCCGGCGGCGGTCCCAGTGCGCCGCGCGCTCGCTCGTAAGCGTCGGCGACGCGCAGCACGGAGGGCTCGTCGAACGGCCGCCCGACTAGCTGGATCGCCAGCGGCGCGCCGTCCGCGCCAATTCCGGTCGGAATCGCGAGCGCCGGCTGTCCGGTGACGTTGAACGGCGCGGTATGCCGGATCAGTTGGGCCAGGCCGATTTTACCTTCGCGCGCCTCGGCGATCTTCATCGGCGCCATCATGCAGGCCGGCGTGGCGAGCACGCCGCGGCCTTCGAGCGCGCGCATCGCTTCGGCCATCATCTGCGCGCGGGTGCGCTGGGAGCGGATGTACGCGGTTGCGGGCAGCGCGATCGCGGCTTCGAGCAACCGGCGCACGCCGCGGCCGTAATCCTGCGGACGCTCGGTAAACCAGCGTTCGTGATACTCCAAAGCTTCGGTGTACATGATGTTGAGCGCGACCGCGGACGCGGCGTCGATCGACGGGATCGAAACCTCATCGACGATCGCGCCAAGGCTGCGGAGCGTGCGCATCGCACCGTCGAACGACTGCGCGACTTCGGCGGTGATGTCGCGGCTGAGCTCGCGGATGATTCCGACGCGTACGCCCTTCAGATCGCGCCCCAGCGCGGCCGAGTAGTCGGGCACCGGCTCGTCGCTCGAGGTCGGATCGTTAGGGTCGTGGCCGGCAATAACCTGGAGCATCGCGGCCGCGTCACGCACGCTGCGGGTGATCGGGCCGACATGGTCGAGCGAGTCGGCGAGCGGCAGGATGCCGTAGCGGCTGACCCGGCTCCAGGTCTGCTTCAGCCCCACGCATCCGCAAAACGCCGCCGGGATGCGAATCGAGCCGCCGGTGTCGCTGCCGAGCGTCGCCGCCGCGCTGCGCGCGACGATCGCGGCGCCCGAACCCGAACTGGAGCCCCCCGGGATGCGCTCGGGATCGTACGGATTGAGCGTGGTGCCCCACGCCGTTTTGGCGGTGCCGCCGCAGGCGAACTCGTGCATGTTGAGCTTGCCGAGCAGTATCGCGCCCGCCGCCGCAAGCCGGGTCCACACGGTGGCGTCGTGGTCGGGAACATGATCAGCGAGCACCCTGGAGCCGCTGGTGGTCGGAATTCCTTTGGTGCAGCAGAGATCCTTGAGCGCGATGGGCACGCCGTGAAAAATGCCGCGCCAGTTGCCGGCGGCGATTTCGCGCTCTGCCGCAAGCGCGGTCGAGCGGGCCAGTTCCGCGGTAACGGTGATATAGGCGCAGAGCCGCTTTTCGGTCGCCGCGATCCGATCCAGGTAAGCGTCGGTGACTTCGACCGGCGAGAATTCGCGCGAGCGCAATTTCGCGGCGAGTCCGACCACGTCGAGATTGAGGATTTCGTCCGCTTTGCCCATCGTCATTCTCCTCTGCGGCGGCCGGTTCTTTTCCTGCGCATAGCACCAGAGACGGGCGGCGCACCAAATCGGTTCTGGAGAGCTACGCGATTACCCCTTGTTCGTGGAGCGTCGCCAACTCGCCGGCTGCGACACCGGCTTCGGCCAGCACCTCGTCGGTATGTTCGCCGAGCAGCGGGGCGAAGCGCCTGAGCGCCGCCGGGGTGCGCTCGAAACGCGCCGCCGGGCGCGGCTGACGCATCGGACCCGCGTGCGGATGCTCGGATTCGACGATGATCTGATTGGCCACAACCTGTGCGTTGTGCAGCATTTCCTCGCGGCTGAGCACGGGCGCACATGGCACCTGGTTGGCGCGCAGGCGCTCGAGCCAAGCGGCGGAGGTTTTGGTCTTGAGAACCCCGGCGGTTAGCTCGAGGCGCACGTCGGCGTTGCGGATCCGGTCGACCGGCGTTTTGAAGCGCTCGTCGCCGAGCCATTGCGGCCGCTCCAGTGCGCGGCACATCCCTTGCCATTCGGAGTCGGTATTCGCGGCCGCGGTGATGTAACCGTCGGTGGTTTCGAAAATAAGCTCGCGTGCTTTGGCCGCGCGCATGCTGGAGCGGTTGGTCCCCGGGAAGGTATACGCTGCCATCCCTTCCGGCCACAAAAATGCGATCACTGCGTCGAGCATCGCCAGGCGCACGTGTTGCCCCTCGCCGGTGCGCTGGCGCGCGAGCAGCGCCGCCGTCATCGCCTGCGCCGCGGTCAGCGCGGTAACTTTGTCCGGGATGATGAGGCGGATCATGTGCGGGCGGCCGGTTTCGACGTCGGCCTGGATCGCGGCGAGCCCCGAGAGCGCCTGGATCACCGGATCGTAAACCCGCTGATCGGCGTAAGGGCCGCTCTCGCCGAAGCCGCTTATCGAAACGTAAACGAGGTCGGGCTTGACCGCGCGCAGCGCCGCCTCGCCGATTCCCATGCGCTCGGCGACGCCGGGGCGATGGTTCTGCACGAACAGGTCGGCGCGCGCGACCAGCCGCTTGAGCAATTCCAGGCCGCGCGGATCGCGCAGGTTGAGCGCCACCGAGCGCTTGTTGCGGTTGAGCACCGCGAAGCCCGGCGCGACGCCGCGCTTGGTGCCGCCCATCGCGCGCGTGAAATCGCCGATTCCCGGCGGCTCGACCTTGATCACGTCGGCGCCCTGGGCGCCGAGAATCATCGTCGCCATCGGACCCGAAAGAGTCTGCGGGCGGTCGACTATACGGATGCCGCTCAACGGTCCATTTGGCGATGCTGGCATTGGATGGGGCCTCGATGAATTAGCGGAACGCCGGTATGACCTCTTTGGCGATGGTTTCCATGTTGCGTTCGATATCGTCGTGGCGGCAGGCCCAACTGAACATCACGCTGCGCGCACCGGCGTCGACGTATTCGCGCAGACGCTTGCGGCAATCCTCGGGGGTGCCATAGAGCACGTAGCGGCCGGCGATCTTGGAGAAGTCCTGCGCATAGTTTTTACCCAGCGAGCGCGCGGCGACTTCCTCGGCCTCTTTGCGATCGGGATAGACCGAAGTGAAGATGAACAGGCCCGGGCGAAACGCACTCATGTCGCGGCCGGCCTCGCGGCCGAACGCGTCGACCTTGGCCAGGCTCTCGCGCAGCATCTCGGGCGTGTACATGTAGGGCAGCCATCCGTCGGCATACTTCGCCGCCCGGCGCATCGCGGGCTCCTTGCGCCCGGCGACCCAGATCGGCGGATGGGGCTTCTGCGTGGGCGCCGGCTCGAGCGTGACGCCGGAAAAGCGCGTGTAGCGGCCCTCGAAGGTGACGTTCTTTTCCGTCCAGAGCTTGGGAATCACTTCGAGCGCTTCATTGGAGCGCGAGCCGCGCTGTTTGACCGGCACGCCGATAGCCTCGAACTCCTTGGGGAACTCGCCGCCGATTCCGACGCCCATGTGGTAGCGCCCGCCCGAGGCGACGTCGAGCACCGCGGCCTGCTTGGCCAGCATCACCGGGTTATACAGCGGCAGCAGCACGATCGAGCTCATCAGCTTGATCTTCTCGGTGGCTCCGGCAGCCACCGACAACGCGATAAGCGAGTTCGACACCGGCCCGTGAAACATCACGTGCTCGCCGCAGGTCAGATAGTCGTAGCCGAGCCGCTCGGCGAACCTCGCGAATTCAACCACTCCCTTGACCGAGGTCAGCGCCACGCCAAATTCGATCGATGCCACCGTTTACCTCCCGCTACGCCCGCGCCAGCGCAGGCCACGCAACTCAGGATTCGAATATCGCCGATAGGCCGCGGATTCAGCTTTTGCGGCGTGCAAGCGAATGTCTTTGTCTAGCATACCTCCGCACGCAATCTCCAAAACACCAGGGGGGTGTCGATAAACGCGGGGAAAAGGATCCATCGCTTCGCGGAGATCCTTCGCTGACGCCCAGGATGACAAAAGGAGAGCCTTTTTGTTGTCATCCTGAACGAGGGTTGCCGAAGTGAAGGACCAACGCGGAGCGATTTTTGCGTTTGTCGACATACTCTACCAGGCGGGCGACGCGAACCGAGAGTTTCAGTCGGGGCGCACCAGGCCTGAGAGCCCCGCGGCGAGCAGCGGCGTGATTATCCATCCGGCGAGAATATGCACCCACAGGTACCATCGGAGCAGCGTGCCCGAGAGCGCGCGCACCCGGCCGCCCGCCCCGTGGCGCGGATTGGGCCTCCAGTAAGTCCCCTGATGCAGATCGACCACTGGCAGGAAATTCTCCAGCGAGTAGACGATCGCGTTGAACGGCGGATAGTGGCGCGGCGGCTCACCGCTTTGAACAAAGGCCTCGTAGGCGGCAGGCTCGGTCGGCGTGATCGCGCGCTCGCGGTAGCCCCATCCGAACAGCACCGAGCCGAGCGCGACAAAGGAGAAGATCCACCACAACGCGCGCATCGGCCGGTAGCCATAACCGATCGTGACGTCGAGCACGCTGCTCCATAGGCGCGCGCCCCATCCGAGTCCGCTCTGGTCGCGGCGCGCGTCTTCCTTGGCCATCATCACGTCGACCGCGCCGATATCCGAGCCGCGCTCGCGCATCACTTTCGCGAGCTGGCCGTACGGTTGCGGCCGATAGCCGGAGGGCTGGCGCGCGAGCCATCGAAGGCGGCTCTGCGCGTCGCTCGGCCCGCCGCTGATGTCGCCGTAAACGAAGTCATCGATGAAGAGATTGCCGGTAGCCGGCCAACTCGCGGCGTCGTCCCACAGCGAGGCGGTGCGGGCGTCCTTGAGATTAAGCTCGGTGCCGGGCGTAGGAACGATGCTGTCCCAGTAGAATGTCCCGTCGATCGTCGCGCGGTCGGCATTGAGTCCGTTGACGCCCGTTCCGATGAAGTGCGCGTCCTTAAAGCTGAGCCCGCGGCCGATTTGCGCCAGCGTCAGGTCGACCACGCCGTTGGTGGTGAAGCCGTTGTTGAACGACGCGTCGCCCCTGATCATCGCTTCCACGATCGACAGCGGATCGGCGCCGCCTACGAAGCGCCCGCCGCTGCAATCGAGACTGCCGCCGATCTCGGCGCGAAAAAGACTGACCGGGCCGAAGTCTCCGCCCGTCAGCAGGAGGTCGCCCGTAATCGTGACCCGGTCGCCCGAGACCGGGCCGTATTTTCCGCCGGTCAACTGAACGTCGCCCGTAATCGTCGCGCGGTCGCCCGTGATGGGGCCCGTCACGTCGCGCGAAAGGTCGAGGCCCTGCAGATGAGCGAAGGAGAAGTCGATTCCGTCGGGTATTGCGGAGTTGATGATCGTGAGCGGCGCGTTAAGCGTCAGGTAGGAGAGATCGAGCTCCCCGCCGATCTTCGCGCCGCCGATGCCTATACCGCTTGGATGAACATACGGCCGTGCCTGCGGATCGGCGACGAGCCATCGGATAAGCTCCGCGCGTATCGTTCGGGCCGGCGGCCAATGCGAAGCGTTCGACGAATCGTTGACGGAACTGCTCGCGTCGTTGTTCGGCCCCGCCCACATCAGCGCGCGCTGTGGCGCCGCATGCACCAGCTTCAGTTCGGCGTCGTCAAGGTGGCCAAAATTGGAGCGCGCAAGCTGCTCAAGTGTAGCGGCGGCCTGCTCGACTTCGCGATCTCCGATTCCGGGTTGCGCGCCTGGACCCGGGGCGATTTGCGCGTCGGCGCTGGCGGCGCCAGACTGCGCGTACGCGCGCCCGGTGCCGATCAAGAGGCTGACGGCGACCGTTATCGCAACGATCGTCATGGCTACCAGCCTGACCGCGGACAGTAGAAGTCGGCTGTTCACGATTGCGCATCATTCGACCAGAGTGCGGAGGGTAAAGGCAACGAGCGGGGCGGCGGCGGGCGCGCGCTGCGTCCGCCGCCGTCCCGCTCGCCGCGGGGAGAACGGCGGCGCGCCCCGATTTCGGCGCGCCCGCGGGGGGGGGGGGCCCCGGGGGGGGGCGCGGGCGGGGGGGGGGGGGGGGGCCGCGCGGGCGGGCGCCCCGCCCCGCCCCCCCCCCCCCCCCCCCGCGGCGCAGCTCGCGCACTTGCCCGCCTTGAGCATCGCGCACAGCCGCTCGCCGATAAGCTCGCCGGCCACGCGATGGCCCTCGGCGTTCCAGTGGCCGAAGCCCATCTTGCTGTTCGCAAAGCCGTGCAGGAAGGCATGATGCGCCTGCGCGTACTGGTACAGCGGCTCGGCCAGCGTCAGCACGTCGAAGCCGTCGCGCTCCCCGAGCGCGGCGATTCGGCGGTCAGGATAGAACAGATCGCTGACGCCGATTCGCTTCATGAAATTTTCGCGCACTTGCGGGTCGGGCCATACCTGGATGCTGGTGTCGAGCGTAACGGTCAGAAAAGCCGCGCCGTGGCCGGCGGTCTCGCGGCGCGTTTCCTCGATCAGGTCGTTGGTGACCTGCCAGGCGTCGCGCCATGCCGGCTCGGCGGGTGGCTTGTAGATGTCGTAGTTGATCGCGGCTTCGACAGGTAATTCGGCCGTCGGCTGCTGGTTACGGGTGCTCAGGATCGTCCATGCCTCGCTGAGCAGCGAGAGCATGCCGGCCTTGCGATAATCGAAGCGCGCCATGCACCAAAGGCGAAATGAATTCGAGCCTTCAAACGGTCCGGCCGGCGTGAGCTTGCCGTCGCGATCGACATAGAACGGCCGGCACAGATTACCTTCGAGCGAGACCGAGTTGTTGCGTACGTCGTTGCCGAGAAAAATCGCGAGCACCACGATGTCGGGTTGGTAGGCCCACACTTGCTGGCGCAGCGTCACCAGCTCCTGCGTGGTGCCGTAGCCGTCGACGCCGAAATTGAGCGCCTCGACGCGCCGTCCCTTGAGCAACGGACACTGCGCAAGCTGGCGCGCCGCGACCGAGGCGAAAGTGTCTTCGTACGGCACCTGGATCGCCTGGGTATAGGAATCGCCGAGCACCGCGATGCGGACCGTGCCGGGTGGCTTGGGCCGGGCAAACTCGGGGCCGCGAAAGCCGCCGCTGTTGATCTCGACGTAGGATGCGCCCTCGCGGCGGTAGTAGCCGGTGGTATTCGGCCGCAGCCCCCATCCGCGCGCGGCGTCATAACAATAAAAGTAGGGAAAAAAGTGGTTGGCGATTCGTACCCCCACCTCTCCGATCACCCCCGCGCAGATCACGCCGAAGATGATCAGCACCGCCGTGCCCATCGCTCTACGAATCATCGGTTGAGTCCGTGACAAATCCGTGGGTTCCGCGCCGCCGCGGCCGCGTTTCATGGCCGCCGGTCAGTCTCGTTGACGAAAATCGTTCTCTCAACATAACGTAGGCCCGGAGCGGATGGGAGAGCATCAACTTTCGCGCGCGATTTGAAAAGGGACAACGATGGCACAGTGGGTCGGACAGCCGCTCAGGCGCGTCGAAGATCCGCGTCTGCTGACCGGACGCGGCGAGTTTGTCGCCGACCTGCCGCTCAAGGAGCCATACGCCGCGGCGATTCTGCGGAGCCCCCACGCGCACGCGCGCATCCGTTCGATCGACGCTTCGGCGGCGTTGGGCGCACCCGCGGTGGCGGGCGTGATAACCGGCGCCGCCGTGCTCG
>VFSW01006284.1_pt1 | contig 17476 bp, 17 predicted proteins | sample 5358111 | NCBI WGS metagenome assembly VFSW01 (sample SAMN11554181, study PRJNA540505) | mine drainage metagenome | isolation source: sediment from site ElyBrook_90M | place: USA: Ely Copper Mine, Vershire, VT | collected 2017
GTATTACCCCTCTTTTTCATCGACGGCCCCCTGGTCTTGAAAGGCGCCTATCCCGATCAGAAAACATGCACAACGTGGCTGACTGCCCATCATCAGGAGTCACAATGAATCTGCCCATTTCAGCGCTTGTGGAGAGAGCCACCCGGTTTTTGTTCTTCACTGGAAAAGGAGGCGTCGGCAAAACCTCTCTGGCCTGTTCCACAGCTGTTGCCCTGGCTGATCGTGGCAAGAGGGTGCTGCTCGTGAGCACTGATCCAGCCTCCAATCTGGATGAGGTTCTCGGAGTCACCCTCTCCAGCCAAGCCACAGCAGTTCCCGGTGCTCCCTTGTTGTTGGCTCTCAATATTGACCCCGAGGCAGCAGCCCATGCCTACCGGGAAAAAATTGTGGGTCCCATGCGAGGCGTCTTACCAGAAGCGGCCCTTCGGAGCATGGAAGAGCAGCTTTCGGGAGCCTGTACCATGGAAATTGCGGCCTTTGATGAATTCGCTCGGCTGCTCGGAGATGCAAGCACAACGGCTGATGATGACCATGTGATCTTTGATACGGCTCCCACAGGCCATACGCTACGGTTGTTGACGCTTCCCAAGGCGTGGACAGGATTTTTTCAAACCAATACCTCTGGCTCCTCCTGTCTTGGCCCATTAGCAGGACTGGATCAACAGAGAGCCATCTATGAGGGTTCATTGCATGCACTGGCCGATGCGAATCGCACCACACTGGTTTTGGTAAGTCGTCCGCAGATTTCTCCCCTGCGTGAAGCGGAGCGTACCTCCAGAGAACTCGCTCTGCTGGGGATCACAAACCAATGCCTTGTTCTCAATGGGCTCTTTCAAAAATCCGTGCTGGGAGATGAGGTTGCAGATGCGCTGGAGCTACGCGGCATTCAGAGCGTTGCTGCGTTCCATGATTTTCTGAGCACTTTGCCAGCATACAGCATTCCTCTTCGTCCCTATAATCTCCTGGGATTGGACTCTCTACGGAGCATTATATTCCTCGCTCCAAGGGAGGAGACCAAAGATCTCCATCTCGCAGATCAGGAAACCCCGGCATTTCTCGCCATCGACAGTCTCATCGAAAAGCTCGCTGCTCCAGGACGTGGAGTCATCATGACCATGGGCAAGGGAGGCGTTGGCAAGACCACGATTGCCGCCGCACTTGCTATGGAGTTGGCCTCTCGTGGCCATGCGGTGCACCTCTCCACAACAGATCCAGCGGCCCATGTGTTTGAAGCGCTTGGCGGTGCTGTGCAGGGTCTTACGATCAGCCGGATTGATCCCGTTCAAGAAACCGAAACCTATGTCTGTCAGGTGATGGCCTTGCAAGGCGCCTCTCTGGATGCAGGTAGCCGTGCTCTTCTGGAAGAGGATTTGAAATCCCCCTGCACGGAAGAAATCGCTGTTTTTAGGGCCTTTGCCAGAATCGTTGCCCAAGCTCAGAACTCTTTTGTCATTCTCGATACGGCCCCTACCGGACATACCCTGCTCTTGCTGGATGCCACGGAAACCTATCACCGGGAGCTTGGACGTCAGGCGAGGGAAACCCTTCCCGAAAACGTGAGGGAGCTTCTTCCCCGCCTCCGTGATCCAAACATGACGCGGGTGATTCTCGTGACGCTCCCCGAGGCAACACCAGTCCATGAGGCTGCTGCCTTGCAGCAAGATTTACGCAGAGCTGGTATTGAGCCCTTCGGATGGATTGTGAATCAGAGCTTCAGCGGCCTCTCCACAGCGGATTCCCTCCTCAACCAACGCGCTCGAAACGAACTTCCCTACCTCCTGGAAGTGACGAAATCACTGGCTTCCAATGCCAATGCCTCTTTGCTGCGTTGGCAAATAACCGAACCAACTGGCCCACAGGGCCTGAAAACCCTTCTTCATCACCCATAAAACCATGCCCATCTATATCTACGAAACCATTCCCGAAAACTGCTGCACCGATCCCAGACACTATGAAATCGAGCAGAAGGAAAATGAGGCTCCTCTAACCTGCCATCCTGAAACGGGCGAGACCATCAAGCGCGTAGTTCTCGGAGGCCGAGAACTCACCAAGAAAGAGGACGCGAAAAATACCTGCTGTGGCGACACGGGCTGCTGCTGATTTCTGTCCGACCGATGAATTCTCCTGCTCCGAAACAGCTCGATTTTTTTGAGCGCTATCTCTCTCTCTGGGTTCTCGCCTGCATGGGTGTCGGCGTCACTGCAGGGAAACTTTTCCCATCTCTGACGAGTCAGGTAAGCCAGATGGAGTTTGGAAGCAGCTCCCATGTGAATATTGCGATCGCAATACTCATTTGGCTCATGATCATTCCGATGATGCTGAAGATCGACTTCAGCGGCATCCGTCGTGTCTTTGCCAAGCCCAAGGGCCTCTTCATTACGCTTTTTGTCAACTGGCTGGTGAAGCCTTTCAGCATGGCTCTTCTCGGCTGGTTTTTTATTCAGACGCTCTTCTCGCATTGGCTGCATTGGATTGATCCCGAAACAGCAAGAAACTATGTCGCGGGCCTTATCATTCTCGCAGCGGCACCCTGCACGGCGATGGTCTTTGTCTGGAGCTATCTCACCGATGGCGATGCTCCCTACACGCTGGCCCAGGTGGCGATCAATGACCTCATTATGGTCTTTGCCTTTGCTCCAATCGTCATGTTTCTGGTGGGCGTCAGCGGGATTGTCCTTCCACATGAAGTGCTTCTGATTTCGGTTCTTGTCTTCATTGTTATCCCGCTCTCGGTCGGTTGGATAAGCCGCGTCCTGCTGATACAATTGCGGGGGCTGGCGTGGTTTGAACATGCATTTCTCCCCAAGTTTCGCCCCGTCACGATCTTTGCCCTTTTGGCGATGCTGGTGCTCATCTTTGCTTTCCAGTCGGAAAATCTTCTCACGCACTGGACAGCCGTACTACTGCTGGCCGTACCGATTCTGATTCAGGTCTATTTCAATTCCGGCCTCGCCTATGGACTGATGCGTTTCTTTGGCGTGAAGCATAGCATCGCTACGCCTGGAGCCCTGATCGGAGCGAGTAATTTTTTTGAACTCGCTGTGGCTGTGGCAATCACCCTCTTCGGTGCAACTTCGCCAGCCGCTTTGGCAACTGTTGTCGGCGTGCTGGTGGAAGTGCCGGTCATGCTCTCGGTCTGTCGCCTCTGCATGGCAAGCCGCCCGTGGTATGACAAATAAATCCCGTAAGATTCACGCCTCTCTAGCTCCCTAACGCCCATGCTCTCCAAACCGCTCATCCTCATTCTCTGCACTGGGAATTCCTGCCGGAGTCATCTTGCTGAGGGAATCCTCCGTGCTGCCGCAGGGGATCTCATTGACGTTGCCAGTGCCGGTTCAAAACCTGCTGGGTATGTCCATCCCCTCTCTATTTCCGTCATGCAGGAAATTGGCATTGATCTCTCTGGCCATCACTCCAAGCACATGGAGGAATTTCTGAACCACCCCGTCGATACCGTTATCACCGTCTGCGGACATGCCGACCAAGCCTGCCCGATCTTCCCCGGTCAAGTGCATCGCTATCACTGGGGATTTGATGATCCCGCTCATGCCACCGGAAGTGCAGAAGAAATCCTCGGGGCATTCCGCAGAACGCGCGACCAGATCAAGCTCGTTTTCGAAGCCTACGCTGCCGGAATCAAGCAGGGAATTTCTCTACCGTCACGGAAATCATAATTTATTCTCACCCGCGCCGCCATCAACCCATAGCCTAGACCCTACCTATTATTTCCGTTCAGCTTGGAAAGTAACTGCAAGATCGAAATATAGAGCCAGACCACCGTCACGAGCAGTCCAAAGGCTCCATACCATTCCATATACTTAGGAGCGTTGCCGGAATCTGCCGACTGCTTGATAAATTCAAAGTCGATGATGAGATTGAAGGCAGCAATCAGCACCACGGCGAGACTGAAAAAAATACCGATCTGACCGCCACCGAAGATGGAAAGATTGATATGAAAGAAGGAGAGAACGAAGCCCAGCAGATAGGTCAGCATGATTCCCATCGTAGCCCCGATCACAATCTTCATGAAGAGTGGCGTTGCGCGAAGAATATTTCCCTGAAAAAGAAAGAGCATTCCGGCAAAGGTGCCAAAGGTCAACATAACAGCCTGAAGGGTAATCCCGCCGGTTCTCGCTTCATACATCGCGGAGATGCCGCCAATAAACAGCCCCTCGCAGAGAGCATAGATGGGGGCAGTAATAGGAGCCCATGACTGCTTGAAAACGGTGATCATCGCCAAGATAAATCCAGCCAATGCACCGATCGTGGCATAGCCCATGCCGGCATTCCCATAGCCTCCTCGTACCGCGCTCCAGGTGTAAGCTGCACCCACAATGGTGAGGGCGAGAAGTATGGCGGATTTGTTCACTGTGCCTCGCAGCGTCATCACTCCGGAAGCTCCGGGAACCACGTCAAAATCTGCGCGTTCAAGTACTGGATTTGTAGCCATGCAGAGACTCCTACACTTGCAAAAGACCTTTGTCACCTTGAAAGATCATTATCTCAGTTGTCCAGACCTCGCGACCTCCAAGGTTTTTCGTCTGTAGTCAGTGCGCATGCAAAAACCAAACCTCACTCCAGTTCAAAGTTAATGTTGATGGTATATCCCGTCGCCGTTCCCATGCCCTCGGGAATCGGGGCGATCTTCATGACTTTGCCGGCCGCTTCGAGTACGGACTGATCCATGACAGGGTTGCCGCTGGGATGGACGAGGGAAAAATTGCTAATCGTGCCGTCGCGTTGAATTGTGATCTTGAGTGTGGTGGAAAAGTCGTGGCGATGTTCCGTCGGAATGGAGGTTGGCTGCTCCCACTGGCTGTAGAAGCGGTCATGGATGAGCGTGTGATAACCATCGATGGTTACAGAATCGGCCCCATTGCCTCCGGCACCGCCAGTGCCAGTGCCTCCCTCTTTGGAAGCGAGAAAGGCGGCCTTGGCGTCAGCATTTCCTTTGCCCTCTCCCTTGCCGCTGGAGGATTTAGCATGCGTATTCAAACTTTTCTTTTCCTCGGAAGTGAATTGTGCTCCTGAGGGAGATTTATGCGGAGCCTTCTTGTTAGCGTCCTTCTCCTGCTCTGCTTTTGAAGAGCTCTGCGGGCTCGGCTTGGGAATGGATTTGGGCTTGGGGTTAGGTTGATCCTCTAAATCCTTTTTGACAGATTTGTGGGAAGGTTTTGGAGAGGGTTTTGGCTTAGGAGTTTTCTCTGGTTCGGGAGTCGGTTTGGGAGAAGGCGTCGCTTTCGGTTTGGGTATTGGCGTCGATTGGGGTGTTGCTTTCGGGGTTGGTTTCGGTTTGGGACTAGGAGAAATGCTGGGTGTTGCCTGAGGCGTTGGCGTTGGTGTGGCTAGAGAAATTTCCGAGGGAATCAGCGGAGGAGGAGTGCGCTGTTTGGCAGGTTTTGCTTTTTGTAGAGGTGGGGTGGCGATAGGTTCTGGTATCTCAGGGGGCATTGCTTGTTCCTGAGTTTGCTTTTTCGGTGTATTCTGAATCGCTGGCTCCGTGGTGGCTTCCTGAGCAGTAGAAAAGGAGCCCGTTTCCATCCAGGTGAGCTGGCCGGAAGGTTTCTGGATAGGGCGGGTAAAATACCAGAGCAATCCGCCGATCAGCAGGAGATGAATCGCCGCGACGACAAAAAATGCCCGGCGAAAGCGGGGTTCGGAGGAGCTCATCGAGACTAAGGCAGAGAAGGGGCTTTCTCTTGATCTTCTGGACGTGTCATGACGCCAACCTTGGTAATGCCTGCCCTGTGGAGCAGATCCATGACACGGATGAATTTCTGCACAGGCAGTTCACAATGAGGTCGGATAACGACAGCGAGTCCGGCTTGTTCGCTCTTGAGTTGGGTAAGACTGCTCTCCAGATCGCTCTCGCTCATGACCTTCTCATTGAGTTTCAGCACATCATTACGATCCATGGAGATGGTCTGCACTTGGGCGGGATTGATGTCATTTTTGGCCGTGGTGCTGCTCGGCACAATAAGATCCATGCTGTTCTCAAGCAGCGGCGTTGTGATCATAAAAATGATCAGCAGCACAAAAGCCAGATCGAGCAGAGGAGTCACATTCAGCTCGCTAAGCGTGTGGAGGGCGGTTCGATCCGAAAAGCGGCGCATGGCAGGAATCGGCTAATCGTGGCCACTGTGGCTCACATAACGATGTTCGATTTCCGAGGAGAGTTCGGCAGCAAAGTTATCACAGGAGACGATCATTCCACGAACGGTCGTGACGAGAAAATTATAGCCAAACATCGCGGGAATGGCAACAAGCAGACCTGTAACGGTGGTGATAAGGGCTCCAGAGACACCGGGAGCCATCGCTGCGAGATTGGCACTTCCCGAGGCCGCAATGCCGCCAAAGGCATCCATCACACCCCAGACAGTACCGAGGAGTCCGACAAAGGGAGCCCCACTCACAGCCGTCGAAAGGATGATCATCTGCGATTCGAGCCGGAGTGCTGATTCGCCAACGGCGCGTTCCATGGCGGCTTGCACGGAGCGCATCTGGGCAGGAGTGATGCGATCAGCATATTTGAGCCGCGCCTTGAAGGTCTCATCAATCTCGGCAGATCCCAATACTTGAAAGCAGAGTTCCTCGCAGCCAGCCTCGTAAATCTCATAGAGGGGGGAGCCTTCAAATTCGAGGCCGGTTTCAAAAATATTCAGCGGTTCGCGATCACAACGAAAAAGCGTCATGAAACGCTCTGACTGATTTTTGGCAAACTGGAGAACGCGGATCTTTGTCACCATAACCGACCAACTGAAAATCGATCCGATGAACAGTGTAAAGAGCACGGCTTTCCCTTCAGGGGTTGATTCCATGAAGGCATAAACAATTCCACTGCCGATCAGTATGACCATTGCCGGAAGCATCACGAGGGAAACCCGGTTGCGGCAAGGGAAAAGCTCTCCCCTTGGCCAGTTTCAGACGATGCCTCTCGTGAAAAACACCGCCATGTTGAGGAAAGTTCCGCCAAAAACCACCCTCCGGATGGTATCATAACTCACGCTATACTATCAGGTTTTCTCTCTTAGATACATCGATCAGCAACAAATTCTGCCCATCCCAAGGAGGGGTGGAAAAACCCATCATCTTGAAGGATGAAAGAGGTTGGCTTTGCCATCCTGCCCCAAGGCCGCTATCAAGGAGTGATGTTACGCCCTATCCTTCTCTTAGCCTTTCTTTTGCCATGGATGGCTGAGTTCTCTTTACTGCCCTGCCCTCTGATCGCTGAAGGGCAGATGACACCTGCTCTGAAAGGAGGAGGCAATACTATGCCCTCCGCCGTGACGAATGAGGTGATGAGTTTGGGAAGCAATGCACCGCTGGGGTCTGCACCCTCGGAAAACCGCTACGACATTCTCTCCAAGACGATTACACCGATGGCAGGCGTGCTGCTCGGTGGAAATCAGACAACGGATCGCGCCATGACTCTGAAAGCTACTGTTGATCAAGTGGCGGGTCGGTTGCCTCAGATGATTAAGGGGGCCTCTTTCACGCTAAAAATCCAATATCCGGGACGTATTCTTCTTCAGGCTCCTCTGATGGGAGAGAGGGTCACAGTCTGCCGCAATGGAGAGAAAGTCTGGGCGGTTCCCGGATCAAAAATTGAGTTCCTGCTTCATCAATTTCAGCACAAACCACGTCCCAATCTCAAGAGCGGCGCGCCGCTTCAACTCCCCTTTACGGCACAGCAGGCAGTGCTCCTCCCTGCGCTCTTTCAGCTTGAGAGTACGCAGCAGGTCGCCGAGATCAACGGTGTTTCTTGCCGGGTGATTGCCGGAGGATTTATTCCTGAGATTGGGAAAGCTGCCAAGGCTGAGGATTTCTCTGCCAAGCTCTGGATCTGCTCCGACTACACGCCCAAGCGCATCGACATTCGCCGCAGTGATTTTGCCATGTCTTTTCGCATTGAGGAACTCTCCTACGCCCCCGGATTTCCTTCCTCCACCTGGCAGCCACCACAGGGGGCTACCGATATCTATCACTGCGATGCTGCCCATCTTGAGGAACTCCTCTATGTGGTCATGAACTCCCTCCAGATGACCTCCTCCGACAAACCGTGGCTCGACGAAGCCTCATCACCCGTCATGCCAACCGCACCTCTCGGGCCGGTCAACTAACAGCGCAGTGAATCGCTTAGTAAGAAGGATGCTGGGTGTAGAACTTTTGCACTCCAAGGCGATTCTCGGCTTCCTCCTTCTATTCTCCTGACGTTTGCATATTCCCATCCGCTCTCTATGCCTTTACTCCAACTTCGCCAGATCACGTTACGCTATACCGATAAACCCCTTCTCGATCAAGTCGATCTCCAGATTGATCCCGGCGAACGCGTCTGTCTTGTCGGGCGTAATGGCTCGGGCAAGACCAGCCTCATGCGCGTGATTGCGGGTGACGAGCAGCCGAAGGAGGGCGAAATCATCAAGCCTCCCGGAGTGATCCTGACACGTCTGCATCAGGAAGTTCCAGAGGGCATCCGTGGCACGGTGCTCGATGTCGTGCGTCAGGGACTGCGCCTTGACGGCACCGAGGAGGAGTGGGAGGCCGATGTTCGCCAGGAGGATCTGATGGAAGAAATGAAACTGCCCGAGGAGAAAGATTTTGCTAGCCTCTCTGGCGGGATGAAGCGGCGCGTCCTACTGGCACGGGCTCTTGTGGGCCAACCTGATGTCTTACTCCTTGATGAGCCGACCAACCATCTCGATCTCGAATCGATCCTTTGGCTGGAAACCTTCCTTCTCAAAGTCAAGCCAACCCTTTTCTTTGTCACCCATGATCGCACTTTTCTGCGCAAACTCTCCACGCGCATTGTCGAACTCGATCGAGGCCATCTCACCAGCTGGGCTTGCAATTTCGAAACCTATCTCGAACGCAAAGCCGCTGCCCTCGAATCGGAAGAAAAGCAATGGGCTTCCTTTGATAAAAAGCTGGCTCAGGAAGAGGCTTGGCTCCGTCAGGGAGTGAAAGCACGGCGCACACGGAATGAAGGACGTGTCCATGCCCTCAAGGCGATGCGGGCTGAACGCAGTAAGCGCCGCGAACGCATCGGCTCGGCCAAACTCGAGCTGCAGGACGGCAGCACCTCGGGACAGAAAGTCATCGAGGCCAATACTATCTCCTTCCAGTATGACGATCAACCGATTGTGCGTAATTTCACCACCACTATCTGGCGCGGAGATAAAATTGGTATCATCGGGCCGAATGGCACCGGAAAGACCACGCTGCTCAAGCTCCTGCTTGATCAGCTTACTCCGACCGCAGGGAGTATCAAACATGGAACCAAGCTCCAAATCGTCTATCTCGATCAGCTGCGCGGAGAGATTGATGACAATAAATCACTTGGTCAGAATGTAGCAGGTGATGCGGAGACCGTCACCTTTCAGGGGCAGCCACGGCATATCCATAGCTATCTGAAGGACTTCCTCTTCGACTCCGACCGCATCCGCATGCCGGCCAAAATGCTCTCTGGTGGTGAGCGGAACCGCCTCCTGCTCGCCCGCCTCTTTCTTCAACCTGCCAATGTTCTCGTGCTCGATGAGCCAACGAATGATCTTGATGCAGAAACGCTGGAGCTGCTGGAAGAACTGCTGCTCGGCTACGATGGAACATTGCTACTGGTTTCGCATGACCGCTCTTTTCTCGACAATGTTGTCACCAGCACTTTCGTCTTTGAAGGAGATGGCCTCGTAACCGAATATACCGGCGGCTATGAAGATTGGGTGCGTCAACGTCCAGCCCTCGGCATCCTGCGCTCCCCAGCTCCGACGCCTGCTGCCTCTCTGACTGCGTCGAAGTTCGTGGAAGCAAAGTCTTCGAAAATCGTGAAAGGACGCAAGTTTCTCAATCGTGAACAAAAGGAATTGGACGAACTTCCACAACTCATCGGGGCCTTGGAAGCAAGACAGACAACCCTCACAGAGCGCCTTGCCGAGCCCACACTTTATCAGAAAAAAGATGGCGAATTTCAACTTCTGGAAAAAGAACTCACCCATCTCCAGCACACCATTGAAACCTCCCTCGCGCGCTGGGAAGAATTAGAACAGCTTCGAGTGACGCTTCTTAGCTAAGGCTCAAAGAGCGGGGGCGCTCCGTAGCACTCGAATGCTCCAATTTGCGGATAGGATTCTCCCTACGGATGTCCTTGAAAGTAATCTTTGGCTTTTTAGTTCTGTGCTGATGGCTGTGGGAGCCTTTCTCATGATTCGGCAAACTTTCCCTTCTTAACCAAGTTCTGTAACAGCAAGACTTCTCAGTAGGTTATAGGAGTAAATGCCAGTCGCGTGATCATCAGCCCAGCGGAAGAGAAGTGCATAGCCTCCGATGAATTCATAGGATTTTAGTGTGAAACTCCCCGGTTTGTAGTTTCGGGCGGGAACCTCACCACGCCCTAGAACATCAGGCTCTCCGCAGCAGGTCGCACAGGGACAGGCACGGCGGAGCAATTCCAGAGGGAGATATTGCTCCACCCCGTCATTCCACGAAATGGCCAGCTCATTCCCCATTGGGACGATGGCAATGGGGTTTCGTGGACTCATCGGGAAAGAAGATTACCGTGCTGAACCGTGCGACACGGAAAGAGGGGTCTCATGAGGGATAATGAACCGCTTCGTGATGGATCGTGTGCTTGGTTAGATCGCTGCCGGATATTTTTCATGCCAAACGTGGTTACACCTGTTGCATTTCCATTGGATTTTTGAAAATAGAAAGAGAAATGCAGGAGTAGCATTGGGAGAAAAACAATTCTTCTAGGCAGCGCATCTGGCGTCGAATCTCTCGAGTCGCATACGCAGGAGATGAGCCTCTTCAGGCTTACTAAAAGCAGCCATCGTAATCATCTCTTGCCCCTTCTCGCTCTTCAGCTCTTGAGCAGGGTCATGACAGCCTTCTGCACATGGAGGCGATTTTCGGCTTGTTGGAAGATGGCGTTGGCATGGCGTTCAAAGACCTCAGCAGTGATCTCCTTGCCTCGGTAGGCTGGAAGGCAATGGAGCACATGGGCTGAGGGGGAGGCAGCGGCAACCACGCGATCATTGATCTGATAGCGGGCGAACTGGGCGGCGCGGTATTCGGCCTCTTCTTCCTTCCCCATGCTGACCCAGACGTCGGTGTAGAGAATGTCGGCCCCCCGGGCAGCCTCTTCGGGATCTTCTGTGATAGTCACGGATGCCTTGGCGCAAGCGAGCAGCGCGGCGGGTGGACGATAGAGAGCAGGGCAAGCAAGTCGAAGTTCGAAACCCAGACGCGCTGCTGCCCAGATCCAGGAGCGACCCATATTGCAATCCGCATCGCCGATGAAGGCCACCTTCAGGTCATCCAGAGAACCACGCAGCTCCTCAATGGTCAGCAGATCAGCGAGAATCTGACAAGGATGCTCTTCATCGGTCAGCGCATTGATGGTAGGGATACCTGAGAGTGCGGCAAAGGTTTCAATATCGGATTGCTTGAAGGTACGAATCACCGCTCCATGAATCATCCGGCCCAGCACGCGAGCCGTATCCTCAATCGGTTCCCCTCGACCCAACTGAATTTCACTGGAAGAGAGAAAAAGGGCATCGCCACCAAGCTCCCTGATGCCAACCTCAAAACTAACGCGCGTCCGGGTGGAGGATTTGGAAAATAGAAGCCCCCAGCATTCGCCGCCAAGAGGTTTGGCAATTTCACGGCCACGATAGATTTTCAACTTACGGGCTAGTGCAAGAATTTCAAGAATCTCGGATGCTGTAAGAGATTCGATGGAGAGAAGATGCTTCATGTGAGAGAAAAAACTGATCTGTGAATCAAGAGAGGTCGAATGCCAAGCTGTGTGTATTATTTTTGCCAGCAGCGACGAAGTGCCACGGCCAAGAAAGCAAGGGTGATGGCGAGACAGGCATGGGCAAAAAGGTCGCCATGTTGCGTGTAAAAAGTCGGCACAGGATGCAGAGGTACCGGAATCGTTGTGTGCAGAATTCCCTCAATGAAGGTATTCCCCCCGGGGCCATGCAGGGTCTGCTTGACTCGGCCCAGCCTATCAATCAAGCAGGAGATCCCAGTATCAGCGACGCGGAGCAGGGGCAACCCTGTCTCGACAGTGCGGAGCTGGGCATTGGCGAGATGCTGGCGCGTGGCGGCGGAATGTTCAAACCAACCGTCATTGGTCAACGTGACAAGGAGCTGTGCCCCGAGTCCGGCAAATCGCCGGGTCAGATCTCCCAAGGTATCTTCAAAGCAGATGAGGGGTGCGATCTTCAGCGGTTTGGACGAAAGCTCCAGTAGGGCAGGGCCCCGCCCGGCATCAAAGTCATAAGGAACACGGTTGCCGATGATCCAACTGAACAAAGGAAAGGAATGCCGGAAGGGTACATATTCCCCAAAGGGAACCAGATGCACTTTGTTGTAAACCTGGGCCCTCTCCGCATGATTGGTCAGCAGGATGGCTGAATTATAATCTCCGCGTGGCTGGGCCTCATAATGGACGCTGCCAATCAGAAAATCGGCGGGCGTTTTGGAAGCCAGTTCTTTCACCTGCGCGGCAATCATCTCGTCCAGGAGCAGCGGTCGAGGGGTTGCCGCCTCGGGCCAGAGTACGAGATCAGGCTCCATCGCAAGCGCCAGACGGCTCTGGCGGATATACCCTTCCATGATCCGTGCCTCGCACTTCGTATTCCAGTAATCCGCGACCGGAACATTTCCCTGCACTCCTGCCACACGCAATGGTCTGGTCTCAGGTTCTGGAGCCTTGATTTTCTGAACTCCATATCCAAATACAAGCACGATGAGCATCACGGCCACCATGAAATCGACATGTGGTTTCGTCTGTCCACAGAGGATCTCACGTCTGAGACGCTCTCCTGTGATGGCGAGCGTAGCCGCTCCAAACACGCAGAGAAAGGTGAGTCCTGCCGTGCCGGTGATGCTGACAATCTGGATTAAAGGGATGTCGTCGCGCAGGGCGATACCGATGGTGTTCCAGCCGAACCCACTGAAGAGCGTCCCGCGTAACCACTCCGCAGCAGTCCATGCTGCAGCGGCAAGAAAGGCCACGAGTATATTCCGAAACGAGCCAAGCCAAGCGCTTGAAAATTTATTATCCTCTCCGCCATGCTCACCGAGAGGACGCAGGACGCATCCAGCAAAGAGAGCCCAGAGTGCCGGATAAAGTCCAACGACCAGCGAGAGAAGCACCCACCCCGGCCAGGTCACCGTCGTGATCCAGAAAAGCGAGAAAAGGAAGGAAGTCGCCCCCGTCACCCAGCCCAGCAGAAAGGCTTTTCTCATCCATGGGCCTAAGAGAGCAGGTCTCGGAAGCATCCAGAGGGCCAAGCAAAGTGGGGCAAGAGCACACCAAGGCAGCCACGCAAGCGATCTTTGCTCCAAGGGAGGAAAACAGGCTCCCAACATCACACCAGAAACCAGGGCGAGCACCCAAGGGAGGAAATGCCGCATAACCTCCGAGGGGCTAGAACGGGTAGTGCTCATTGCAGCACTGCTCCAGCAGAGGGTTTTTCCAGCGGCGGCACAGTGGTATCAATAGTCACGCTGCATTTTGTTCCACTTGGGAGCCCGTGGGGAAGCTTCGTTTTCTCCCCCTGTGCATTCAGAGGTGTCGCGGCCAGACGGAGGATCACGGTTCCCTCGCTGCTTCCTTTCCCAAAATCAATACTCACGACTCTCCCCTGAAAGGAAGTGGTCTCGGCTCCCACAGAAATCCTCGCTCCATGCCCAATGCAAATTATTTTTGCCTCCTTCAGAGGGAGATGGACAGCAATGAGGCTCTCTGGGAACTGGGATGCCACCACGATACCATCCGCAGTGGAAAAAACCTGCCGAGAATAGTTCCACCAGGTCAGACCGGTTCCGCTCACGCAGAGCAGGAGCACACCTGTGACCAAAATCCATCCCGACGCAAGGCCGCCCTTTCCTCCCTCCCTCTCTTCCATTATTGCGTGGGAGCAGAGGCGTTTTTCAGATCGGAGGCTTTCGGTGGCAGCATAATATTGGTCGGAGAGAAGGGTTGTTTTTTCTTTTTCTGAGCAGGAGCGTTTTCCTGACCAATCAGCGGGTAAGAATTCACCAAATGGGATTCATCCATCATCGTCAGCCCGCTGGGAATGACAAAGACCCCATCGCGTACCGGCGCATCAACGATCAGATCGACGACCTGATGACCATTGACCATGACGGCCAAGATGCTCCCTCGGCCCATTTTTTCCATGGAGTAGGCCGTCAGCAGGTTGGAGCCGTGAGCGTCCAGTCGGAGGTAGGCCCCGCCTGTTCCATCGGCTGCATGGAAGGGAAAAACCGCTGTGATCTCATGCTCGGTCAGCAGTGGCATGATCGATAAAAATACCTTCCTCCCATCTAACAGCACGACAGGAATCGTGAACTTCGCTCCATCTTCGGGGCTTCCCTCGCCATGAATGCGAATCGTGAAAATCTCTTTCTTTTTATTGGAGGCGGCGGCCTGCGCCCCTGAGCCTAGCACAAGAAGCAACGCAAGTACTCCCATCAGCGAAAAAATCCATTTCATGGCGCAGAGTCTAGGGTGCTGCTTCAAAAATATGGAGGCATTTATTGCGTCTGCAAGATTTCCTATGGGGATAAGAATTGCAACAGGGGCCCCTCTCGGGTTACGCCTCATGGCATGTCTGCGCTATTTTTCACTCGCCTACTGATTGCCTCCATCCTCCTAAGTGGATATTGCGCTTCTCTGCATGCACAAAGCACACAGGATATCAGCCAGCGCGATGTGCAGGACATCTCGCGCACAGGCCCTCAGGCCGATAGCCCTTTCTATATCGAACGACAGGAGGCCAAGGCTGCATTGGCCAATGCAGGCCGTGAAGGGTATGGCATGCTTGTTCCCAAGCCACCGCATCCTCCCGTCAGGGAGCAGATGAAAAAATTCTTCCACGGGATGTTCGCCTCCGTAAAATTTCGTAAGAACGGGAGCGTCCTGCCCATGCTTTTGCTCGTAGAGCCTTCTCAGTTTTCGCTTGCCGACCACTCCGATCTCAGTGTCTCGCTCAGAATCTCCAATTCCCAACGCCAAGAAATTGAATTTCTCTATCCTAATGATCAGCGTCTTGAAATCCTGACCAAGGACTCTACTGGCAACGTGATTGGCCGCTGGTCGCAGGATCGCGTCTTTGATCCAGTGGAGGGGTTTGCGGAAATCAATCCAGAAGAATTCATTATCTACTCGGAAAAAATCCCGACCGCCGGAATGAAGATCGGCGAGACCTATACCATTGAAGCCTCTCTCGCCGGGCAAAAGGGATACACGACAAGCACGACCATCACTCCCCTGCAATAGAAAAATCCTGCTGCAGTAACAAAAACCATCCACTTCAAGACACTAAAAAATCATCTTTTCTTTGAAAGGCTTATGGAGAAAAAAATTGCCAAGCCTTTTTACGCTCTTTACTCCTGTTCCTTAATCCGTTAACCACAACAACCATGTCTGAAAAAACCATCGAAGATAAAGTCCGCGACATCATCGTAGAACAACTCGGCGTCACCGCCGAACAAGTCACCATCAATGCCTCCTTCATCGAGGATCTCGGAGCCGATTCCCTCGACACCGTCGAGCTGGTTATGGCCTTTGAAGAAGAGTTTGGCGTGGAAGTTCCCGATGAGGATGCTGAGAAGCTCCAGAAGGTCGGCGATGTGGTGAAATATCTCGAGGAGCGGCAGGCTAAATAAGCTCCTGATTCAGATCTTTTTTCAAAGCACCGCACCGCCGTAAGGGGTACGGTGCTTTTCTTTTGCAAGCAGACCAGAGGGTTTGGCTGGCTCCTTGAAAATCGCGCATATTCCTGTCAGATTTTCTACCTCTGCTGTTCTGAGCCTCCCTAGGAAAACCGCTCATCACTTGAGAAAGCTATCGAGTATATCAAGGGCGGCTTTGGTGGCAGGAACAACGGGGTTAGGATCATTTGTCGGCGTAGGCGTGCCCTGAGTAGGTGTGCCCTGAGGCAGCGCATTTGTTCCGGCAGTATTCGGTGTGCTGCCTCCTGAGATTCCGAGGATTTGTAGTCCTTGTTTGACTCCTTGCTGCATCAGCAGATCGGCATTGCTGAGTATCGCTGCCGCGATGCGCTGCGTGAGATCCTCCGTCGGATGGGAGAACGAGCCACCAATTTGCAAGGAAGTCCAGAAGTACCCATCATGCTGGTCGTTGCCAAAGACCTGCGAGGCACCGGGAATAACAGTCACAATCGGGCTGGAAAGACCGAGCTGGAAAGTGCCGAAAATCCTTCCATCCTGCTGCGTATTCGCATCACCCACGAGCTTGAGGAGTCCCTGAGATTCCAGAATGATATCATGCCATGAGGTTATTCCTTCGTTAACAGAAAAGGTTGCCTTGGCCTGTTGGAAGAAAAGATGGTGAAACGCCTCCATCCGGGTCAAACGTGCGATTTCTTCCAATATCGGAACCCCTGAGAGAATGGTATTATTGGCCGTGATATTTCCTTTGGCAGATCGAAAGCCATGCTGATCCCACTGCACAGTCGATTTTCCCTCCACAGTACCGACGAGACACCATGCCAGGGAGGGGAGGAGGGCCGTGAGCGGCACTTTATTCCAGCACCCCTTCAGCGTACTTTCCTGAGTTTTAGGAAAGCTTCCTTCAAGTTGGATGCTTCCTTCTCCTTCGGGAAAGGAGAGGTCGGCATCTGTTAATTCCACGCTCTTTTCACTGATGCGGCCATTTGCGCTGACGAGCCTGAGATCTGGAAAGAATGGGGTGCAAAGTTTCCCTCCAGATAATTTAAAGCCGGTTTCCTTCCCTTCAGGACGCGCTTCCAGGCGGGCGTCAAGGAGTTCAAGTACTCTACCGGAAGGAAGTTCGATTGCTATATCGGCCGTGTCAGCGCGGATCACATCGATCACCAGCAAGGAGGGAATCCACGCGGGCAAGGCGGAGGCTGGTGGGGACTCCAACGTCTTTAAGACCTCCTTGGGAGCATGCAAGGAGCCAAGGCGTAGGGTGGCCCGTTCGAGCGAAATCTCTTCAATATGCCAGCGACCATGAAGAAGGTCTGAAGGGTCTAGTCGTCCACGGAGGCCATCGGCTTCCAGCTTACGCAGCGAGGTCATGCCGTGTCCATCCGCAAGGAAATGCGGCGAGGAAAGTTCAAACCATCCCCAGTGCAAGGGGCCAAAGGAAGTTGTGGCTTGCAGGGCTTCGGAAGATTTCTTTTCCAAAAATGTGTGAAATTCTCTCCCCGCAAGCCAGTGGGTCAGGGTTGCTGTGCCGAGCAGATAGGCAGCGGCCATTAAGACTACCAAGATAAGCCACGGAAGAGTTTTTCGCACAGGAATACTCTACATGAAAGAGAAGGGATTGAAAGAGATTGAAAGGCATGGAATCCTCCCTCTCATGGCCAAGATCTCGCGCTCCAAAATATCCACCCCCCCTGTTCCCTCCCTGACTCTCCTCGGAGGAGGCCCTCTTCCACAGGTTTCCTCGCCAGAAGAAGCGATGCTAGAGAGC
>VFSW01006285.1_pt1 | contig 17475 bp, 16 predicted proteins | sample 5358111 | NCBI WGS metagenome assembly VFSW01 (sample SAMN11554181, study PRJNA540505) | mine drainage metagenome | isolation source: sediment from site ElyBrook_90M | place: USA: Ely Copper Mine, Vershire, VT | collected 2017
CGATGTGGCGCTCGTGGGGGGCGGAGGCGAGCGAGTAGGCGCGCGGCGGCTCCTTCTTGCCCTTGACGTCCTCGAGGTAGCTCGTGAAGCGGTGCAGCGACTCGAACTGGTGGACGTCGATGGTCAGGAAGTGGCCCGCCCGGTACTCGAGCCGGTCGTTCCCGGTGAAGAGCACCAGGGTCTTGGTGTCGGGGGTCTCGACGAGGACGTCGGCGACCATCACCTCGAGCTCCTTGATCTTCTTGCCGCGAGGGGGAGTAGCTTCCACGGTGGACATGCAGACCTCGAGTTGGGGTAACCCCGAGAAGCGTACTACGCCAAGCGCCTCCGCCAACGCCAAAAGGGCGCAGGCTTGGGCGCGAGGGCGGCGCCGGCGTGGCGAGAGCTCAGACTTCGCGTCGCGCCGGGGGCTGCTGCGTCTGCTGCTGGGCCTGCCGCAGCGCCTCGCGAAACACGCTCTCCGGCTGCGCGCCCGACACCGCGAGCGCCTGGTCGAACACGAAGAACGGCACGCCGCGGATCCCTTGTGCGTGGGCCTCCTCCGAGTCGCCGAGCGAGCGCGCGGCCTCCTGGGGATCCGCGAGCAGCCGCTCGGCCTCGGGCCGGGAGAAGCCATGGGCGGTGGCCAGCTCCGCGAGCCAGCTCGGGTCGGCGATGTTCTTGCCTTGCTGAAAGTAGGCCGCGAAGAGGGCCTTCTTCAGCGCGACCTGGGTGCCCTTCGCGCGCGCGTGGCGGAGCAGGGTGTGGGCCCGGACGGTCGGATAGGTCCGGGGCTGACGGCCGGTGGTGAGGTCGAGCCCCGCCTCGCGGGCCTCGGCGTCCACGCGCTCGAACATCGTCGCGGGGTCGGCGCGGTACTTCTGCTGTCGCGCCGCGCGCTGGTGCCGCCCGCCCTCGGGGGTGGCGGGCGGCTGCAGGATGGTGCGGTACTGAAGGGCGGCCGCGAGGCCGAGCGACTTCAGCGCGCGCTCGAGCCTCGCGGTGCCGATGAAGCACCAGGGGCAGACCACGTCGGAGTAGATGTCGATGTGCATCCCGAAGTCCTAATCGCGGCGGTCGGGGGGGCGCAAGCCGCCCTTTTTTTGGGTGCAGTGTGAAGGGCGGTGGGCGTACACTCCTCCCCGCCAGCCGGCACAAGGGGACCGCTCATGGACAGCACCACCGCGCACCACCACCGCATTCCGATCCTGACCACGTTCGACCCGCCTCCGGGGATGGCGATCGAGCGCGTGGTCGGCCCGTGCTGGGGGATCACCGTGCGCTCGCGCAGCGTCGTGGGGCAGGCCTGCGCCGGCTGCCAGATGGTCTTCGGCGGCGAGGTCTCGATGCTCACCCAGCTCGCGGCGGATTCGCGCAACGAGGCCATGGATCGGCTCGAGCGGCACGCGCTGGAGCTCGGCGCGGACTGCGTGCTCGCGATGAGCTTCGACTCCGGCGAGCTGATGCAGAACACCAACGAGATCATCGCCTACGGCACGGCGGTCAAGCTCAAGCCGGTGTGATCGGCCTCGCGCCCCGGCGGCCGCCGCGGCTGTCGCCAGAGACCGGCCGCGCGCTCGATCGGATGGCGCGCCGCGCCCACGCCTTTCATCGCTTCGCCCACCACCCGCTCTGCGACCGGTACGCGGGCGAGCTCGTGCCCCTGGGGCGCCGCGCGCGGCTCTGCCGGGGCTGTCTCTTCCTCGGCCTGGGGAGCGCGGTGGGGCTCGCGCTGGGGCTCGCCACCCGCGGCCTGGCCTTCGCGCTGCCCGCGGAGGGCGGGCTGCTCGCGCTCGCGTTGACCGCGGGGGTGCCCTCGCGGCTCCCGAAGGCGCTCAAGCGCTTCGTCCCTGGCCTGGCCCTCGGCGCGCTGGTCGCGCATGGGCCGTGGGCGTGGTCGGTCGCCGCGGTGGGGCTCCTCGGGGCGCAGGGGGTGCTCTATCGAAGGAAGGGGCCCCACCGCGCGCCATGCCAGACCTGCCCCGAGCGGACGCTGCCGGTGTGCGCGGGTTTTCGACCCATCTACCGGCGCGAGCGCGCGGTGGAGCGCTGGGCGAGAGGGGTGCTGTCGGAGCGCAGGGCCCCAATTGACACGCGAGTCCCCCCACCGCTATAAACCCGCGACCCACAGGGTGTGGGTGTTCGTTTGAAAGGACGTAGAAGATGGCGCTGTTGCAGGAGGACAAGGCCGAAGTCATCAAGAAGTTCGCGACTCACGCGGGTGACACGGGCTCTCCCGAGGTTCAGGTGGCGCTCATCACCGAGCGCATCAGCTACCTCACCGAGCACTTCAAGGGCCACGCGAAGGACCACCACTCGCGCCGCGGTCTCCTCAAGCTCGTCGGCCAGCGCCGGCGTCTTCTGGACTACCTGCGGGTGAAGGACCAGCTCCGCTACAAGAAGCTCATCGAGGCGCTGGGCATTCGCAAGTAGCGGTCACCACGGAGGTGGCCTGACGTTCGCAGCCGGCCACCTCCGCGAAGCAGCAAAGGCGGAGCAAGGGCAATGCGTCGCCGAGCAGGTTTTTGGTTTCCGATGCGAGCGCCTTTTCGAAGAGAGGGCGCTGGTACCAGAGGCCAAAGGCCGGTCCGGCAGTGACAGGCGCCACCTGGAGCTCCCCCACAACTCAACCGTGTCCCCGCGAGAAGCTCCGCGCCGGCCACACCACCGCCGCGGCCTTGCATCGGGGCCCGGCCGAAAACCAAGGAAGCTCTCCCCATGAAGACCCAAAAGCAGATCAGCGTTCGCGTCGGTAACCGGGACCTCGTCCTCGAGACCGGCCGCATGGCCAAGCAGGCCGACGGCGCTTGCTACGTGCGCTACGGCGACACCACCGTGCTCGTCACCGCCGTGAGCGCCCCGGAGAAGAAGGAAGGCATCGACTTCTTCCCCCTCACCGTCGACTACCAGGAGAAGCTCACCGCCGCGGGCCGCATCCCGGGCAGCTACTTCAAGCGCGAGGGGCGCGCCACCGAGCGCGAGACCCTCACCTGCCGGGTGATCGACCGCAGCCACCGCCCCCTGTTCCCCGAGGGGTATGGCAACGAGACCCAGATCATCTGCAGCGTCTACTCCTTCGACCAGGAGAACGAGCCCGACGTGCTCGCGCTCACCGCGGCCTCCACCGCGCTGACCCTGAGCGACATCCCCTTCAACGGCCCCATCGCCGGCGTCCGCGTGGGGCGCAAGAACGGCGAGTTCATCGCCAACCCCACCATCGCCGAGCGCGCCGAGTGCGACCTCGAGGTGGTCATGGCCGCGTCGCGCGACGCGATCGTCATGGTCGAAGGCGGCGCCCAGGAGGTCCCGGAGAAGGTGATGGTCGCCGCGCTGCTGTTCGGCAAGGCCGCGGCCCTCCCGATCATCGAGGCCCAGGAGCAGCTCAAGAAGGCGGCGGGCGAGAAGCCCAAGCGCGCCTTCGAGCCCCTCAAGACCGACGCGGCGCTGGAGGCGAAGTTCAAGGCCCTCACCTGGGACGGCATCAAGAAGGGCTACGAGATCCACGAGAAGCTCGAGCGCTACGCGATGCTGTCGAAGGTGAAGAAGGAAGGCATCGAGAAGCTCAAGGCCGAGATGGGCGCGAGCTGGAACGGCACCGTCGAGAAGGACGTCAAGCGCATCTACGAGGACCTCAAGTACGCGTACATGCGCGGGATGATCACCACCGAGAAGCGGCGCATCGCGAACCGCAAGCACGACGAGATTCGCCAGATCACCAGCGAAGTCGGCGTGCTGCCCCGCGTGCACGGGTCGTCGCTCTTCACCCGCGGCGAGACCCAGGCGCTGGTGTCGGTGACCCTCGGGACCGCCGATGACGAGCAGCGCATCGAGTCGCTGACGGGCATGAACTACCGCCGGTTCCTCCTGCACTACAACTTCCCCCCGTTCTCGGTGGGTGAAGTGAAGCCCATGCGCGGCGCGGGCCGCCGCGAGATCGGCCACGGGGCCCTCGCCGAGCGCGCGCTGCGCGCGGTGATGCCCAAGGACGTGACCAAGTTCCCGTACACGGTGCGGGTGGTCTCGGACATCCTCGAGTCGAACGGTTCGTCGTCGATGGCCTCGGTGTGCGGCGGTTGCCTCGCGCTGATGGACGCCGGCGTGCCGCTCACCGCGCCGGTCGCGGGCATCGCGATGGGGCTGGTCAAGGAGGGCGCGAACATCGCCATCCTCTCGGACATCCTCGGGGACGAGGATCACCTGGGCGACATGGACTTCAAGGTCTGTGGCACCAAGAACGGCATCACCTCGATCCAGATGGACATCAAGATCGACGGCATCGACGAGGCGATCCTCACCCAGGCGCTGGAGCAGGCGCGGGTCGGCCGGCTCCACATCCTGGGCAAGATGGCCGAGACGCTCGCCGAGGGGCGCCCCGAGTACAACAAGTACGCGCCGCGCATCACCACCATCCGCATCCGGCCCGAGCGCATCAAGGACGTCATCGGACCCGGCGGCAAGGTCATCAAGGACATCGTGGCCCGCACCGGCGCCTCGGTGAACGTCGAGGACGACGGCACGATCGCCATCGCCTCGGCCAACCAGGATCAGGTCGATCAGGCCATCAAGATGATCAAGAACCTCACGCAGGACGCGGAGATCGGCAAGATCTACCTCGGCACCGTGCGCAAGATTAAGGAAGAGCTCGGCGCGTTCGTCGAGATCTTCCCGGGCACCGACGGCCTGGTGCACATCTCGGAGCTCTCCGACAAGCGCGTCAAGCAGACCAGCGACGTGCTCCGCGAGGGGGACGAGGTGCTGGTGAAGGTCCTCTCCGTCGACCGCATGGGCAAGATTCGCCTCTCCCGCAAGGAGGCGCTCAGCGCCGCCCAGGCGGGGTCGGTGAGCGGCGCCGACGTCCAGCAGCCCGCGCCCAGCCCCAAGAACTAGGGGATGGCCTTGGTTTCGGTGAAGCTGCGGCGCGTCGCTGCTCGCGGCGCCCCGCTGCCGCCTCCGCGGTACCAGACCGCGGGCGCGGCCGGCGCGGACCTGCAGGCCGATCTCGAGGCTCCGTTGACGCTGGCGCCGGGCGCTCGGGCGCTGGTGCCGACGGGCTTCGCGCTCGAGATCCCCGAGGGCTTCGAGGCGCAGGTGCGGGCCCGCAGCGGGCTCGCGGTGAAGAGCGGCGTCGGGTTGCCGAACGGCGTCGGGACCATCGACTCGGATTACCGCGGCGAGCTCAAGGTGGCGCTCATCAACTGGGGCCAGGAGCCGGTGACGCTGAGTCACGGCGACCGGATCGCCCAGCTGGTGATCGCGCCCGTGTCGCGGGCGACGTTCGAGCTCGCGGATGACTTGCAGGCCTCCGAGCGCGGCGCGGGCGGGTTCGGCAGCACCGGTCGGTAGCGGCCAAGCCGCGGTGGGGCGATCGACGGCCGACTCGGGCCGCGAGTTCTTGCCGCTGCTCCCCCGGCGCGTTACCTGTCTCTTCCCCATGAGCGCCGTCGACGTCATCCAGGTGCGCGGTCTGCGCAAGAGCTACGACGATGTCGTCGCCGTCGACGGGCTCGATCTCGACGTCGCCGCGGGCGAGTGCTTCGGCCTGCTCGGCCCCAACGGGGCGGGCAAGACCACCACGCTCGAGATCCTCGAGGGGCTGCTCGAGGCCTCCGGCGGCGAGGTGCGCCTCTTCGGTGAGACCTGGGACGCCGCGCGCGCGCGGCTCACGCCGCGCATCGGCGTGGCGCTCCAGGAGACGCGGCTCGCCGAGAAGCTGACGGTGGAAGAGACGCTGCGCCTCTTTCGATCCTTCTACGCCGAAGGCGCGGACGTGCCCACGCTGATGGAGGAGCTCCAGCTCACCGAGAAGCGGGGCGCGTGGATCAGCAAGCTCTCCGGCGGGCAGCGCCAGCGGCTCGCGGTGGCCTGCGGGATCGTGGGGAACCCGGATCTGCTGTTCCTCGATGAGCCCACCACCGGGCTCGATCCCCAGTCCCGCCGCGCGCTGTGGGACATCCTGCGCGCGCTGAAGGCCAAGGGGCGCACGCTGGTGCTCACCACGCACTACATGGACGAGGCCGAGCGGCTGTGCGACCGCATCGCCATCGTCGACCACGGCAAGATCATCGCCCAGGGCACGCCCCACGAGCTGATCCTCGGGCTCGGCGGCGATCTGCTGATCGAGCTGCGCTCGACGCCCTCGCTCGGTCCCGCGGACTTCGCGTCGGTGCCCCAGGCGGTGGTCACGGTCCACGGGGACCGGGTGCGCATCACCGCGCGCGACACGACTCAGTCGCTCCCCGCGGTCCTCGGGCGGGTGGCCGCGCGACAGGTGAAGCTTGAGGAGCTGCAGGTTCGGCAGGCCACGCTCGAGGACGTGTTCGTGAAGCTCACCGGGAGGCAGCTCCGTGACGAATAGCCGCGACGCCCAGCACCCGCTGCTGCTGCTCACCCTGGCCCGCTTCCGCGAGTTCTCGCGGGAGCCCTCGGCGGTGTTCTGGACCTTCGGGTTTCCGATCCTCCTCACCGTCGCGCTGGGCTTCGCGTTCCGCAACCAGAAGCCCGGGCCGCAGGCGATCGGCCTGGTGGGGGACGAGGGGCGACTCGCGCGCACGTTGCCCGAGAGCGACTTCAAGGTCGTGACGCTGAGCGAGGACGAGGCGCTCGTCCGCCTGCGCCACGCCGAGCTGACCCTGGTGGTGCGCCGCGAGGCGGACGGCGTGACCTATGTGTTCGATCGCCTGCGCACCGAGGCCCAGCTGGCGCGGGCCTCGGTCGACGAGGCGCTCCAGCGCGGTCTAGGGCGCACCGACCCGCTGCGCGTGCGGGAGGAGAAGGTCGAGGCCGCCGGCTCGCGCTACATCGACTGGATGGTGCCGGGCCTCATCGGCGTTCAGCTCATGGGGGGCAGCATGTGGGGTATCGCGTTCGCGATCGTCGAGTGGCGGTCGAAGAAGCTCCTGAAGCGGCTGGTGGCGACTCCCATGCGCCGCTCGGACTTCCTGATCTCCTTCGTGCTCTGGCGGCTGACCTTCGTGCTCATCGAGATCACGGTGCTCTTGCTCTTCGCCCACCTGGCCTTCGCGGTCCCGATCCGCGGGAGCCTGGCGGGGGTGTTCACGCTCTGCCTGATCGGGGCGGCGAGCTTCGCGGGGATCGGGCTCCTCGTGGCGAGCCGGGCGAAGAACACCGAGACCGCGAACGGCCTCGTGAACCTGGTCCAGCTGCCGATGTACCTCGTCTCGGGGGTGTTCTTCTCGGCCTCCCGCTTCCCGGCGTGGGCCCAGGTGCCGATTCGCTTCCTGCCGCTCACGGCCCTCAACGACGCGCTGCGCGGGATGATCAACGAGGGGCTCGGCCTCGCGGGGGTGGGGCTCCCGCTCCTCGTGCTCGCCGGCTGGGGACTGCTCTCGGGCGCCGTCGCTCTGAAGATCTTCAAGTGGGTGTAGCACCCACATGTGCCGACGACGGTCAGGGGTGTTCGCTATCTTCGCCGCGCTTCACCATGCTAGAACCCGGCGGTTTCCGCGGACTTTTTGAGGATCTCATTGCTCTGTTACCGGTGCGGTAGTCACGTTCCCGATGGCAGCGAGGCCTGCTCCAACTGTGGGCAGCGCTTCGATACGGGGCTCCGTGGAAAGACGGGGCAGTATCGCCGTCGCCCACTGGACATCGAGGCCGGCGGCATCAAGCCCGGCGAGGTCCTCGCGGGGCGCTACGAGATTCGTGGGGCGCTCGGCAGCGGGCCGATCGGGGTGGTGTTTCGCGCGCTCGATCGGGAGGTCGACGTCGAAGTCGCGCTGAAGATCATCCACCCCAACCTGCTGCAGTCCGTCGACGAGCGCAACGAGTTCCTGAAGTCGCTCAAGGGCGCCAAGCGGCTCTCGCACCCGAACCTGGTCCGGGTCTACGACGTGGGGCAGGTGGAGGCCACCTCCGACCAGCCCGCGCGGGCCTACTTCACCGCGCAGCTGCTGGATGGCATGACGCTCCGGCGCCTCATCGATCTGCGCCGCGAGAAGGGGCAGTTCTTCAGCGTCGTCGACGCGGAGCCCATCATCGCGCAGATCGCCCAGGCGCTGGATCACGCCCACGGCAGCGGCCCGCACGGCGATCTGAAGCCCGAGAACGTGGTGATCCTGCCGGATCTGCTCAAGGTCGTGGACTTCGGCGTGGCGCCGGCGATCCCCCGGGCGCCGTTTCTGGCCGCGCTGCGGATGCGCAAGGCGGACGTCTATCTGGCCCCGGAGGTGATGTCGGGCCACGCGTTCGACCGCCGGGCCGACGTCTACTCGCTCGGGGTGATCTTCGGGGAGATGGTCGCGGGCATCCTGCCCACGCCCGGGGGCATGCCCCCCGAGCTGCGGCAGCTGGTGCCCGGCTTGCCGGTGGCCACGCAGCTCCTCTACCGCCGCTCCCTGAGCAGCGAGGTGAAGACCCGCTTCCCGACCGCGGGCGACTTCGCGAGCGAGCTGCTCTCGCTCGCCGAGAGCCAGGTCCAGCCTCCGCCGCTGCCGCCGTCCTCCGCGGCTCAGGAGACCGTGACCGCCAGGCCCAAGGCTCCGCCCCCGCCGCCCCCCGAGGCGATGGCCGCGACGCCGTCGCCCGACATCTTCATTCCGCCCGAGGCCCTGCCCACGCCGTCGCCGGATCAGGTGTCGCCGCCGCGGACGCCGCTCAAGCCCGGCGCGAAGGGCAGGCCCGGTGCGCCGACCCCCGCCGTGGATCAACCCACCCCGCAGGTGGACGTGGTGCTCGACCCGCGCGACCTGGAGCTCAAGCCCAAGCGTCGGCGGACTCCGCCTCCGCCGCCGGTGGATCTCCCCGCCGCCCGGCGCGTGGCGCGGCCGCTCGAGCCCGTCACCTCCTCGGCCTCGACGGTGGACACCGCGGTTCGAAGGATCCCCACCGGGTCGAGCTGGCCCATCTGGCTCGCGGTGGCGGCGATCGCCCTCGCCGCCTCGGCGGTGGTGGCGGGCCACTTCTTTTATGCGTGGAAGACGCGAGAAGAGGAGCGCATCTCCGAGAAGGTTCGCGCGCAGGAGCGTGCGCTGGCCGAGCAGCAGCTGGCCGAGCGGGCGCAGCTCGCCGACGCCGGCGCTGGCGACGCCGGACCGCCCAGCCTGGCGGGGAGCGGCTCCAGCGGCGGAATTGCCCCCTTGAGGCTCGGGCAAGACGCGGCCAGCGGCGGGAGCGGCAGCTCGGCCGGCGCTGGCGGAACGACTGGCGCGGCCCTGGTGGCCGTGGCGGCTCCGAGCACGCCGGGGCGCGCCGGCGCGCCCGAGCGGCCCGACGCGGGGGAGGCCCCCGAGAAGCACCACCGCGAGCACCGGCCCGTGGGGGAAGGCCCGGCGGTCGGCGAGGTCGCCGCCCGCGCGGAGGCGGGGTGCCCGTCGGGCATGCAGCTCATCCCCTCTGGCACCTTTCGCTTCGGCACGCCTGCCTCGGACGATCTCGGAAACTTCGGCGATCGTCCGGAGCGGAAGGCCAGCGTCCACGCGTTCTGCGTGGACAGCTTCGAATATCCCAACCAGGAAGGCGGCCGGCCGCTCACGTCGGTCACCTACGGCGCCGCCGAGGCCAGCTGCAAGCGGGACGGCAAGCGGCTGTGCTCGGAGGAAGAATGGGAGAAGGCCTGCAAGGGGCCCGGCAACCGACGCTTTCCTTACGGGGATGGGTTCGACCCCGCGGTCTGCCGCGTGAAGGGGGGCATCGGCGCCGCGGGCGCGGCCGCGGGCTGCCGCTCGGGCTTTGGCGTCTCGGACCTCTCGGGCAACGTCGCGGAGTGGACCGCGAGCCGCTTCCAGGCGGGCGCGTCCGACCGGGTCGTGAAGGGGGGCTCGGTGGAGAGCCCCGACTATGAGCTCCGTTGCTCGGCGCGCGCCAACCGCGCCCCCTCGGTCCGCTCGGAGCGGCTCGGCTTTCGCTGCTGCGCCGACGTGAAGTGATGGAGCTCGCCGGAAAGCGCGTGGCGCTCACCGGGGCCTCGGCCGGCATCGGGCGCGAGCTCGCCGTGCAGCGCGCACACGCCGGGGCGCGGCTCGCCCTGGGTGCCCGCAACGCGGAGGCGCTCCGCGAGACCGCCGAGGCCTGCGCGCGCGCGGGGGGAGAGGCGCACGTCATCCCATGCGACGTCACGCGCGCGGCCGAGTGTCGGGCCTTCATCGAGGAGGCGGCGCGGGCGCTGGGCGGGCTGGATGTGCTCGTCAACAACGCGGGCGTGTCCATGGTCTCCAGGTTCGAGGACGTCCAGGACCTGGGCGTCTTCGAGCGGCTCCTCCAGGTGAACTACCTCGGGGCGGTCTACTGCACCCACGCCGCGCTGCCCCACCTGCGCGAGCGCCAGGGGCTCCTCGTCGCCGTGTCGTCGCTCACGGGGCTCACCGGCGTCCCTTCGCGCTCGGCGTACGCCGCGAGCAAGCACGCCCTGCAGGGGTTCTTCGACTCCCTGCGGGTGGAGCTGCGCGGCACGGGGGTCGACGTGCTCGTGGTCTCCCCGGGGTTCGTGGGCACCGAGATGCGCGAGCATGCGTTCGGTCCCGACGGCCAGCCGCTGGGCCGCGACCCGCGCCACGGCCGCAAGGCGATGACCACCGAACGCTGCGCGACGCTCATCGTCGGGGCGATCCGCGCGCGCCGGCGCGAGCTGGTGATGACCGCCCTGGGGCGCCTGGTTCGGGTCGCCAACGTGTTCGTCCCCGGGTGGGTGGACGCCCTCACCGCGAGGATCATGAGATGATCGCCCGTTACAGCCGCGCCGAGATGGTGGCCCTGTGGACTCCCGAGGTGCGCTACGCGCGCTGGCTCGACGTGGAGCTCGCCGCCTGCGATGCGATGGCCGAGCTCGGGAGCGTGCCCCGGGAGGCCGCGCTGGCCTGTCGGCAGAAGGCGGGGACGTTCAACGCCGCCGACGCGGCGGCGATCGAGGAGATCGAGCGCACCACGAAGCACGACGTCATCGCCTTCCTCACGTTTCTCGAGCAGCGCATCGGCCCCGACGCCCGCTGGCTGCACTTCGGGCTGACCTCCTCGGACATCCTCGACACCTCGCTGGGGCTCTTGCTGAAGGAGGCGGGCGAGCGGCTGCTGGCCGAGCTGGAGGTGGTGCGCGCCGCGGTGAAGCGCCGGGCCTTCGAGCACCAGCGCACCCCGATGGTCGGGCGCTCGCACGGCATCCACGCCGAGCCCACCACGTTCGGGCTCAAGCTCGCCATGTGGTACGACGAGCTCAGCCGCGGGCGGATCCGCCTGCAGCGCGCGATCGACACCATCGCGGTGGGGAAGATCTCCGGGGCGGTGGGGACCTTCGCCAACGTCTCCCCCGAGGTCGAAGCGCGGGTGTGCCGCAAGCTCGGGCTGCGTCCCGAGCCGGCCAGCACCCAGGTCGTGCAGCGCGATCGCCACGCCGAGTACTTCGGCACCCTCGCGCTGCTCGGGGCCTCGATCGAGAAGTTCGCGGTCGAGATCCGCCACCTGCAGCGCACCGAGGTGCGCGAGGTCGAGGAGCCGTTCACGGCGGGCCAGAAGGGCTCCTCGGCCATGCCCCACAAGCGCAACCCGGTCCTCTCCGAGAACCTCACCGGGCTCGCGCGGGTGCTGCGCGGCTACGCGCTCGCGGCGATCGAGGACGTGGCCCTGTGGCACGAGCGGGACATCTCGCACTCCTCGGTCGAGCGGGTGATCGCGCCGGACGCGACGGTGACGCTCGACTTCATGCTCGCGCGCTTCGGGCGGCTGATCGCGGACCTGCGGGTCTCTCCCGAGCAGATGGCGAGGAACCTCGCGCTCACCCGCGGGGTGATCTACTCGCAGCGGGTGCTGCTGGAGCTCGCGCGCCGCGGGGTGGCGCGCCAGACCGCCTATGCGCTCGTCCAGCGCAACGCGCTGCGCTCGCTCGACGAGGGGCTCGAGCTCCGCGCGGCGCTCGAGCAGGATCCCGAGGTGGGGCAGCTGCTCCCGGCCGCTGAGCTCGGGGCGTGCTTCGAGCTCGACGCGCAGCTGAAGCACGTCGACGTGATCTTCGCGCGGGTGTTCGGGGCGGAGGGCTAGCGACGAGGCCCTCTCCGGGCCGGGTCCGCAGGTTCGACGCATCCGTTCGTCCGTTGCGGGCCACTGCTACGGCAAGTACCTCTTTGCTCGCAGCGCGCGTGCGATCCTGGGCTCGACTTCGCCCACGGTGAGGCTCGGCGCTTGGCCGGTGATGCGCTCGAAGGCGGTGGCGTAGATCTGCGCGAGCTTCACGCGCACGTCGTCGGGAATCTCCGGCAGCGGCCCGTGGCCGGAGAAGCCGCGCTCGGTGATCAGCCACTGGCGCAGGTTCTCCTTGTCGAGCATCTGCTGGGGCTCTCCCCGGGCGAAGCGCTCCTCGGCACCCAGGGCGATCCAGTAGCGACTCGAGTCGGGGGTGTGAATCTCATCGATGACGTAGATCCGGTCGCCCTGGAGGCCGAACTCGTACTTGGTATCGACGAGGATCAGGCCGCGGCTCGCCGCCCACGCCTGGCCGCGCGCGAAGAGCGCCAGCGCCAGCCGCCGGACCTCGGTCCACACCTCGCGCGGCACGAGGCCGGTGGTGAGGAGCGTCTCCTCGGACAGCGGCGCGTCGTGGGCGCCGTCCTCCGCCTTGGTCGACGGGGTGAGCAGCGGCTCGGGGAAGATCTGGTCCCGCCGGAGGCCCGCGGGCAGGGTCAGCCCGTAGGCGGCGTTCGCCCGGCCCGCCTCGTAGTCGCGCCACAGACTCCCCGTGAGGTAGCCGCGCACGACCACCTCGACCGGCACGGCTCGACAGCGCCGGCCGACGAGCACGTTCGGGTCCGGGACGTCCAGGATGTGGTTGTCGGCCACGTCCTTGGTCTTCTCGAACCAGAACGCCGCGAGCTGGTTCAGGAGCTGGCCCTTGAAGGGGAGGGTGGTGAGGACGTGGTCGAAGGCCGAGAGCCGGTCGGTGGTGATCAGGAAGAGCCGGTCGTCTCGAGCGTAGACGTCCCGGACCTTGCCGCGACGGAGCTCGCCGAGACCGGTCAGGGAGGTGGTTCGGAGCGTGTGGGGCAGCTGGGCGCGGTAGGGATCGAGGGTCATCTCGGAGAGCTCACAGGCAGGAAGGAGGACAGGCGTTGCAGCAGCCGTTGGAGCACGCGCCCGGGATCGACCGGGGTGCGCCGGCGCCGCCGGCGTCGAGGCTGGAGCCCTGCAGGCTGCAGGTGCAGGTCAGCGTGGGGCAATCGAAGCCGGTCGCACACGCTGGCGTCGAGCCGCAGCCCGCGTCTGCGACCACCGGGCTGCCGGCGGCCGAGCACGCGAGGAGGGCTGTCGCCCAGAGGCCAAACACGACAAGATTCACCTTCATGGCTTCCTCCGCCCAAGTGTCCCTGGTCCTGCACCGTCCACGCAGCCTCGACAACGTGGGGGCCGTGGCGCGAATCGTCAAGAACTTCGGCCTGGGGCGCCTCTGGCTGGTCGACCCCTTGTCCCACAGCTTCGAGCGGGCGCTCAAGCTCGCGGTGGGCGCCGAGGACATCGTGACCGGGCTCTTCGTCGAGCAGGGGCTCCCCCGCGCACTGGCGGCGTTCTCGCTCGGGGTGGGCACCAGCTCTCGTGAGATCCGGGGGCGTCCGTCGCTGTCCCCCCGGCAGGTGGCGGAGCGGTCGGCGCAATGCGCGGGGCCGGTCGCCCTGCTGTTCGGGGAGGAGAAGCGCGGCCTCTCGGACGAGGAGCTCGCCCTCTGCCACGAGGTGTGTCGCATCCCCAGCACCGAGGCCCAGCCCTCGCTCAACCTCGCCCAGGCCTGCGCGGTCCTGGCCTACGAGATCGGCGCGGTGGCCCAGCCCGCGCCGCCGCGGGCGCCCGTCGCCACCGTGGCGGACCTCACCGCGCTCCGGGAGCGCCTGCGCCTCGTGCTCGGCGGTGCCCAGTTCTTGAATCCCCAGAACCCGGACCGGATCCTGGACGAGCTCACGCGCCCGCTCGCGCGGGCGCAGCTCACGCCGCGCGAGGTGGAGCTGTGGTCGAACGCGCTGCGGAAGATCGCCGGGGGGCTGAAGCGCCCTCAGTAGCGCACGTGCACGGTGACGGCGATGTCCTGCTGGCCGAGTTCCAGCCTGGCGGCTTCGAACGACGGCGGTCCGAAAGAGCCCTTGGCGTCGTTCGAGGCCGCGAGCCCCTCCCTGGGGATCCCAAGGAAGTTGGTGTCGAGCTTGCCGTTCCCATTCTCATCGTGGAACACCGCGACCGCGTAGGCGCCCGCGGTCAGGCGCGGGAACACGCAGGTCGCGAGGTGCTGCGCGATTGGGACCAGTCGCTTCTGCACGGCGAGGTCCGGCTTCGTGGGGTAGCCCTTGGGGCCCAGGAAGAGCTCGCAGGCCACCTGGCCCTGGTCGCTGCGCAGGCCAGCGATGGTCACGGTCAGCGTGGGCAGGGGCCCCTCCGCGTGAGCCCCCCTGCAGGCAAGCAAGCCCGCGAGGGCCAGGCCCCGCGCCGCGAAGCGCTCAAAGGCCAACGACAGCTCCGCGCAGCATGTGCATCCCGCAGGTGAACGCGAGCTCGCCCCGCGGCGGCACGAGGTCGATGTCGACCGGCTTGTTGAGCGGCAGGTCCCGGGTGATGCCCAGGCTCGGAAAGACCACCTGCTTTCCGCAGGTCTGCGCCGAGGTTCGCAGGAACCTCAGCCGGAGGGGTGCCTCGGCGGTCACCTCGATCCGCGGCGGCGAGAAGCCCGCGGAGCCCACGCGCACCTCGATGGGCCCCTTGCGCGGCAAGTGATCCGGTGCCTCGGGCTCGAGGTAGAAGTCCATGGCCACCGGTTCGGGCTCGCGCGGGACCACCACCTCGGTGTGCACGTCGAGGGGGCCCTTGCCGCGCGTGAAGCGGCCCACGAAGCAGTCCGCCGAGGCGGTGAGCGCGAAGGGCTTCCCGCCCCCGAGGGTGGCGGACGCCTTGAGCCCGTCGGTGGGGATCGGTCGCCGGTAGGCATCGGTGACGTAGAGCTGCAGCTCGGCCTGGTCGCCGACGCCGACCACCGCGAGCTCCATGTGGCGCTCGCCCACCATCCCCACGACCCCGCCATGGTACGGCCGGTGGTCGTGAAAGGTCGAGGTCGCCTCGGGGGTGAATTGAAAGCGCACCGCGCTCGATCCGCTCGGGGTCTGCACGACTGCGGCGAAGGTGAGCGGGTTGTTGACCCCAAACGTGTTGTCCACCTCGAAGTGGTCACCCGCCGGGAGCAGCTTGAGCGCCGGGTGGCCGGCGGTGAACAGCGTCGCCTGGTCGCTGGGGGTCGCCGCGTGGGTGGTCAGATCGGGGGCCAACACATACAGCGCCAGGCGCTCCGGCCCCACCACGAGCTCGAAGACCTGGGCCCCTTCGGGGGCGAGGAGCCCCTGGTGGGGGCCCACGGTGGGCAGGGCAGCCAGCAGAGCGGAGAGCGACGCGAGGAGAATGGTCAACACCGCCCAAGTGTATTGTGTCGAGAAGGGCTTTGAAAAGCCTTCGACGTTCGGCGTAGACTTTCAAGGTCCACCTCTCATGGCACGGCTAGGCGACATCTTGCTGCGATCCCGGCAGCTGACCGAAAGTCAGCTCGCCACGGCGATCGCCGAGCAGCACCGCTGGGGCGGGCTTCTGGGCGAGATCCTGCTGCGCATGGACTACGTCTCCGAGCCGGTCCTCGTCGACGCGCTCACGCGCCAGATGGGGGTGGCGGCCGCCGAGCCGGTCCAGCTCCGCAGCCCCGAGCCCTCCGCCCTGCGTCGCCTCCCGCTCGAGGTCGCGCAGAAGCTCCGGGCGGTGCCGCTGCAGGTCAAGGACAAGGGCAAGCTCATGACCGTCGCGATGTGCGAGCCCCAGAACCTGGTCTTGCTCGATGAGCTGCGCAAGGCCACGGGCTGCCGCATCACGCCGCTGCTCATCGGCCCGCTGACGTTCATCCGGCTGCTCAACGAGCACTACGGCGCCGAGGACATGCAGGACATGCAGGACGAGCCCGCCGAGGGCAGCTTCAAGATGATGGATTCCCAGGGCAAGACCATCATCAAGTCCATCGCCGACATCAAGCCGCCGCCGCCAAAGGCGCCCCAGCCTCTGCCTCCGCCGGAGGCCACCCCGGTCTCGGGCCCGCCGCGCCTCGCGCCGGCCCGCGCGGGTTCGGCCGTCGCGAACCAGCTGACCGACCTCGAGGCGCGGCAGCGGCAGGAGGTCGCCGCGCTGCGCGCCATGGTCGAGCTCCTGATCGAGCGCGGTGTCTTCACCCGCGAAGAGTATCTCGCCCGGGTGCGCAAGTGAGCCGCACAGCCCCGGCCGGCAGCGTGCAGCGCAAGAGCGGCCAGGTGCTCGTCGACGCCGGCGTCATCGATGATCTGCAGCTCCGCAGCGCGCTCGGCCACCAGCGCCAGTGGGGGGGGCGGCTGGGCCACATCCTCGTCGACATGAAGATCATCGACGAGTTCACGCTGGCCCAGACCCTCGCGGGGCAGCTCGGGCTCGAGCTGTGCGGCCTGGACGTCGATGTGGACATCGAGGTCGTCCGCCTGCTGCCCCAGAACGTCGCCGAGCGGCACGCGGTCTTTCCAGTGCGCTTCGACCCTCGGACCGGCGGCGGCACGCTCACCGTGGCGTTCAGCGACCCGACCAACCTCACGGCCATCGACGAGGTGCGGTTCCAGACGGGCAAGACCATCCAGCTCGCGGTCGCCTCCGAGGGGCAGATCGCGCAGGCCATCCGCCGCTACTACTATGGCGAAGAGCCGTCCGTCGCGCAGCCCGCGGCGGAGCCGGGGCAGCTCTTCGGCGACGTGGAGGGCTTCCTGTCGACCGAGAGCGAGGATGAGCTGGCAGAGCTCGAGCCCATCTCCGGCGACAGCCTGGTGCCGGTGGCCGAGCCGCTCTTCTCCGCCGGGAGCGGGATGCCTCAGCCGACCGCCGCTCCACTCCGGGGTACGCCGGTTCCCGCCGTGGCCCCCGCAGCCGCCGCGCTGATCAACGATCCCCTCGACGGGTTTCTGGACCCCACGCCGCACGAGCAGCCGCAGCCGCCGTCGAGGCCCGCCGTGCTGCCACCGCCGCGGTCGGCGACGGGTCGGCCGCCCTCGCTGGCCGGAGACGCCCCCCCCGTCCTGCAGCGGTCGCCGCCCTCGGGGAGCCCCGCGGCGCCGCCGACGCCCAAGGCCCCGACGCCAGTGCCGCGCGCGCCGCCTCCGGTCGAGATCGCGCGCGCGAAGCCCCCCCTCGCGATCCAGGTTCCCGAGGTGCCCCGGCCGACGGACCTCGGGGACGACTTTCTGTCCCAGGCGGTCGATCTGCACAAGGAGACGGTCCAGGGCTACGTGCTGCCCGCGGAGTTCCTCGCGGCGTCGCGGGCGCTGACTCCCGTCCCACCCGCGCCTCCGCCGTCGCGCGAGTCGACCGCGTCCGCGCGGACGCGCGAGGTGCCGGCCTACAGCGAACCCGTGGACCTTGGGATCCTCGGCAGCGAGCCGCTCGAGCCCACGCGGCCAGGCGTCGACGTGTCGGCCCTCCTTCGCTCCGTGGCCCCCGCGCTGCCCCCCGAGCCCGCGCGGCCAGCGATCC
>VFSW01006286.1_pt1 | contig 17475 bp, 7 predicted proteins | sample 5358111 | NCBI WGS metagenome assembly VFSW01 (sample SAMN11554181, study PRJNA540505) | mine drainage metagenome | isolation source: sediment from site ElyBrook_90M | place: USA: Ely Copper Mine, Vershire, VT | collected 2017
ATTTAAACCTTACTCTCGGTGAGCCCATCGGAGCGTAATAGCGGCTTTCAAGCAATTTCCATATGTGCAACATCAAAAATAAATACTTTGGCTATGTTTCAATAACGTTAATCGTTGGTGATACTATGAAAGAAGAGCTTAACCCGTTCAAAATAGCCCAGGCGCAGCTTGACAAGGCTGCAGAGATAATGAATCTAGACAAGCAGGCTCATGCGATATTGAGAGAACCTAAGCGCACGCTTATCATGAATATACCTGTGAAGATGACAAACGGGAAGACGCAGACATTCACCGGCTTCCGAGTTCAGTATAATGATGCACGCGGTCCAGCAAAGGGAGGAATAAGATTCCACCCTCAGGAAAGTCTTGATACAGTAAAGGCGCTCTCCGCATGGATGACATGGAAGTGCAGCCTCGCAAACATTCCCTTCGGAGGCGCAAAGGGAGGGATTATTTGCGATACAAAGAAGATGAGCGAGAGGGATCTTGAGCTTCTATCACGTGCATATGTCAGACATCTAGGAAGAGACATGGGCCCTGATATCGACATTCCAGCTCCTGATGTTTACACAACGCCGCAGATAATGGCGTGGATGCTTGATGAATACAATAATATAGTGCGCCATAATGAATTCGGCGCAATAACAGGAAAGCCAGTAGAAGTCTGGGGAAGCGCAGGAAGAATGGATAGCACTGCTATGGGAGGAATATTTGTGTTAAGAGAGGCGGCAAAGACAATGAAGATGGATCCGAAGAAGGCGACCATTGCAGTCCAAGGATTCGGAAATGCGGGAAGATACGCCTACACGCTTTCGAAGAAGATAATGGGCTCGAAGGTCGTAGCCATCAGCGATTCAGAAGGAGCGATCTACGATCCAGACGGACTTGATCTTGCAAAGCTTGACGCAGCAAAGGCGAAGACAGGAAGCGTGCAAGGTTATCAAAGCAAGAATGCAAAGAAGCTTACAAATGATCAGCTCCTTGAGCTCAAAGTTGATATTCTAATACCAGCAGCAATAGAGAACCAAGTGCGTGCAGACAATGCAGACAAGATAAAGTGCAAGCTTCTTCTTGAGCTTGCAAACGGCCCGGTGACTCCAGAAGCTACTGATGTTCTGTTCCAGAAGGGGATATTGGATCTGCCTGATTTCCTCGTAAACTCAGGAGGAGTTATTGGATCATATTTCGAATGGGTGCAGAATCAAACTGGTCTCTATTGGGAAACAGATGAATTCTATACGAGATTAGATAAAATAATAACAAAGTCATTCCATGACACGATGGCTGCACAGAAAAGCTACGCCGCAATGGGGAAGAAGATAAGCCCTAGAATGGCATCCTATACAATCGCAGTTGACAGAGTTGCGAGGGCGATGAAGGCAAAGGGCTGGTACTGATTGATTACATGGTAACGTGGGCAACGCTTGTTGAGATAATCGATGGAGATAATCTCTTGTTGAAAAGATCGACAAGAGGTGTGAGCAAGAGCAAGTGGAACGGAGTAGGAGGAAAAATCAGCGATGGAGAAACTCCAGAGCAGAATGCAGTAAGGGAGACGTTCGAAGAATCGGGATTAACTGTAAAGAATCTCTTTTATCACGGGCTTTTGAACTTCTACAACGACGGCAAGAATGAAGTAGGATTTGCAGTGCATCTTTTCTCTACAAAAGATTTTTCTGGAAAGTTACTGCCGCTAAGCGATGACAATGGAGAGCTGAAATGGTTCCCATTGAGCAATCTTCCAATGAGCGAGATGTGGCAAGATGATGAATATTGGATGGAGCATATGCTTAAGATGAAAAAATTCGATGCTGATTTCTATTTTGATGAAGGAAACAAGCACATGACAAGGCATGAGATAAGATTAAAGAAATAGATAACAAAAGAAAGAAAAGAAAAATAAAAAAAAAGAAATTGCCTAGTTTTAGAACCAAGCAGAGAGTATCCATGACATTGCGAGCAGTGTCACAAATGTCTGCATCACATTGATCATGTACCAGTTGAAGTTCTTTCCCTCAAACAATACATCTGTAACTCTATTCGCTGCTATGAATCCAAGCCATAACAGAAGCGCGAGCTCAGACGCGTTTGTCAATGATGTAATTGTAAATACATGTATTATGACTGAGAGAACAAAAGCTGTTACCAATGATGTGATAAACACCTTGATGTACATGGTTGCCATTGTCATCGAGTTCATCTTCTTCATCGCCTTTGCAATGTCCTCCTTCTTCCATCCAAGCGACTTCATCCAAGCGTTTCCGAACAACGCTGGGGAGTACCAGAGACCGCCTATTATTATAGCCACTATTGCAGATGCAATAATAGCCAACCAATTCAGACCTACTATTGGGAACATAAAACCACTATAACTAACAGAAAAACAAGTTATTTAAATACTACTGAGTCAGCGGCTCGATATTTACATCTTGTTAGGTGTCAAAATCAGACACGTTTTCAGTAAATCCGTTTATAACAATTGTACCGTTATCGGCTGCACCCCCAACAACCGCATCTGTTGCAACGCTGCTATTGAATATCAGAGGGTTTATCACATTAAGCTCGCTTTGGTTCAGCGGTATTATATATGGTGTTGAAGGACTTTGATTAAAGTAAAATGCATTCATCATATCGGATGCGTTCGCATCTCTTTGCGTAAGCGCGCTAAGGTTCCAGTTTTTCTCAATGAACTTCATGGTGCTCTCAAAACTGTAGGTTGTGTTGTCTATGAAATTCTGCTTTGAGTATGCGCTTATGATCAAACCGGGAACTCTGAAGCTCAATCCGTACTGATCCACTTGTTTTGGCGGGATGCTGTCGTAGAATCCGCCATAGTCATCCCAAAGAACTACGATAACTGTGCTATTCCAGTAGCTGCTGTTCTCTATGTGGTCTACAAGATCGGAAACATACCAACTGCTCATTGTTATATTTGCGGGAGGATGGTCGCTAAGCTCTATCCTTGGCACAACCCACGACACAGCTGGAAGCGAATTCGTTGCAAGGTCTGAGAAAATCTGATACGACATCCTTATATGAGGCAAATATGCGCTGGTGTATGTAGAATTCTTTGCGAGCAGAGGGTTCCAGAAATTTGTCACCTGTGTGCTGTTCACAGCAGCGTTATAAGTAGTTATGAAGTTTGCATAATTGTAGTTTTCTCCCGGACTGTAATAAGCCCATGATATATTTTTCTGTTCGAGCTCATCTGCTGTTGTTTGAACAAAATTCGATTGGTTCAGATAAGTGTAACGTGCGGCTGGGCTTGTCCATATTGCAGTAAAGCTACTAGTCTTTGATATCAGCGGTGCGTTTGCGGCTATCTCATACCAGTGATTTGGCAGGCTGAAGCTCAGCTCGGAAGAAAACATATGGTCGGTGAGCACGTAATGCTCTGCCATAGCCCAGTAGTCAGGGATGGTGTTATTATCGTAATATATCATAGGTAATGTGCTTCCTTTTGCAGCATAAATGAATCCATCCATTTTCCCATTGTCGTAAGCTTTGTTTGTAGTGCTCCAGTAGTGCCCCAAATCCGGTATCGTTGCGTCCGTTGACAACCATGGTTTCACGCATCCTTTCGAAAGATTTAGCGGATCATATGGCTCGCATGCATTTGCAGGGAATCCTGCAGCGCCCGGATAGCTCCCAAAATAATTATCAAAAGCGCGGTTCTCCTGCGTTATTATCACAATATGCTTAAACGCATGTCGCACATGCTTCGGTGTGCCGTTTGGATATATGTTTACTATATCCTCTTTCTCCGCAGCAATGTAATTTGCGCTTTGTGTTGTGTTTACTGTTATCAAATGCATAGCAACTCCAGGTCCTACAGTAACAACAGCATTTGTTGCAAACGCACTTATCAGATTACCATCGAGATAAACGTTTGCAGTTATTTGATTACCTGGTGTGTAAAGAGTTACATAAGCGCTTGCAGATATTCCATTGTAATTGAAGCTTCTGGGCACACCCGATATAACTATTGGCGGCAGAGTCCTTCTCACGGTTAGCGTCTGTGCGGCCGTTTTCTTTGTCTTTAGATTTATTGCGACAATACTGTAGTTACCAGCACTAATTATTGGCAAGGCGTATGACACTGAACCCCTGCTCGGACCCGCTACCATATTCCCATTCATAAATAGTTCAACAGATTCCCCAATTCCTCCAAAAGCGCTGACGATTTCACTACTCCCGTAGCTTACGGATGTGCTCTGCATGCTCAGAATTACTGAACCTGAAACCGGGCGCAGAATTCCAAAGCTTGCATCAGGCATCGCTCCATCCGGAGGCATAACCCTCTGCCTTATGAAATAAAACTTCACTGATGAATTTGATCCCATTGGCACACCAACCAGCAGGCTCTGCGCTCCGTTAAATGTGCCGTTTGCTGTAGAGTATTCAAAATGCGGATGCGTCTCTTCACCAAGCCCGGAGTAAAACGCGTGCGCATTTGATTTTTGTGCATAAAGTCCATAGATCACATTTCCAGGTGTGTGGGTGAGCGAAGCAAATACGTTGAGATATGTGGAATTTGAAACAGTCGCATAAAGTTTGCCAAACTGTCCATACCAATAAAGCGAGTTAGCAATACGCAAAGGGTATTGTATATATCCGAAATAGGATTTTGAGCCTAACGGCTTTGCAAAAAGTGTACCATAAGTCTCCGTCACGTTCTTATCAACTTGATATCTTGAAGTAGACCAAAGATAACTGTCGCTTTGACCTATTGTAGCTCCTATAGTAAGACCGTTATCAATGCTCACGTTTCCGGTATGCAGCCACTTTGTTACAGATGAAGCACCGACAAAATTGTCATATAGTGTAAAAACATTAGCACCATTATCATATTCGCCGTACTTTGGGCTCAAGAGCGGGCTTTCTCCAGCATCGCTACCAAATACTGAAACGTTTTTCGGTGCAAAGCCCATGTATATAGTGATGTTTGCGTTTCTTCCTATTCCCTTGTATATTTTTAACCAGTACACGGCGGATGAGGAGCTGCTCCCGTTTTCAAGCCAAGATGGTATCACCGTTCCAGAACCGTAAAAGAACTCGACATTACTCATATCATTTGCCTCATAAGCAGAATAAGCAGAGGAGTTAACCACAATAAGTTGCTGGAAGTCCGCCCCGGTATTGGATTTTTTATTAGATATGACTATTGGCACATAGTCAACAACAGAGTTTGGCGCAATGCTGGGCATAGATCCTAGGCCAAAAGAACCCTTTGTCGCTTGCTGATAAATTTGACCACTAACTTCAGCATAAGCTAGCGCAATGAAAATTACAAGACAAAAAACAACAGCCAGCGCACCAGAGCGAATCCGTACACCCTTAGATATTAAAGCCACGTAACTGTTGTATGGCTCATAATATTTATTAATTTGTGAATTGATGAAATGTGGCATCCAATTCTTTTTAATTCGGGAATTGGCACATAGATGTGTTCCAGAACCACGTAATCTGGTTTGTTGTTAGCAACGATGTTGCGCTTAGAGGTGCTATTCCGTAGTTTGTGTTGCTATATTGGAATTCTGAGAACCCGTCGCTTGCTGTGCGCGTTGTATTGAAGAGCCATCTTTGGTTTGGCGCAATCGGTATCCAGCTTCTTCCTCCAACAAATGGATTTATACTATCTGTGTAGGCTGAAGCTGAAAGTCTTCCATTTCCTGTAGGAGACTGAGGATGGAATCCATTTGGCGTTGGCTCAAATCTCATACCCAAGAAATAACCATCTGTTGTTGAGTATCCTATGTGTATCATGTTGTTCATGTCATAGGTGAATGGCCACACTGTGAACTTTGTCTCATTGCTCTGTGTAATTATTCCATTCGAGTTTACGTGAATTAGGTAACTGCCCTGGAACTGTCCGTTCGGATCAGGAACGCTTGGTACAATATTGTACCATCCGCCTACAAAGAATATCTCGCTTGTTGTTGGATCATATACGACTCCATCAACTCCATTGATTAATCTTCCTGAATCAAATGCAAATGATGCAACCTTTGTGTATGTAGGTTGAGCCTTGCTCCAGTTGAGCTGCCATTGTTCGACTATGTCTGAAGTAGATCCTCCTGCTTCTGTATTTATTATTGAGTTTATTCCTGGGACATAATATTCGTTGTTTGCTTCGAAGAATCCTAGTGTTCCTCCAGACCACTTTGCCCCTGTGTTCATATTAAACATATCAATTGCCCCGCTTGAAGTAACTATCTGCGCAATGTCATTGCCAACGTAATCTGCCTGCGCATTTGTGTTTGTAGAACTTGCGCTTATTCCCGTATCCAACATGAGCACCTTGCCAGTTGCCAGATTTACAGTCTCTAGATAAAGATCAGTCGAAGTCGGAATCGTTCCAAAGAACAATGCACGGTCCTTATTTTGCCCTACAACCCAGAATAATGTCGATATCATCTGATAATTTGGCCATGTATGTGATAACGGAGTTACTTTAGCTATCGTTGTTACTATTCCATTTCCGAATTGATATTGAACCAGATTATTTGATGAATCAACATAATATATTCCTGGCCATGATGAATTCCATGAAACAACCGGGAGTTGGATTCCAAGAGTACTTCGCATGTATGCACCGAATGTTGCATAATTTGGAAGTGTTATGTTCTGATAGCTGTATGATCTTGCAACATACATTGACATGCTTGTTGTAATTCCAGTGTTTGCATCAAATGCATTTATCAAGTGTGTTCCAACTGAAAGTGGAGCTATGTTAAATGTTGCAGAGCCTGATCCTGTTGCGACGGTATTTCCATCTATTACTAAATTGACTTGGTCATTCTGCAGCGTCTGCGGCGCATATACTATAACATTATTGTTTTGATTGTAAAATTCTGGAGTGCTTTGCACAGATATTGTTGGAACTATGCAGCTGTTTGTAGATGCGGATGTAATGCATCCAAATGTTGTTGATGGCATTATATCATTTGGAGCTACTGCCCTTACGCGCAGCCACTGCATGTACATCTTAAGATTTTCCTGTTGTTGGATTTGCACAGGTCCTGAGACTGTCGGTACTGTTGTCAATGTATTAGCTATTCCGTAGTTCTCCTGCGCAAATGCTTGCGTGTTTGTGTAACCTACTGAGTATGTTGCCTGAGTGCAATTTTGATAAGGCATTTGTGATGTCGTTCCGCTTAGTCCAGCAGAGAAGAGGTCGAATTGGCCTTTCACTTCCTGCCCTAATAGCACCGCCTGTGTGCTTGTGCTGCTTCCGAATCCTATGCTTGATCTGTAATTTGTTGACGAACCGAGATGTCCGCAGTACCATCCAAAGAAGTCGATTGCATTGTTCGCGCCATAGTTCTGTATGCTTTGTATCGCGGCGTAGGTTGACCTTGAGCTAAATACATTAATTGTGATTCCGTTATTAACACTGTATGAAACAGATCCTGCATTTGTAAATCCAGAAGGAAGCGCCCTTCCCGCAAAGTTCCAATAGCTTGTGAATACATTTGCACCATTATCATACTGCGCATAAGGATGTCCGTTGTATCCCCATAAGTTTCCGAACTGCGGGGCTTCTCCAACACTCAATCCATCAAATAAGTTTGTGCTAGCGCTTGCAAAGCCCATGAAAATAGTAACTGTTCCAAAAGCAGATATGCCGTTGCTCAGCTTTACCCAATAATCTGTTATTCCTGCAGTGTTTGTGTTATTATCCTCAAGCCAGCTTGGCACTATTGTTCCGTTGCCGTAGAAGAACTCAACATTTCTAAGATCGTTTGCCTCAAATGGTGCGTATGTTGCCGAGTTAATTTGTATGTGTTGCTGGAATGGAGCTGGCGTGTTTGCAATCTGGTTATTCGTCAGAGTAATTGGTACATAATAGTTAATGTTTGCAGGCGCCAAAATAGTGCCCGGGCCCATTTGGTTGCTTACATATAATGTGTTGACAGCGCTTGCCTGCAGATCTGTCAGATCATTTGCATATATCTGATATGCACCCACCGCAAGAAGTCCTGCATTGTATGTAGTGCTTCCTATTCCATTTGCAATATCGATTCCAGAATACCATATTGTGCAATTGTCATTTACTGACTGCGCTGCGCAATTCGCCGTTATTATGTCTGTTGATCCTACTGTAATTCTGTTTCCATTTGAGAAGCTTAATGTAGGTATTGCGTTGACTGGAATGCTTACAACAAGAATGTTTATGGCGCTGTTCATAAGGTCTGTTGAATCATTTGCGTATATTGGATAATTTCCAGCTCCGAGCAGTCCTGCATTATATGTAGCTGTGCCAATTCCATTAGCAAGCTGCGTTGATCCATAGTATATTGCGCAGAAGTCGTTTATTGATCCTGCTATGCAATTTGCTGTTATAATGTCGGTGTTTCCGACAAGTATATTGTTTCCATTTGAGTATGTAAGAATAGGCATTGCATTTGCCGGAACGCTTATTGCAAGCACGTTTGCAGCGCTACTCATTAAGTCTGCGGTATCGTTTGCGTACACCAGATAATTTCCCGCTGAAATTTGTCCTGCATTGTATGTTACGCTTCCTATTCCATTTGCAAGTTGTGTTGCAGAGCCGAGTGTGGTTGCAGAGTACCATATTGCACAGTTGTCATTTATTGACTGCGCTGTGCAGTTAGCAATTATGTTGTCTGATGTTCCTAAAGCTATTATATTGCCGTTGGAGAAGCTAAGAGTTGGGATTGAATTGCTTATTGTAAGCGTGTTTATTGGGCTGATCATCAACTCTGTTGAATCATTTGCGTATATTGAGTAATTTCCTGTAGAAAGCACCCCCGCATTATATGTTGCAGTGCCTGTTCCGCTTGAGAGCTGGTTGCTTCCATACCATATTGCGCAAGCGTCAAGCGAATTAGCCACAAGGCAGTTTGCGGTTATTGTATCTGTTTGTCCAACATTCATCGCGTTTCCAGCGCTGTATGTAAGCACAGGAAGCACTGGTATTATTGTATATGATATTGTATTTGTTCCGGCAAGATAGTTTGCTGTTGCGAATGAGTTTGCAACCATTGTGTAGCTCATCGTATTTATCTCTTGTATTGAGTTCTGGGTCGTGAACGTTGTTATGAGGGCGCTGTTAATATAATCAGTGGCTGTTACTTGATTGTTTATTGTTTGTATGCTTGCTGTAAGAGTATCATATATCCAGTTATAGTTGTGTGATGAAGGGAAGCCTGGGAATGTTATAAGTGGAGTTGCTTTGCTTATCACTAATGTATTTGTAATGCTATTTGTCAATGCTGTGAGATCGTTTGCATATATTGCATAGCTTCCTGTTCCAAGCAAACCCGCATTGTATGTCGTGGTTCCTGTTCCGCTGGAAAGCTGCACTGCTCCATAATATATCGCGCAGATGTCGCTGCTTGATTGCTTTATGCAGTTTGCAGTTATAATATCAGTGCTTCCAAAAATTATATTGTTTCCATTTGAGTATGTCAATGCTGGAATCGCATTTGATATTATCACATTATATGTGCGTGCTATCGAGTTCTTTAGATACTTTGTAGTAGCAGGAGAAGTCAACACCACTGAATGTGGGCCCGGTGTTTTCAGATTATATGTATTCGAGCTTGTTGTTGTAGCGACAACTACATTATTTACGTAGAGGCTTGCTGTTACCTGCCCACCTGCACTGCTTATGCTGAAGTGTATTAGCACATTATTTGTATAAATGCCATTTGCGGGTGTGAGAGTGAGAGTTGGCAACATTTTTACGGATGGAAATGCTCCTGCATATATAGAGGATCCAGATACGAGCGATGTGACGCCAGCGCTCGCAGCAAAAACCATCAAGCTGATAACTGCAACAGATGCGAACAGAATTATCATTTTGTAATTATGCGCAATGCCTTTATCAAAATTTAGAATTAACTCCGAATTTTTGTAGTTCATGCTAACATCACTATTTTGGATTTCGAAGGCAGTAAAGTGTTAGTAAGGTGTTCTATCCGATATTTATAGCTTTGCTTAAACCTCAAATAATAGAATTAATTCACTCTCTAGCACTTATTTTAGTTCGGGAATTGCGCTATCGATGAATTCCAGAACCATGTGATTTGGTTTGTTGTTTGCAGCGATATTGCACTCAACGGTGCTATCCCATAATTTGTATTGCTGTACTGGAATTCGCTGAAGCCATCGCTTGCGGTAAGAGTGACATTGAAGAGCCATCTCTCATTTGGAGGTATTGGTATCCAGCTTCTGCCTCCCAAGAATGGGTTTATGCTATCTGTGTATGCTGATTGTGAAAGCCTGCCGCTCGCTGTTTTTGCATACGGATGCCATCCGTTAGCATCAGGAGAGAATCTCATACCTAACAAGTATCCATCTGTTGTTGTGTATCCGATATGGATCATGTTGTTCATGTCATACATGAATGGCCATTGTGAGTATTTTGTCTCATTTTGCAGCGTTATAATTCCACTTGAGTTTACATGGATAAGGTAGCCTCCCGTAAACTGTCCGCTTGATGATGGTGCAGTTGGTGCCATGTCATACCAACCACCAGTAAAGAATATCTCACTTGTTGTGGGATCATATACAACTCCATCAACTCCATTTACCTCTACATTTCTGTCGAAATAGAATGCCGCAACCTTTGTGTAAACCGGTTGTATAACATTTCCATTCAATTGCCACTGCTCCACTCCGTCTGCTGTTGAGCCCGCTGCCTGAACATTTATTATTGAGTCTAGCTTCGGCACATAGTATTCATTATTTGCTTCGAAGAATCCAAGAGTCCCTCCTTTCCAGATTGCTCCAGTGGCCATGTTGAACATTTCTATAACTCCATTTGAGCACACTATCTGAGCTATATCATTTCCTATGTAATCCGCTTGAGCATTTTGATCGGTTGATGTCGCCTTTATCATTGTGTTGACCATGAGAACATTTCCATTTGTTAGATTTACTGTTTCAAGCCATAGATCATTTGCAGACATGCAGCATGGGGTACTTGTTTTTGTTCCAAAGAAGAGCGCTCTATCTTTGTTCGGTCCGACTACCCAGAACAATGTGGATATCATTTGGTAGCTTGGCCAGTTGTGCCACAAAGGTGTCACCGCAGCCACTGTTGTTGTTATTCCATTGCCGAACTGGTATTCATCAAGGTTGTTTGATGAATCAACATAATATATTCCAGGATACATCGCATTCCAAGATACAACGGGGAGCTGGATATTGAGTGTGCTTTGAAGATATGGAGTGAATTTGGCATAGTTCGGAAGAGTTATGTTCGCATAATTGTATGATCTCGCCATGTAGAATGTCATGCTTGTTGTCACGCCTGTGTTTGCTTCGACCGCACTTATTGCGTGAGTGCCAATTGGAAGTGTTGCAATGTTAAATGCCGCAGATCCGGCTCCGTTCGCAACGGTGTTTCCATCAACGACAAGATTTACCTGGTCGTTTGGCATCGCCTGAGGTGCATAAGCTACAACATTGTTGTTTTGGTTATAGAATGCTGGATTGCTCTGCATTGATATTGTTGGGATTGTGCAGCTCGATGTTGACGCTGATGTAATGCATCCGAATGCAGTCGATGGCATTATGTTGTTTGCAGGCACTGCCCTAACGCGCAGCCATTGCAGATACATTTTGAGATTGTCCTGCTGCTGAATTTGAATAGGTCCAGCCACTGTAGGCACTTCGTTCACTGTAGGCGCTGAACCGTAATTTTCCTGTGCGAATGAGAAGTTATCTGTATAACCTACAGAGTATGTTGTCTGAGTGCAGTTTAGATACGGAAGCGTTCCTGAGCTTGCTCCCGTTGCTCCAGAAGCGTACAGATTGAATTGTCCCTGTAATTCTTGTCCTACCAAAACAGAATTTGAGTTTATGCTATTTCCAAATCCAACTCCTGTGTTATAATTGCCAGTTGCTCCTATGTGTCCGCAGAACCATCCACTGAAATCAATGGCATTGTTAGCTCCGTAGTTCTGCAATGTTTGCAGTGCAGAATATCCTCCTTTTGTAGAAAATACCTCTATAGTCAAGCCATTGTTTACTGAATAAGTTATTGAGTTCACATTGGTGAAGCTTGATGGAAGCGCCCTTCCCGCAAAGTTCCAATAGTTTGTGAATATGTTTGCTCCATTGTCATACTGCGCGTATGGATGTCCTGTCGAGTAACCATAGATCTCTCCGAACTGCGGCGCTTCTCCCACATTGACGCCATCAAGGAGACTGAGATTTGTATTCGCAAAGCCCATATATACAGTTACATTTCCAAATGCCGATATTCCGCCATTTATCTTGAGCCAATAATCCGCAATACCTCCTGTGTTTGCATTGTTATCTTCAAGCCAGCTCGGCACTATTGTTCCATTGCTGTAGAAGAACTCAATATTGCTCAGATCATTTGCCTCAAACGGTGTATATGCTGAAACATTTAATTGCACATGCTCCTGGAATGGCACCGGAGTGTTTGAGCTTTGATTATTAGATAATGTAATCGGGACATAATAGTTTATATTTGGAGGCGCGTTCACTAAGCAAGAGTTTGTTGGAGCACATGCGCGTTGATTCGCAACACTCAATGTGCTTAATGCGCTAGATTGCAGATCTGTTATGTCGTTAGCATACATTGGATAAGTTCCAACTGCAAGTACTCCTGCATTGTATGTTACGCTTCCGGTCCCACTCGCTATCTGATTTCCTGAATACCATATTGTGCATGTGTCGCTTGCTGACTGTGCGGCGCAATTTGCTGTTATAATATCCGTGGCTCCGATTACGGTTCTGTTTCCATTAGAGTATGTCAATGTTGGAATTGCATTAGCAACATTGCTTACTGTTAAAGTGTTAGCCTCACTTGTTAGAAGATTTGTAAGATCGCTTGCGTATATCGCATAGGTTCCTACCGGGAGCAAACCCGCATTGTATGTTGCTGCGCCTATTCCATTAGAGATCTGCGTTGCTCCATAGTATATTGCACATGTATCGCTGCTTGACTGCTTTGTGCAGTTTGCTGTGATGATGTCTGTGCTTCCCACTATTATGCTGTTTCCGTTAGAGTATTTCAAAGTTGGAATGACATTTAATGAGGCTATTATATTGAATGTTCTCGGACCCACTGTTTTCTTTGCGTAGTTCTTGTCTGCAGGGCTTTTGAGCATCACTGTGTACAATCCAGCCCCGCTGAGAGTATAGGTATTAGAGCTCGTTGTCGTTGCTACAATGCTGTTGTCGACATAGAGGCTTGCCATTAAGCCATCGGTGTCACTGATGCTGAATGAGATAATCGCAAAATTGGTGAATTTGCCCCCCTTGCTGAGGGTAAGAGTGGGCTTTGGTTTTATCAGCGCAGATACTCCGTCGCTTACATTCGACATATTAGGTGGCATGAAGGCCTGGATTTGTGCATGCGATCCGATTGCAAATGGAGTCCCGCCTCCGCTTACGGCAAAGAGGGCGAGGCTTACAAGGCTAATCGCAGCAACTGAAGTCAATAATATAAGCACATCGTAGTAACTATTTATTTCAGTCTCTTCACTATTGATGTTTAAGAGCCATTCTGATTTTTGATATTCCATACTAATACCACAAATTTTGGATCCCCATTCAGGCCGTGAATATTCCCAATATGAGCAAAAATAAAGCATCATTTTTGATATTTAAAACTTTGCTTAAACCCCTATTATTGGAACAAAGCCACATCCATAGCTCTTTGTTTTATTATTGAGTGCCGCCCTGTTGCAATGGAGGGAACTGAGGCATTGTCGAGTTCCAGAACCATGTAATCTGGTTTGTTGTAACCAGCGATGTCGCGCTTAGAGGCGCTATTCCGTAGTTTGTATTGCTGTACTGGAATTCGCTGAAGCCATCGCTCGCGGTGTGGGTGCTGTTGAAGAGCCATCTGTTGCTTGGCGCTATAGGTATCCAGCTTCTTCCTCCCAAGAATGGGTTTATGCTATCGGTGTATACTGATTGTGAAAGTCTTCCATTTGCTGTTGGGGCTTGCGGCCTGAAGCCGTTAGGCGTCGGCTCGAATCTCATTCCCAGGAAGTATCCATCGCTTGTTGAGTATCCTATGTGTATCATGTTGTTCAGATCATATGTGAATGGCCAGACTGTGAACTTTGTCTCGTTGTTTTGTGTCATTATTCCATTCGGATTAATGTGGACAAGGTATGCTGCTTGGTATTGCCCAGTTGAGCTAGGCACGCCAGGTACAATGTCATACCAACCTCCTACAAAGAATATCTCGCTCGTCGTTGGATCATACACAACTCCATCAACACCATTCATTATCTTTCCATTGTCAAATGCAAACGATGCGACCTTTGTGTATGTCGGCTCGGACTGTCCCCAGTTCAACTGCCACTGCTCCAATCCGTCTGAGCTTGCGCCCTCCGCTTGTGAGTTTATTATCGAGTTTATTCCTGGTACGTAGTATTCATTGTTTGCTTCGAAGAAGCCCATAGTTCCTCCAAGCCATTTCGCTCCAGTATTCATATTGAACATTTCTATTGCGCCGCTCGATACAACTATCTGAGCTATGTCATTACCCAGATAATCTGCCTGGGCATTTGTGTTTGTGGAGGCTGCTCCTATTCCTGTGTCTATCATAAGCACATTTCCTGTTGCGAGGTTAACTGTCTCAAGGTAAAGGTCGGCTGAGCCTGAATTTGTCTTTGTTCCAAAGAACAATGCGCGATCTTTGTTCGGTCCAACAACCCAGAATAGCGTAGATATCATCTGATAGTTTGGCCATGTGTGCCACAAAGGCGTTACAGTTGCAATCTTTGTTGTGATTCCATTTCCGAATTGGTATTCATCAAGATTGTTTGCCGAGTCTACATAATATATTCCTGGCCACATCCCGTTCCACGATACAACTGGAAGCTGGACTCCTATTGTGCTTTGCAGGTATGGAGCAAATGTGTAGTAATTAGGCAATGTTATGTTAGCGTAGTTGTAATATCTCGCCATGTAGATTGATGTGCTTGTAGACGCTCCAGTGCCCACGTCCGTTGCGCTTATTGTATGAGTGCCAACTGAGAGCGAGGCTATGTTTACTGTGGCGGAACCTGATCCACTCGCTGCCTGGCTTCCATCAATCAAAAGATTCATTGCATCGTTTGGAGATGCTTGAGGAGCATAGGCTACGACATTGTTGTTTTGATTAGAAAATGCAGGATTGCTCTGCACAGATATTGTTGGAACTGTGCAGCTTGATGTTGATACTGAAGTTACGCATCCGAATGTTGTCGATGGCATTATGTTGTTTGGTGCAACAGCCCTAACGCGCAGCCATTGCATGTACATCTTTAGATTCTCTTGTTGTTGGATTTGCACCGGACCAGATGAAGATGGAACTGTTGTCAATGTAGATGCGGATCCATAATTTTCCTGAGCGAATGATTGTGCATTTGTGTAACCGACAGAATATGTTGCTTGAGTGCAATTTTGATAAGGCATTTGTGATGTCGATCCGCTTGATCCCGCGGAGAATAGATCGAATTGGCCCTTCACTTCCTGTCCTATGAGCACCGCCTGTGAGCTTGTGCTGCTTCCGAATCCTACGCTAGATAAGTAATTTGTCGTCGAGCCAAGGTGTCCGCAGTACCATCCATAAAAGTCAATCGCGTTATTCGCACCATAGTTCTGCGTGCTTTGTATCGCGGCGTAGGTTGACTTTGAGCCGAATACATTTACAGTTATTCCGTTGTTGACGCTGTACGGAACTGAGCCTGAATTTGTAAGTCCAGAAGGGAACGATGTTCCTGCGAAGTTCCAATAGCTTGTGAATATGTTTGCTCCGTTGTCATACTGCGCATAAGGATGACCATTATAGCCCCACATCTGTCCGAACTCTGGTGCCTCTCCTACATTTATTCCGTCAAACAGATTTGTGCCAGTGCTTGCAAAGCCCATGAATACTGTTACACTTCCGGATGCGGATATTCCGCCGTTTATCTTGAGCCAGTAATCTGTAGTGCCTCCTGTATTTGCGTTATTGTCTTCAAGCCAGCTCGGCACTATTGTTCCGTTGCCATAGAAGAACTCAACATTTCTAAGATCGCTTGCCTCAAAAGGAGTGTATGAACCAACGCTTACCTGAATCTGCTGTTGGAACGGAGCTGGAGTGTTTATGTTTTGATTATTTGTCAAAGTAATTGGAACGTAATAGTTTATATTTGGAGGCGCGTTTATCACACAAGATCCTGGTGTGCATGAGATTTGGTTCGAAACTATCAATGTGCTGACCGCACTTGATTGCAGATCGGTTATGTCGTTAGCATACATCGGATAAGTTCCCACTGCAAGAACTCCTGCATTGTATGTCACACTTCCAGTCCCGCTCGCAATTTGGTTACCCGAATACCATATCGCGCAGTTGTCATTCACTGATTGTGTTGCACAATTTGCTGTTATAATGTCTGTAGTACCTACATTCATTCTGTTGCCAGCTGAATAACTTAGCGTAGGTATCGCATTTGACGGTGCGCTTACAACTAATGTGTTAACTGGGCTTGTAAGAAGATCGGTGAGGTCGCTTGCGTAAATTCCATATACACCTGCGCTCAGAGTTCCAGCATTGTATGTTGCTGTGCCTATTCCGCTCGAAAGCTGCGTCGCTCCATAATATATTGCGCAAGTGTCGCTTGCCGACTGCTTGATGCAGTTAGCTGTTATATAATCAGTGCTTCCAACAAATATGTTGTTTCCATTTGAGTATGTCAATACTGGAATCGCGTTTGATGGCACCTTGATGGTATAAGTGCGTGGTCCTATTGAATTCTTTGCATACTGCGTAGTAGCCAGGGAGTTAAATACCGCCGAGTGAGTGCCTGCCGCGTTTAGGTTATATGTGCTCGAGCTTGTTGTTGTGGCAACAATCACATTGTCTACAAAAAGGCGCGCAGTTACCATTCCGTTTGCCCCGCTTATGCTGAAGCTTATCAATACATTATTTGTATATGTGCCAGCCGCAGGTTTAAGAGTAAGCGTCGGTTTTATTTTTAGCAGCCCGGCAAAATCCTCGCTTATATTAGTAAAATTAGGCGGCATAAATTCTTGCATGTGCTGAATAGTTGCAATAGCTGTTGCCCCGCCCCCGCCGTTTGTAACGAAGATCATGAGGCTTATAGTGCTAATCACGGCAATGAAAGCGAACATGACTGCTATTTTGCCGTAATTATTCATGTTAATGTTTACATCAACAAGATTTAAAAACTATTCTGATTATCTGAATGCTGTTGCAAGACTCAGCGCTTTAGAAGAAGCAGTGTCTGCTCTATCGACATGACAGAAAGGCAAGTCATCTGACCAGCTACAAGTGCGGCGCCCTTTCCGTCTACTGGAATGAGGTGGCGTGGAAGTTCTTCACTTATCTCGACGTTATATCTATCCCTGAGTCCGTGCGCAAGCCCAGTTAGTCTATCCACAATTTCAGGGTCGCTTTTTGCAATATAAAGAGTCACTCTTTTTATTACATATGCCGTTCCCAAAGTAGCATACAAGAATATATGT
>VFSW01006287.1_pt1 | contig 17473 bp, 16 predicted proteins | sample 5358111 | NCBI WGS metagenome assembly VFSW01 (sample SAMN11554181, study PRJNA540505) | mine drainage metagenome | isolation source: sediment from site ElyBrook_90M | place: USA: Ely Copper Mine, Vershire, VT | collected 2017
CGAGCGGTCCTCGAGCGATCGCCGCACTCCGCTTCCGAACGAGCGACGCGTGAAGGTGCACGTCGAGCGCGCCCACGAGACCGTCGCGGTTGCGCTCGAACGGGAGCCGAAGCTCGTGCGCGTCGATCCGGGAGCGTTTTTGGTCGGCAACGTGACGTATCGCCTAGGTACGAATCTGGCTGCGGCGACGCTGCGCGGCGATCCCGACGTCGTTGCTCGTATCCGCGCCGCACGAGAGCTCGCCGAAGATGGTTCGCGCGCCGCGCGCGAGGCGCTGGCTGAGGCATTCGAGCGATACCCCTTTTGTGGCGTTCTCGAAGCCGCGGCGGAGGCGCTTGGCCGAACGCGGGCGCCGTGGGCGCGTGCGATCCTGTTGCGCGCGATCGAGCACGAACTTCCCAAAGTCCGAACCGCATCTGCAGCCGCGCTCGGGAACTTTCGCGACGCCGAAACGGCCGACGTACTGTTGAAGCGCATCGAGAACGATCCATCATATTTCGTGCGCGCAGCGTCGTGCGCGTCGCTCGGAAAGACGCGCGACGCCCGCGCGTTCGAGGTTCTGGCGGCCGCCGCGTGTCGCACGACCTGGAACGGCACGGTGGAAGCCGGCGCCGTTACGGGTCTGGCGGAGCTCGCCGACCCGCGCGCCGTGCCGCTGATTGTTGCAGCTTCGGCTTCGAGCGGCGACGATACGCTGCGATGCGCGGCGGCGTCGGCGATGGCGCGCGCTGCCGAGCTGCTCGAGCACGAGCGCGCTCCGCTCTTCGACGCGCTCGATCGCCTGCTCGACGATCCGATGCTGCTGGTTTGCGTCGTGGCCATCGATGCCGCGGCGAGCACCGGCGAGACGCGCTTCCTTCCCGCGCTCGATCGTTTGGCGCACGCCGCCTCCGACGGGCGGGCGCGCCGGCACGCTAGCGAGGCTGCGATGCGCATTCGCGAAAGCAGGAGCGTTCCGGCCGCCGTCACCACGCTTCGCTCGGATCTCGACGAACTTCGTGAACAACAACAACGGCTTCGGGAATCGTTCGAGGCGCTCGCGCCGCGCACGTAGGACGAAGGGCGCGCTGCGCTTGGGCGTCGCCGTAGCGGCGCTCCTGGTTGCGGCCGTCGTCTTCGTCGAACGTCGATCTCCGGCACCGCCCGTCGCTCCGATCGTCGCACCCGCGCCGGAGCCGACGCCAACACCCGTGCGCAAACCGTGGACTCCGTCACAAGTTCATCGCCTGCGTGGCGCGCTTGCGGCCGCCTTTGCACCGGCGGTCGCCGGCGCGTCGCACTGGTCGCTCTGCGTCATGAGCTCGTACGGGAACGTGGTGTTCGCAGTGCACGCTCGCACCGGCGTGAAACCTGCGTCGGTCACGAAGCTCGTCGTTGCAACGACCGCTCTCGATCTGCTCGGCGGTGCGTACCGCTATCACACGTTGATGGTTTCGAGCGGCTCGCCCGATGCTTCCGGGACGCTTCCCGGCGATCTCTGGCTCGTCGGCTCGGGCGATCCGTCGTTGCGCAGCGCCGATCTTGTGGCCGGCGTCACGCAGCTCAGACGCCAGGGCGTGCGGCACGTCGCGGGTGGCGTCGTTGTGGACGCTACAGCATTTACGGGGCCGGAAATCAACCCATTCTGGAACCCGCAGGATGCGAACGAAGACTATCAGGCGCCGGTCAGCGCGATCTCTCTGGACGGCGACACCGTCGAGTTCGACGTTCGCGCAACGACGCCGGGCGCGCTCGCAGCGGTGCGGGAGAATCCGTGGAGCGGGGAGCTGCACGCGATGGGAAGCATCGCGACGGTCGCCGCGAGCGACGACCCGAGCGTCATCGTCGCTGCGCTCGCTTCACCGAACCATTTCGCGCTTTCGGGCGCGGTGCCCGCGGGAACAACCGACAAGGAATGGGTTCCGGTGCACGGTATCGCGCATTACGCGGGAGCGGTTCTCACGCAGCTTCTGCGCGAGCAGGGAATTGCGACGACCGCCGGACCGGGCGTGGGGAAGGCACCGGCGTCGCGCGTCGTACTCTGGGACCACCCATCGGCGTCGCTGCGCGAGCTCGAGCGGCACATGCTCTATCTGTCAGACAATCACTACGCGGAGCAACTGCTTCGCACGCTGGGTTTGACGGCCGGTGGCGCCGGCGACGACGCCCACGGCCTCTCCGTCGAACGGGCCGACCTCCTACGGCGCGGGGTGCCGCTCTCGGGCCTGCGTCTGGTCGACGGAAGCGGCCTCTCCGAGGCGGACCGTCTCTCCTCGCTGACCATCGCGACGATTCTCGTACGCGCGCTGGAGATGCCCCAGGAGCGTGGCTTCTACGACCTCTTGCCGCAGGGAGGACGCAGCGGAACCCTCGAGGACTATGCCTTCACCTCGGCGCTGGGGCGGGTTCGAGCGAAGACCGGGCACCTGACCGGAGTTTCGTCGCTTGCCGGATATGTCGTATCGCGGCATCATGGAATCGTGGCATTTGCATTCATGATCGACGGCTCGCCAGGCGACCCGGACGGCGCGATGGTTCATGCGGTCGACGGAATAGCGGAATTGTAGAGGTTCGTACGCTCGTGGCTCAAGTTGCGATCGGCTTCACGTTGATCATGAGAGTAGATTTACCGAACTCGCCCGGCGCGTTCGGCATGCTTGCGAACGCCGTCGGCGATGCGGGCGGCGTAATCGTTGCGGTCGACATGCACGGCGTGACGAAGGGGCGCGTCGTTCGCGACGTCACGATCAACGTTAGTTCCGACGTCATTGCCGCAGAGGTACGGAGCGTCGTGGAAGCGCTGCCTGACGCACGCGTCGTGAGCGTTTCCGACTCTACGTTTCTCGCGCATCTTGGCGGGAAGATCACGGTCGAGCCGAAAATTCCGGTTAAGACTCGCCAGGATCTCTCCACCGTCTACACTCCCGGCGTCGCTCGAGTTTCGATGGCGATCGCGGCCGACGCATCGAAAGCGTTTGCGCTCACGATGAAACGCAACTCCGTTGCAATCGTCACCGACGGAACCGCAGTTCTCGGGTTGGGCAACATCGGGCCGCTCGGAGCCTTGCCGGTGATGGAAGGCAAGGCGGTGCTCTTCAAGCAGTTCGCCGGCATCAATGCGTTCCCGATCTGTCTGGACACTACCGACGTCGACGAAATCGTCGAAACGGTACGACACATCGCACCGGTGTTCGGCGGCATCAACTTGGAGGACATCTCGGCGCCGCGGTGCTTCGAGATCGAGCAGCGGCTGATCGACGCGTTGGACATTCCGGTGATGCATGACGACCAGCACGGAACCGCGGTCGTCATTCTGGCGGGACTCATCAACGCCGGAAAAGTTGTCGGCAAGCGGCTCGAAGACATGCAAGTCGTCGTTGCGGGGAGCGGCGCTGCGGGAACCGCGACGATCAAGATGCTGCTCGGAGCCGGAGTGCGCGACGTGATCGCCGTCGACCGCCACGGCGCGCTCAACCGCGACGAACGGTACGAAGACTCGCATTGGCGCTGGCTCGCCGAACATACGAATCGCGAGAACCGTCATGGGATGCTCGCCGCCGTCCTGCGCGGCGCGGATGTCTTCATCGGCGTCTCGGCGCCGGGCATTCTCAAGCCGGCGGACATCGCAACGATGGCTCCCTCGCCGATCGTATTTGCGATGGCGAACCCCACGCCGGAGATCATGCCGGATGTCGCGGCCCCGGTCGCCGCCGTCGTCGCGACCGGCCGATCCGACTTTCCGAATCAAGTCAACAACCTGCTCTCTTTTCCCGGAATTTTTCGCGGTGCGCTCGACGTCCGCGCGGGGCGCATCACCGATCGGATGAAGCTCGCGGCGGCCGCCGCTATAGCCTCGATCGTCGGCGACGAAGAACGCAGTGCAGAGTACATCATCCCCAGCGTCTTCGACCATCGCGTCGTGGACGCGGTCGCGAAGGCCGTGGCGGGCGCGGCTGTCGAGGAAGGCGTCGCGCGCCGTACGCTGAACATGGCAGCGGCAGATGGCAGCAGCACGGATTCTGGTCATCGAGGATGACGAAGACGTCGCGCGGCTCGAGAGGGTCGTTTTGGAGCGCGCCGGGTACGACGTGCGCCATGCCGGGACCGGGGCCGAGGGGCTCGACCTCGCGGAGTCGTTCCGTCCCGACGTCGTAATCCTCGACGTCGGGCTACCCGACATTTCGGGGCTGGACGTCTGCACGTCGCTCTCCAACTCGAATAACGCGTTCGTTTTGATGGTGAGCGGGCATTCGCGCGAGCAGGATGTCCTGCTCGGGCTCGGCCTCGGCGCCGACGATTACATAACGAAGCCGTTCTCCGGAAACGAGCTCGTTGCGCGCGTTGCGTCGTTCTTACGCCGGCGCGAGCGACTGCTCAATAAGCCGGAGGGCGAATCGAGCCTGGAGTTCGGCGACACGCACCTCGATCGGAACTTTCACACGCTGGTGAGAAACGGCAAGAGCGTCGCGCTCACGGCACTCGAGTTTCGCTTGCTTTGGTTCCTTGCAGAAGCCGAAGGAAGACTTCTCACGCGCGCGCAAATTCTCGAGCACGTTTGGAATGATACCTCCGGCGTTCCAACGCGCGTCGTCGACGTTCACGTCGCGGCGTTGAGAAAAAAGATTGCCGAAGTCGACGCACCGGTCGAGCTCTCCAGCGTGCGCGGCATCGGATATCGGCTCGACAAGAACTAGTGGCCTGTAACACCCGAATGAGAGGCGCGATCTCGCTCGTCTTTTCGCCCGGCTCTTCGTCGCTCATCGGTCACGACGCTACGGCGTCGCTCCCTTTTCGCTCCTCGATCCGACCGACAATTCGTCGCGATCTCGCACCCCATCCGGGTGTTACAGGCCACTAGATGACGAATATCGTATGAGAACCCGCGCTTTTGCAGCGGCGGCGGCAGCCGCCGTTTTATTCGGCGCGACACCGCGCCACGTGCCCCTGACCGTCTACGGCGCTCCAGCCGGAACGCGGCTTGCGGGCGCGTCGGCACAGCGGCCGACCGCCGCAATCCTTCCCGACGGCCGCATCAGCGCCCCGACGGGCGATACGATCTTCGTAGGGACGAATCCGCAAGGCGGCGCGCTTTCGCCGGACGGACGCTTTGCGGTCGTGAGCGACGATGCTGCATATCCGGATGCGGCGCCGATTGCCGCCGCACGCGCGCTGGTCGCGGGGTACGCTCTCACCGTGGTCGACACGGATAGCATGCGCGTGACCGACGTCTTTCACGACGCTGCGACCACGTTCTCTCCCGGCGTTGCCGTGCTTTCTGATCCGCGCAATCCGGCCCAAACGCTCGTCCTGGCGTGTGACGGTACGCACGACGTGGTCCGCGTTTTCGATCTCTCGTACGACGGAAAGCTGACGCCCGAACCTCCGATCGCGCTTCCCCTTGCATCGTCGCCGGGTTATGCCGGCGATCGCCAAGCCGGGCCGACGGCCATCGCGATCTCGTCCGACGGTCGCGTTGCGTACGTCGTCGAACGGCTCGGAGATATCGTTGCTGCGATTGACATTGCGTCGCGCACGGTTCTCAACGGCGCTCCGGTCGGATTGGATCCCGCCGCTGCAGCGGTGGCCAACGGACGAGTATACGTCGCGAACGCCGGTCTGTCTGACTATCGCAGCCTGCGCGATCCGACGCGGGTTCCGACGTTTGCGCAACCGAACGTCGACCCGCTGCGAGCGTCGTCGCTCGCAATCGTGTCACTCGATACCCGCGGCGCGCTGAACGACAATCCAAGCACGATCTCGTTTCTGCGCATGGATCCGATCCCGGACGGAACGCAGGAGATAGGGGGAATCGTCCCGAGCGCCCTCGTCACGCGGGCAGACGGCTCGTATGCGTACGTCGCGCTTGCCAACGTCGACCGCGTCGCGATCGTCGACTTGCGTGGGACCCCGCACGTAACCGACGGCCTCGATCTCCGGCTATTCCCTGATGCGCCGTACGGCACGCAGCCGAGCGCCGAAGTCCTGGCCGCGGACGGATCGCGGTTGTACGTTGCCCTCGCCGGTCTCGACGCCGTCGCCGTTCTCGACGCGCGGAATGCGGCGACGCTGCACCGGCTCGGATTGATTCCGACGGGATGGCACCCGTCGGCCCTCGCCTTGTCGCACGACGGCCGTTTCCTCTACATCGCCGACTCAGAGGGACTCGACGGTTGGGGTCTCTTGCAGCGCGTCGATCTGGCACATCTTCCGCTCGGACCGGCGACGCTCTCGGCACTGCGGTACAACCGGACAGCTGCTTATGCAAAGGACGATCCATTGGTGCCGCCGCTGCGTTCGCAGCAGCGCTCGAACGCCATCCGTCACGTCGTCTACGTTTCCGTCGGAATCGACGACTACGATGCGATGCTCGGCGACTTGGTCGACGCGTCCGGGAAGATGCACGGGAACGGCGCGCCCTCGTACGAACTCTATCCGCAAAGTGTGACGCCGAACCTGCACGCACTCGCGCGGGACTTTGCGCTCGCCGACAACGTCTATGCTGCCGGCGACCCGGCGGCTGCCCTACAGCTGGCGACGGCGGGAACGGTCACGTTGCCCGTCGAGCGGGACGACGCAAATCCCGCAGATCCCGAGTCCTATCCACGTGCGGGCTTTCTCTTCAACGCGTTGGAGCGCGCGCACGAGACTTTCCGCGACTACGGCGCGCTCCTTGACGTCTCGGGATATCGCGACGGGCTGTACACGCTCGACGTGCCGGTGTTGGCGGCGCTGAACGGCAACGTCGATCTCGCGTATGCCGCATGGAATACCAGCGTCAGCGACGACGCCAGGGCGCGCGAGTTCGTGCGCGATTACGGCTCGTTGTCGCGGCAAGACCAGGTTCCCGATTTTAGTTTCGTTTGGCTGCCCACGGCTCCCGGCGGCGAAGCGGCAGCCGACCGCGCTCTCGGGAGCGTCGTCGACGCGATCTCGCATTCGCCGCAATGGAGCAGCACGGCGATTTTCATCGTACCCGAGTCGTTCGAAACTCGCCGCGATCACGTCAACGGTTCGCGTATCTACGCCGTCGTCGTGTCGCCTTACGTGCGGCGCGGCTTCGTCGACCACGATCACCTATCCATTGCGAGCGTGGTGAAGACGGAGGAGGAGATGCTCGGCTTGCCTGCGCTCGCGATGAGCGATCTGCTCGCGTCGGACCTCGCGTCGTGCTTCGCGCCTAACCCGGACCCGGCACCGTTCACGGCGCTCCCCTAGGCCTCGCTCGCCCGAGGTGCGAACACTCCGGGCGATGACCCAGTCCGGTATAGCATACGGGCCCCGACTCATCGGCGCGCCGACGGCGACGATGCGCTCCGCGATCGTGATGCGCCCGTCGCTTCAGATAGAGCGCGCCAAGCCGCTGAACGGTGAGTCCGGCGCGATCGTGGGAAGAGCGATCGAGCAACACGCGGTGCTGGTGCGGACGCTTCGCTACTTCGGCGTCGACGTGCGCGCCCTGGATGCCGGCGGCGACGATCCGTATGCGTGCGCCGTTGCCGATGCTGCGGTGCTCTTTGAAAGCGGCGCAGTGCTCATGCGCCCGACATCGATGAGCCGCCGAGCCGAGTCGGATCGTATTGCGGCGGAGTTTTCAACGATCGACGTACCGCTTGCGGGACGGATCGAGCCGCCCGGTCTTCTGGACGGTACCGACGTCTTACTGATCGGGAACACGGCATTCGTCGGCGCCGGTGCGCGAGGCAACGCAATCGGGCGCAACGGGTTCGCCGAGGTGGCGCGCGCGCACGGCTTCGATGTCGTCGAGGTTCCCCTGGCACCGGGCGTCGCGTCGTTGCAGAGCGTTGCCGGCGTGGCGGGTCCGCAGACCATCGTTCTCGCGTCGGATCGCATCGATCCCGGCCTATTCTCGGATTTTCGGACCATCGTGTTGGAGCGCGGCGAAGAGCCTGCTGCCGGCGTGCTCTGCCTCGGTGAAGACCACGTCCTTGCCGACGGTCGCTATCGCACCGCATTTCAGCGCATGCGCCGCGCGGGCATCACCGTCGAAGGCATCGACCTCTACGAGTTCGAGAAGATCGGCATCACGCCGTCGATGTTGCTCCTGCCGCTTCGGCGGGAGTAGCGCTCTCGATGCAGCGTGTTGCGATCCTCTCCGATATCCACGGGAATCTCGTCGCGCTCGATGCCTGCTTGGCCGATCTCGTCGCGCAAGGCGGAGCGGATGCAGTCGTTGCAGCCGGCGATCTCTGCTTGGACGGCCCGCGGCCCAAGAAAGTCTTGCAGCGCCTCGAAGAGGTCGGCGCGCAATGCGTGCGCGGCAATACCGAGCGGTTCATCGCGGGCATCGGCGAGGAACAATTCTCGCCCAACGAGACGGCACAACTTACGTGGACGCGCAAGCAACTCGGCGAGAAATGGATCGCGTGGATGCGCGAGCTTCCCTTTGCGATGCGCGTCGGCGAGCAGCAAAACGAGCTGTTGGTCGTTCACGCCAATCCGACGAACGACACCGAGCATTTGTGGCCGGATGCAGACGAAGAAACGCTAAAGCGCTTGATCGGCGAGGAGCGGGCGGCTACGATCGCGTTCGGGCACCTGCATCTTCCGTACGTGCGGCACTGGCGAGGGAAGATGCTCGTGGACGTCGCGTCCGTCGGGCTGCCGAAGGACGGCGATCCACGCGCAAACTACGCTCTGTTCACCGAGCGCGATGGCGGCTGGGAAGTAAAGCACCGACGCGTCGCGTTCGACGTGAAGAAGGCCGCAACGCAACTCGCCGATTGCGGCATCCCGGAGAGTGCCGAGCTCATCGCGACGCTGCGCAGGCACCGCTACAAGCGATTGAAAGGTTCGATCCCGTAGCGCGTGAGCGTTCCTGCGATCGAGATCAAAGGGCTGACGAAGCGCTACGACGACATCGTCGCGGTCGACGATATCTCCCTCCGGGTCGAAGACGGAGGCTTCTTCGGGTTTCTCGGACGTAACGGTGCGGGAAAAACGACGACGATCAATGCGATCGTGGGCCTCGCTCGCAAGAGCAGCGGATCCATTGCGATCTTCGGCTTCGATAACGAGCGGGAGTGGCGGCAGGCGCGGCGCTTCATCGGGCTTGCGCCGCAGGAGTTCAACTTCGACCGCTATCTCTCGATTCGCGACGTGCTGATTTTCCAAGCAGGGTACTACGGGTTGCGTGGACGAGCCGTCGCGGCGCGTGCCGACGAGCTCCTGGAGCGATTCGGCTTGACGCGCCGAGCGCGCGTCGAGTACACGAAGATCTCCGGCGGCCAGAAGCGGCGCCTGACGCTCGCCCGCGCGCTGATCCACGAGCCGCGCCTCCTGATTCTCGACGAGCCGACCGCCGGCGTGGACGTCGAACAGCGGCTGGAGCTTTGGGCGTTGCTCCGCGAACTGAACGCAGACGGGTTGACTATCTTCCTGACGACGCACTATTTGGAGGAAGCGGAAGAGCTCTGCAAACGCATTGCCATCATTCGCGATGGCCGCATCATTACCGAGCAGGCGACGGAGCAGCTCGTGCGGGAAGGCGAGAACCTTCAAGACGTGTTCTTGGAGCTCGTTCGGCAATGACGGTGAACGCCGTGGGGCTGTGGACGCTCACGAAGCGCGAGTTGATTCGCAGCATGAAGATCATCAATCAAGTGGTGTGGCCGCCGATCATCACAACGCTGCTCTACGTGTTCGTTTTCGGCATGGCCATCGGAAGCAGGATACCGCACGTGCAAGGAGTGACCTACGCGCAGTTTCTCGTCCCGGGGCTCATCATGCTGCAGACCATCGACTCGTCGTACGGCGAGTGCTCGAGCTCAGTTTTCCAAGGCCGCTTCATGAATCACATCCAGGAGCTGCTCATCGCGCCGATGTCCGCGGCGGAGGTTCTCGCCGGATTCATCTTCGGAAGTCTCGCCCGCGCGCTCATCATCGCCGGACTCATCACGATTCTCGGCGCCCTGCTCGTTCACACGTTGCCGAGCGACTGGATGACCTACGTCGCGGTGCTGGTGCTCGTCGCAGTGCTCTTCTCGGCACTCGGAATCATCTTTGGATTGCTCGCCGAGAAGTTCGACCATCTCGCCGTACTGACGACGTTCGTCATTACGCCGCTTACCTTCGTGGGCGGCGTCTTCACCGCAGCAACGATGCTCCCGCCGCCGTTGCGTACGCTCGAGCTCGCGAATCCGATCTTCTACACTATCGACGCCTTTCGGCGAAGCTATACGGGGCAGAGCTTTCTCGCGCCGGAGTACTCGATCGGTGCGATCGCCCTGCTCTGCATCGTCGCGTTATGGATTGCATGGCGCATGATCGCTCTTGGGGTCAAGCTGCGCACCTAACCGCGGAAGAACGGGTTGTGCGCGCGTTCCTGGGCGATCGTGGAAGGCGGCCCGTGCCCCGGCATGACGACCGTGTCGTTCGGGAGCGTGAAGAGCTTCGTGCGCACCGAAGTGAGGATATCGTCGTACGTCGAGGCGTCGCCGTATGCGCCGCCGACGCTGCCGGCGAAGAGCGTATCGCCGGTGAATACCGTCGACTTGAAGAGGTAGGAGGAAGAGCCGTCCGTGTGCCCGGGCGTGTGGAGCATACGGACGCGCACGTCGTCGCCGAAGGGGAGTTCCTCGCCGTCGCGCACGCGAAGCGTCCGTACGGCGAGCGGACCGATGGCGTGGATGTCGAGCTCGTGCATGACGATCTGCGCCGCGGGAAACGCAGCCGCTACGTCGGCAGTAGCGTCACAATGGTCTGCGTGCTTGTGCGTGATCAGGACGTACTGCAGCTTGTAGGCGCCGTCGCGCAGGACGCGCAGGAGGTTCTCAGGGATGCCCGCCGGGTCGACGAGGGCGGCGCGGCGGCTGCCCTCCAGGAAGAACACGTATCCGTTGCTCGGATGCGGCCGTTGCGGATGATGGCGGACTTCAGCAGACTCCACAGGCTGCGGATACCAGCGGCCTGCGGCCGAATCGGCAAGCCGTCCGGGATCGAGCCTCAAGATCGGCGCGACGGCGCGCGCTTGCTCCTCTCCGGCGCTTCCCCTGCCCGCAGCCCATGCGGCAATGGTCGCAGCGGCGATGCCCGTTGCTCGCGCGAGATCCTCGGCATCGGTGCCGGTTCCGTGCATCGCCTTGCGGAGGATATCGCCGAACTCGTCCTCGAGGGCTACCGTCATCAGGTAGACTTCGGTGCAACCGGAGGCGTCACCGCCGCGGTCGAAGCGCATGGATATGGAGCGCGTCGTCGTCATTGGATCCGGGCCCGCCGGCCTCACCGCAGCGGTCTATGCGGCGCGCGCAAACCTTGCGCCCTTGGTTCTCGCAGGTGGTCTGTACGGCGGACAGCTGATGCTGACGACCGACGTCGAGAACTACCCGGGATTCCCGGAAGGGATTCTCGGTCCCGAGCTGATGACGAAAATCCGCGAGCAGGCCGAGCGCTTCGGCGCGCGCATTCTCGACGTCGACGCGACGGGGGTGGATTTCGCAACGAAACCGCTCGTCGTCAGCACGTCCGACGCAGTCTATCGGGCGCAGACGGTGATCGTCGCAACGGGCGCGAGTGCGCGCTGGCTCGGCGTTCCGGGAGAAGAGCTGCTGCGAGGACGCGGCGTGTCGACCTGCGCGACGTGCGACGGTGCCTTCTTCAAAGAGAAACACATCGTGGTCGCCGGCGGAGGAGACTCGGCGATGGAGGAGGCGCTCTTCCTGACGCGATTCGGCAGGCGCGTAACCGTCGTGCATCGCCGCGACGGTCTGCGTGCCAGCAAGATCATGGCGGAGCGAGCAGGCGCCAATCCGAAGATCGATTTCGTGTGGAACACCGTTGTTGAAGCGGTGCTCGGCGACGCGAAAGTAACCGGCTTGCGCCTGCGAAATCTCCTCGACGAGAGCATCTTCGATTACGATTGCGACGCGCTGTTCGTCGCGATCGGCCACACGCCGAACACCGAAATCTTCCGCGGCCGGCTCGATCTCGATAGCGCGGGCTACATTCTCTCGCCCGATGGAACCCTGACGAGCGCCGAAGGGGTCTTCGTCGCCGGCGACGTGTACGATCACCGGTATCGTCAAGCGATCACTGCCGCCGGATCGGGCTGCAGGGCGGCGATGGATGCCGAGCGTTATCTCGAGGCGCTCGAATTCGCTCCGCCTCCACTCACGGGATCGGTCGGTGCCTCGAGCGAGCGCCGGTAGACGTAGGTCTCGCCGCGGTAGCCGAGACCGGGGTCCAAATCGCGCCGCGTCGCGATCTGCGTGAAGCCCAGGCTGCGCGCGACCGCCGCCGACGCAACATTGCCTGCCGCCATCTCGGCTATTCCTCTGCGCGCGCCGTGTGCGTTGCGAGCGTGCTCCAGCACCGTTTCCATCGCTTCCCGTGTGAATCCGTGCCGCCGAAACGGAGGGAAGACGCCGTACGCGATGTAGACGCTCGTTCCCGCGTACGTCGCTTGCGCCTCACCGATCGCGGCTCCGTCCTCGCGGCGCACGCTGATCCAGTTCTCCCACCGCTCGATTGCGCCCAGATACGGAACCTCGTGCATCCACCGCTCGTACCGCTGCCGCAGCGCTTCGATCGTCGGCGGGCGCAGCGCCGGAAAGAACTCCCACATGCGCTCGTCGTCGAGATGCTTCCACGTCAGCTCGGCGTGCGCGGGCTCCGCAGGGACGAGGTCGAGGCGTGCCGTCGCGAGGGCGTGCCGCTGCGTCATCGCACGAGGTCCTCGAGCGCGTCCGGCAGCTCCGGGAACTTGAAACGATAGCCGCGCTCGAGCGGACGTCGAGGGACCACGCGTTGACGTTCGAGCAGCACGCTCGCACCCTCTCCGAGCGCCGCGTACAACGCAAACGTCGGTGCCGGGAAGAACGCCGGCTTGTGGAGCGCGCGGCCCAGCTCGCGCGCGAACTCGGCATTGGTGACGGGGTTTGGTGCGACGGCGTTGAGAGCGCCGTCTGGATCGTCGATCGCGCTGATATAGATTCCGGCGAGATCGTCGACGTGGATCCACGAGTACCACGAGCCGCCATCGCCGACGCGCCCGCCTAAGCCGGCGCGAAAGAGCGGCACGAGCTTCGCGAGCATCCCACCCTTGCCCAGCGCCAAGCCGGTGCGGACGCAGGCGACGCGCATGCCCAAGGCGGCAGCACCCCGCGCTTCATGCTCCCATGCGACGCACACCTCGGCGAGAAAGGTCGTCCCCGGCGGACTGCTTTCGTCGAACGTCGCGGTTGCGCTTGGACCGTAATAGTCGATCGCCGACGCGCTTACGTACGCGGTCGCACGCGGATGCAGTCGCGCGAGATGCTGTAGAAATGCTTGAGGGAGCACGGTTCGGCTATCGCGCAGACGCTGCTTTACCGCCGTCGTCCAGCGTTGAGCGATCGGCTCGCCGGCAAGGTTCACGATCGCATCGCACTGCGTTGCGCCGTCCGCGGCTCTTTCGGGGGCCCGCATCGAGAGAATCGCAACCTCGTCGCCGCGGGCGCGCAGTGCGCTCGCAAGCGCGTAGCCGACGAACCCGCTGCCGCCGAGCAGTGCAACGCGCATGCTAGACGGAAATCTCTGCGGCGATCGCGTCGAGCGCAGCCGCCGTACGAGCAGCCGCCTCTCGAATCGTGCTCGCGTCCGCAGTCTCCAGAGCCGCGCTGAGTACCGGCAACGGTACCGCAGCATATCCGTTGCGCCCGTAACAGATCAAATTTAGGCGGTGCACCGCATCGAGAAGGATTCCATCGCTCACGTGACGTCGGGCCGCTTCGGCGCGGGAGGCGAAACGAGCGATTGCGGACGAGAGGAGCGCCACGTCGCCGGCGCGCGACGCCGGCACGATGGCCGCGAGGTCGTCGCGTAACAAGGTTGCGTACGGCGAGAGGCGGTAGAGCGCGTGTAGCGGGTCGTCCGCGAGCCGGTAGGCCATCACGGCGAGGAGCTGCGCCATCGCGCGATGGTTCGCGAATCCGGGATCGGCTTGCGTCTGCGCGTAGTGCAGATCGTCGAACGCGGAGTGGTAGACCCCGAAGGGTCCACCGAATCCCGAATCGATCGTCGGAATACCCGTTTCGTAGAGAAAAGCTTCGAAGTCAGAGCCGCCGCCCGGCGCGCGCACCTGCGCGCCGCCCGGCTGAGCCTCCCAACGTGCGAGGAGCGTGCGAGAGCCTTGCGCGGGATCGGCAATCCGCGCTGCCGAGCTTGCGACAAACGGCGACAGAGCTGCCGCGCCTTCCGCGCCGAAGATCTGGCCGCTCTCGCCCTCGTCCATGTTGACGTACGCGACGCATCGGGCGCGCAGTCGATCCGCGTGCGCGCGAACGTACGCGATCGAACCGAGCTCGCCCAGCTCTTCGCCGTCCCAGCCGGCGATCACGATCGATCGCCTCGGCGTCCACCCGGTGCGCGCGAGCGCGCCGAGCGCCTTTGCCGTTTCGAGCAACGTGGAAATGCCGTCACCGTTGTCGGTCACGCCGTATACCCACGCGTCGCGATGGCCTCCGAGAACGACCTCCTGGCTCGAGCGTCCGGAGAGAACGCCGATCGTGTTCCAGAGCCGGCGGCGCACCAACCGCTCTTGCACGGTCAGGCGAATCCGCGTGTTGGCTCGAAGCAGGCGGCCGGCGACCTTCGCGCTCACCGGCAGCACGGGGATCGTGATTCCTTTGCCGAGGCTGCCGCGCTGGACTATGCCGCTCGGAGAAGGGGGGCCGCTGTGAAAGATGACGGCCGCGGCGCCGTGTTGTTGAGCGCGCAGCGCGAGCAAACCGCGGAACTCGGCACCGTATTGAACGAGCACGATCTTGCCGCGCACGCTGACGTTCGCAGCGGCAAGCGCGTCGTAATCGGTTTCGCGCCCCTGCCCGGCGTCGACCAATGCAGCCGTAACCGTTCCCGAAGCGCTCCCCGCGTCGAACGGAATGCCCGCGTCGGAGCGCGTGCCTTCGCGGTCGCCCTGGACGCCGGCTTCGTGGAGATTCACGGCGATCGGATGACGCGCCAAAATGACGAGTGCGAGCCGGCGCGGCTGTGGAACGAGCGCGGCGAAGGATTCGATCGTGGTGCGAAATCCGTAGGCGTGCAGGCGGTCGGCCATCCATTGCGCCAACCGCTCGTCTCCCGGCGTGCCCGCGTAATGCATCTCGCGATCGATGCGGCGCGAGCTCTCGAGCGCGCCGGCGGCGGTCGGCGTTGCGAGCAGGACGTCCTGCGGGCTCTGTGAGGCCGATCGCGCGGGCAGCGTCTGCGTCGCCAGAAGCAGCAGAAGGAGGGTAGCGATGCGCCGGTTCATCGTTTCCCTTCGTCGAGTGCCATATTGATGATCTTCAACAACTCCAGCGCCGGTTCGTCGAGGCACTGCGCGTAGACCTTCGGGTGCGTGAGGTAAAAGAGCGACATGGTACGCAGCACGAAGTGGTGACGCCGCGGCGTGGGAAGGTGCGAGAACTCGCGTACGGCGCGACGAGCGAGATATGCGACGCGGTCGAAGAAGCGGGCATTTCCTCCGAAGAGCGAGACGAAGTTGAGATCGTCGTGCTCGCGGTCCTCTTCCTGATCGATGAACGAATCGAGCAGTACGTGCAGCGCGCTCACCGCCGGAAAGTAGGCACGGTACGCATCGACGATCGAAGCGTAGCGCGTGTCGAAGAGCATGAACAGCGGCGCGTAGACCTGAAACTGCGAACCCGCCGCGCACGCAAACTCGAACCATTCGAGCTCGCCGTAGCGATCGGCATGCCTACCGTGCCAAAGCCGGCACGCCTCTTCACGCTCCGCGGCGGGAAAGTGCACGAAGGTCTGCATGTCGGCGTACAGATTCGCCGCCTCGCGAAAGAGTGGAAGGAGACGCTCGTGGTCGGCAAGCCGTCGCAGTCCGCGCTGCACGCGGCGCACGAGCGTCACCAGATAGTCGCCGTCGTCGCCCGAAGGTCCGAGGTCGTAATAACCGCCGACGACCGCACCCGGATCGAGCGCGTCGGCAATCGCGCGATGCAGGATCGGATACGCTGCGATTCCGACGTCGGGATGACGGTCGCAAAGGTTGTCGAGGTAGTCGTAGATCGTTTCAAGCGGCGCAACGATCTCGACGTAGTGATCGGCAGCCGAAGGCGTCAAGAACGTCGCGAGAATGCAGCCGCCGGCGACGTGGTACGCTTTCGTGTCGATCGAGCTCAGGGCCTGAAGGCGCAAGCGATCGTCGGGAATAACGTCCGCCAGCGTGCGAATCCCCGCGAGCGCACGTGCGGCCTTCGGTACCACGACGCGCAGGAACTCGACCATGTCGTAGGCGCCCGGCACTCCGTCGCCGGCGAGCATCGACAGGCGCGTAGGACTGGTCGCCACGCGCCCGACCGCCCATCGTATGTCCTGCAGCACGTTTATACGTCGGGCCGGCGCAATCGAATCGATGCACCGTCGCCCGAAGAAGGACGTGAAAGCTTGCGGGCCTCCTCCAGCGCTTCCAACTCGGCGACGTCCTGCATATCTTTCGGCCGCTTCATCGCGCGCTTCGTGCGCAGCAGACCCTGGATCGAGAGCACGGGCGCCTCGACGCCGACGTCAAGAATCTCCGCGTTGGCTTTGAGGAAGCCATACGACGAATATCCGCGAATTCGATCGAGTAGATCGACTTCGCCAACCGACGTCGCTAGTTGCAGAATATGCTCTTTCCTCAACATCGCGGTCGTCAATGTTACGACGCCGCCCTCCGGCGTTCCGAGGAGCATGCGCCTGGGCTGGAAGCGATTCAGCACTCTGCAAAGGCGGTTCACATTTGTATCGTGCGTCGCATAGGCAATGTCGATGTCTTTCGTGATGCGCGTCGTGCCATGGAGAGCGGCGGCTAATCCCCCGACGAGCACGAAATCGACTCCTTCCGCCGTTAGTGCAGCAAGCAGTTCCTTTGGGCGCATTGCGATCATCGAAGCAGTTCCGCAAGGCCGCTTGCACCGCGAGCGGCGACGTCGAGTCGCTCTGCCGGGCTCATCGAGCACCCGGCGTAGAGTTGCCCCAAATCGATGCCGAAGTCTCGCGCCGCAGCGATACGGCCATTGGGCGGCGGATTCAGAAACAGCCCGCGCGCGTTTTGCCGCAGATCGATTTCGTATCCAAGGACGAAAAGGACGCGCTGGAGCGTCGGGGGGGGCCCGGCGACGGCGCGGTCGATTTTTGCCGCAGGCATCGTCGGAATGCCTGACGCGCGACCCAAGGCCTCCTGCGACCAACCAGCCGCCTGGCGGGCGTGCCGTACGGCCTCCGCGATGTTCCGAGCTTCCATGGAGTTAGTATACCGAATGATATATAAGTTTGCTAGGGCGTCAGGTTCCCTAGATCCCGGAGATAAAGCGGCCGGGGTTCAGGGTAGCATGCGGGTCGAAGGCTGATTTGAGCGCCCGCATGCGCTCGATTGCTGGCGGATCGGCACCCCACACGCGCAGCGCGGGGCGCACGGGGTGGTCCCCCGCGATGATGCGCGCGCGCGGTTCGACCTGGTGCAGCGCATCGTCGAGGACCTGCAGCTTGAGCGAGAGATCGCGCG
>VFSW01006288.1_pt1 | contig 17472 bp, 18 predicted proteins | sample 5358111 | NCBI WGS metagenome assembly VFSW01 (sample SAMN11554181, study PRJNA540505) | mine drainage metagenome | isolation source: sediment from site ElyBrook_90M | place: USA: Ely Copper Mine, Vershire, VT | collected 2017
CCGCCCCCCCCCCCCCCCCCCCCCCCCCCCCCCCCCCCCCCGCCGCGCGGGCGGGCGCGGCCCGCCGAGCGGCCGGTTTTCGGTTTTTGAGAGGCGAAACCGGGGTCGTAGTCGCGAGGCGGGGCTGGGAAAGTGGGAAACCTGCCGTTGGTTTTCCACTTTTCCAGACCGCTTCGCCCGAGCTGTGGGAATGTGGAAATCTCGCCGCCGTTTGGCGAGATTTCCAAGGGGCTCGTGGAAAGAGTGGGAAGCCTGCTTTTGGCTTTCCACTCTTTCCACAGCCCCGGCATTTCCACAGCTCCCCCGGCCCCGTTTTTTGATCTCGCCGCTTGACCTTCATCCCTGTTCTGCCTGCCCCTCGGCCTGCTGTTTCCGTTTGGCCTCCTCTTCCCGATAGCTTGGAATGTTCAGCTCGATGATCACGCTGTGATGCACCAGCCGGTCAATCGCCGCGGCCGTCATCATCGCGTCTTTGAAGATCCCTTCCCATTTCGAAAATGCCAGGTTGCTGGTCATCAGCACGCTGCCCCGCTCGTATCGTTCCGCCAACAGCGTGAACACCACCTCCATGTCATCCCGGCTCTGTTGGATGTAGCCCAGATCGTCGATGATCAGTCCTTCGAAACGTCCCAGCCGTTTGATTTCCCGGCTGAGCCGCAAGTCCCGCTTGGCCGCCAACAGATCTTGCATCAGCAGCGAGCACTTGGTGAAATGCATCCGCCGCTCGCGCATCACAATCAGCTCCTGCGCCAGCGCCGTCAAAAGATGACTCTTGCCCGACCCAGGTCTACCGAACACCAGCACGTTTTCTTTCCGGTTCAGAAAGTCGCCTTCCAGCAGGGTCCGCAACTGGCGCTGCGCTTTGGCCGGCAAGCGCTTCACGTCGAAGTTCGGTAGCGACTTCTCCAACGGCAGCTCCGACTCCCGCAGCAGCCGCTCCACCCGCGTCTTGCGCCGCTGTTCGCATTCCCGCGTGATCACTTCCAGCAGATACTGCTCATAGCTCAGCGTTTCCCTCTCCGCTCGCCGCGCCGTCTCCTCGTAGCACTGCCGCACCGTCGGCAGACGCAGCTCCTTCAAGTGCCCCAGCAGCGCCGGCCGCACCTCCACCACGGCGCTCATTGCCGCACCGCCGTTTCCGCGCACAACTCGTCGAAGCTGGCCAGGTTCACCGCCGCCACTTCCACCTCCGTCGCCGGCGCGATGGTGTCCAGCCGCCGCAGCACTTCCCCGATCGCCTCCACCGTGATCGCCGTCTCCGCCTTCCGCTCCAGCAACTCCCGCAAAGCCTCGTCCACCGGCGTTTCCCCCTCTTCGGCCGCCAGCTTCAGAATCTTCAAGTATTCCCTCACCGCCTGCCTGGGCGCGGTTTCCTGGAGCGCGTCGTAGGCCATCCGAAACCGGCTCGTCGGAAACAGATCTTCCTTGTAGCGGTAGTTCTCGAATGCCCCCGGCTTCCGCACCAGCCACTCGATGATGTGCCGGTAATCCACGCGGTGCTTGGCCCGGCCGCGCAGCCGCGGCAAATCTTCCACCTTCTTCTGTCCGTACCAGACCTCGATCCGATCCAGGTACAGGCGCGCTTCTACTTTCTCGCCAATCAGCCGGCTGTTCACCGAATACGCGTTCCGGTCCACATGGATCAGGCTGCCCGAGTCCACCTTCACCCGCTCCCGCTTCGCCGACTCCATCCGTCGTGCCGGTAGCTCCCGCATCACCTTGAGTTCTTCGGCCAGACGCTCGCGGCGCCCCGCATTCCGCTGCGCCATCAGGTCCTTCAGAAACTGCGCGTATTCCTCCACGCTGGCAAAATCGCGGCTGCCGCGCAGCATCAGCACTTGGTCCACCGCCTTCTTGAACCGGTGATGGCTTTGCTCGACGTCCCCGTTCTCATTCCCGCTCGCCGGGTTGGTGTGTTCAGGCTTCACCCCGTAATACTTCATCACCGCCTCGTAGCGCCGGTTGAACTCCTCCAGATTGCTCATGTTGTTCACCGCACTCGACAGGCTGTCGGTGCGGTGCCGGGCCGGGACCGCTCCCAACTCCCACACCGCGTTCTGCCATCCTTCCGTCAGGCTCTCCAGGGTTTCCGAATAGCAGATTGTGCCCGCTTCCCAGTTCGAGTATGTCAGCACGAAGTGATACACCAGATGCGCGAGCGTCTGCCCCTGGATCGTGATCCCCAACTCCGTCATGTGCGTGAAGTCTGATGCGCACAACTTCCCCGGCTCGTGCTTCTGTCCGAAATACACTTCTTGGGCCGGACCTTCCGTCGCGCGCCAGAACTTGATCCGCCGCTGCAGCGTCCGGATCTGCCCGTCGCTGAAACGGCCGGGGTATTCCCGCTGCAGCCACTCGAACAGCGTCTGGGCTTCCAGCCCGGGACTCTCCTCCACCTGCTGACGGATCAACTCCCATACTTCGCTGAACGGGTCTTCGCGTGTGCGCCAGTGCCGCTCCTTTCCCAGCTCGCTCGGCAGCCGGTTGGCCGCCAGGTACTTCCGCGCCGTCTTCGGGTCCATGCCCGCCTTGGATGCTGCAATCTCTTGATTCTTCTCGGTGTTCGACAACTTTCTCAGTCTCCTTACCTGGTGATCCGTGACCATCCCTTGGCGCCGCCAGGGCGCAATCTCCGAAGGTCACATCAGTTGTCGTCGAGCGGGAATTTTAATTGTCGTCAGCCGGGAAGTTTAATTGTCGCCGATCACTTCAATAGCCTATTTTTGTAAACTATTGAAAACACAGGGCAAATGGCGTAGGGTATTTACCGGAGATCCACATGTTAGAAGGCGGTGGACGTAGTGTTTCGCAAGCGTCTTGTTTTCAGGTGTTTAGCTTTCAATGGGATACGCGCGGCGTGTTGACGCTTGTGGAACCCTATTGAAGCAGAAGGCTTTGAACAGCTACATTTTTATCTACACTATCGCTTCCGCACGTAGCGCGCAAGATCGGCTTCGATGTATGATGGCTCCAATCCGGGAATCCAAAATGCTCGGACGAGGCCGTCGGCTTGTCCAGCCACGAAAAGCTTGGGAGTGGCGTCCGACGAGAACTTGGAAATCCCGGTTCAAAGGCGTCCAGCCATGAAATGGACCGCCGAACACGGTTGCTGGATAAACACACAGCTTGAGGACCGCCGGCTTACCAAGAGAGCCGTGGCCTCACATATCGGCACGGCAGAGTCAACGCTCCATAAATGGATTAGCGGAGACCAAAGCCCGGTGGACAAACAGAGCTGGGGACGACCGGCCTTCGAGAAGCTTGGCAAGCTTCTGGGCTATTCTTCATCGCAGGAAATGCTTGAAGCAATCAACGATACTCTTGTGGGTAAGCCTCCGACACTGCCGAGCCTTTCAGCGGCTGCTATGGAGATCTATAGGCATGTTGACCTCCGGGGAGCTGCATATGCTGAACGCCTTATTAGATCGCTTGGTGATGCGTCTCGGTCCGCTCTGGAGGAGTGTTTCGTCAAGAGCTGCCTTGTACGAAGGCATCGTCCTGAAGGCCACGATCTCGTCGCCTTGCCGCATTTTGCCCTAGCTGCGGAGCTGGCTGAATCTTGTGCCTCCGTGTCGGAGTTGTCCGTTCGACTCGACCTGCCATTGCAGTTCGTTGAGCAGCTTATAGACCTGTTGGACGAACATATTGAACCCGCCCTAAAAGCAAAGCTCATACTGTCTTCGCCGTCATGACTACGATTTGGTTGTCTTCGACTGGAGCAATACCCTAGTCGAAGAAAACTGCTTTCGATGATGCTATCTGTGAAGAAATTGCACGCTTTGCTGGGCGCGATGTTTTTAGAGAATGGCTCGATCTCCTGGAAGCAAACCGGGATTATCGGTGGTACGATTACTGCTACCTCGGAGAGCGGTTTAAACTCTCGGCAGAGCAGATTCTGGCCTTTCACGACAAACATAAGAATAAACTCCGCCTTCTGGACGGGTCGAAGACGGTTCTAGAACATTGTGCTCAGACGACCACTTGCGCCCTAGCGACGAACTGCGCCAAGCAAATACTTGAGAAGCGAATGGTGCTGGCCGACCTGTCGCCAGCCCTATTCAGAAGGATTATCACATCGACCGACACAAGGGATGTCAGGTCCAAGACGCGGCACCTTGAAATGGTGCTAAGGGAGTTCCCGTCTGTGCGCCCAGAGCGGATCCTGTTCGTTAGCGACGACTATGAATCTGATGTGCTGCCAGCATTGTGGCTTGGGATGAACGCGATTTGGCTGATGCGTGTTCCTGATCGCTCGTACTGGGGAAGCCCCGACATGGAAATCGATAAGGACCAGTACGTCGTGAATCTGGAAAAGGTAGGAAACAAGAAACCATGCTTCATTGCCTCGACTCAGCGGGAAGTCCTTGCTTGGCTCCGAGGAACCTCGGTTCAGCCGGGGCCCCTTCACTCGCGTGCATACCCGCAACCGCGCTAGAGGCTCGCTATACATTCCGCTGCTGCGGACTTCGAACGACAAAAGGCACAATCCCTTGTTGTTCCAATAGCGTACGGGCCTTTTGGCCCAGAAGGTACATCTAAAGTCCCGCTTTTTCCTCGGTCTTGTTCGCTATACGTCCCCTAGAGCTGGCATGATCTGGTCTTGAGCCCCCCACCTTCGCCTTGCCAACACTGTTCGCTATTCCGTCGCTTCCCGCCGCCATGATTTCCTAAGAATTGAGGTCCACCTCTATGCATGCTGTGCATTGCACCCAAACACCGCGTTCCCCAGGTGTAAGACAATCGTCATGACCATTCAATGCTCCAGAACGATCCTTGTCCCCTCCCTGTACGACGCTGAGTGGTCCAGGGTCACCAACCAGAGCCTTTCCGAGGTCTTCCTTTGTCCCGTTCAACGCGCAACTTCTGCCTCGTGGTCGTTCTATGCGGCGCAACAGCACAACACCCTCGCCCGGCTGCACGAATGGCTCAAAGAATCGAGCAGTAAAGTTGACGCACTTTTCTTCGTCAATCTCTTTAAGGACTATTCTCAATCCCTCGTTATTCATTTTCCGCGTCTAGCCATCGCTGGCATCATTCATGGCTGTGCCGCCGACCGTGCCGAACCGGGTGCCACCGGCCGACTTATCCCATTTGAAAAGGCCATCGCTGAGACATCCATCTTATGTGTCACCTCTCAGCATCTCCTGCATAAGCTTCAAACAGCGGGCTATCCCCTGGAGCACGCTCGCATAACGGGGCTGCCCCTTGATGTAAGACTACTCAGAAAACAGACCATTAAGGAGCCACGGCTCTGCATCTTCAACCACAGACTCGTGAGCAACAAAGGAGTTTACCAGCTCCGCGATGTCTGGAATGGAGTCGTAGCTCAGGTTCCAAATGCGAAGTGCATTGTGACCTTTCCATGGGCCGACCCCGACTGCTTATCTTATGTGCGCGGTCTTGCAACAGCGGACCACACTCTGGAGATAGCGGGGGTGTTACCACCTGAAGAATACGAGGCACTCGTCGGCAGAGCAAGCATAGGATTTAGCTTGGCAACTTACGAAAACTTTGGAACGTCCTTCGCCTACAGCCTCCTGAGGCAGGTATGCTATTTTGTTCCCGACCGCCTCTCTTATCCTGAACTCGCACCGCATCAACTGCGATATCGCACAATTGACGATCTCATTTGCAAGATCGCTAAAGCATTAAGCGATCCGGGGCAGGCACGCTCACTCATCGACATTGGCGTCGAACTCCTCACCAACAAATACGGGCGAAGTGCGTTTCTCAACTACGCGGGGTTTGTGAATGATTAAGAATCGCGTGGCAATAATCGGCAGGTCGGCAGAAGATCCTGAATGGTCGCGCATAATTTGCGACATTTCAGCGAGAGCAGTAATGGATGGTTACTTTATCTTTACTGGCGGCAATGGCTACTTAAACGAGTCCATCCGGACGACTTTGCTCCTCCGCGGCCTGGCTCACCATCTCCTAGAACTTCCCTTGAGCGACGAAAACCAGACCGAGGGGGAGTTCATGCGCCTCGCATGTAATTTGGGCTTTCTGCGTAACTATCTCTTAGTGGCAAGCGCAGACTACATTATCGCGTCCGGAGGCGGTGCGGGACACTCAGTGAAATCGCGATGGCGCGGCAGCTACACAAACCAATTTGTATTGTTGGTCCCCAGCGGGGATGGGCACTCGTTGGGGCCTGGTGGCTGGATCATCGTAACAGTAGCAGAATTGCACATGCGGCGACCGTAGAGCAGGCCGTGGCATGGCTCAATATGGTACGGCAGTCACAAATGGAACGCGGGCACGTACCCAACGACGCAGAAGTAGCCGCTGAGTTTTTTGACACTAACGTTCATTGGGAATGTGCTGCGGCGGAAAGCGAAAGCGATGAGCGTGTCACGCTGCCGCGCCGGATGCTTCGAGCCTTTGTGAGGCCCGGCGGTGTGGCTGTGGATCTAGGAGGTGGCGCGGGCTTAGACACCTTGTTTCTAGCCACATCAGGCATGACGGTTCATTATGTCGATGTGTCATCGAAGTTGGCCGAAGCGTGCCGCGGCCGATTGGAACGTGCCGGGTTGCTTGACCGCGTGATTTTCCACAAAGGAGACTGGGCCTCTGCGGAAATCCCGGCACAGTCGTGCGATCTAGCTATCGCTATGGGCGAGAGCCCATCCTTCGCGGTTAGCCCTTCCAGTCGCAAAGACTTTTTCCGTGTCGTGAGCAATGCTGTACGGGCGGGCGGCAGGGCGTTGGTCACGGTAGACAGTTTGTACGGCCGCGTGCTAGCACATATCCGAGCCGGGCGTATGGAACGGGCGCTCGCGGTACTGGGTTCCCAGCTTGACCAGGAGGTCAGCACTGAGTTCCCGGTTTACTGCTATACGGCTGCGGAACTGGAGGCCTTGCTGCAGGAGGCAGGCTTCGAATCCGTAAATTCTATCGCCTTTCCGATTCTAGTCGCGGAAGTCCAAGATCTCAATCTAAGGCTCGGCCAGATCCCGGCTTTTGAATGCGCAGCGAAGAATCTGCTTACCACTGCCGTGAAAACATGAAGCTAGGAGAATCACATTTGATGAAGTACTCGGACGCCTTCAATGCCGGTGCGCCCACACTCAGTCGCCATGCCCTTGATGCTACCAGTAGGCAGAGCACTAGCGCCCTGCTGGTGCGGTTTGGCACATACATTATTAAACTGTCCGACCCTGCTAGATTCCAGCAGATCTTATATAGCCAAAAGCGCCGCTCAGTCTGCGATTTTATCATTCACGAAAAGCAAGCCCTTTACCTTGCAGGACAGGCTACGCGCGTATCGGTGACCGAGCAGTGTCTGCCAACCCCGATTTCTTCCGCGCAAGTAGAGCGTCTATTGATTTCCATGGGCCTTTCCGTTACGGTGGCCAAGCAGCTAGCGGAATGGTCGATAGGGTATGACTATTTCAGTGGCATGCCGCTGGGTTACTATGACCCGCAGGCGAGTACTTATGTATATGATTATTCGCTAATTACGAGAGTAGGCAATAATGTGACCGGTGCCCTTAGCCGTCTTCACGACACGTTGCTCACAATAAACAAAGCGGGGCTGTTCCACAACGATGTAGCGCCGCAGAACATCTTGTTGGCAGACAAAAGAAATGGCGTGTGCGAGTGTCGAATTATCGATTTCGGCGCCTCGTATATCGATTATGATACTTCGTGGGAGCAGCCTTCTGTTTCGTTTATAGAGCAGTGGTACGCTCAGAGGCTAGGGCGTCCCGGACTCGCACTTCGAACTCATGTCATTCGGTTGCGCGACGCCAATATATCAAAGGACCTTTCTGACTGGGAGCTTCATAGAAACGCTATTATGACCACGCTTTCGGGTCAGAACCCCAGGAGGTTGCCGTGAATCAAACAATCGTTCATATCACGCCGTACATCGATCCCCGTTTTCCTACACACAATGGGACAGCGACAGTTCTACAAGCCATTTGCCAGTGCGCACGCCGTTGTGATCACGTGTTCTTAGTGTGTGGAGAGGCGACTCGGGTTGTACCGGTGGGTCCGCGCGCACGTATCCTTGAAATTCGGATGCCGGGTGCGCAAAATCATCGCACCTTAGATAGCATCGAGCGGCAGGCCTGCCGGTTTGCGTGTGAGGCCCAAGTGGCGGTACCGCGGATTTTGGGGCGGTCGTGCAGCTCAAGTATTTTTATCTCGCACGGCGCAGAAGCGGCCCTATATGCTGGGAGACTGCGTGAAGTGGGCGTCCGAGGTGTTTGGTGGCTTCAAACGCACTTTTGGTTGCCTGAATATGCCGTTGCTCTGGAAGGGTCAGGGCTTCCGATGCCCGTATTGGGGGACCTCGAGGAAGTACGGTTGCGAGGGGCCGCTGTAAATGCGCAGCTGCGAACTTTCGACAGGGTGTTTGTCGAGAATGAGCGGACCATGGAAGTTATACGATCAAGTGCGCCCGAGGTGGCGGCACGGATTGCTAAGGTTCCACTAGCACCGATAGATCCTTTTCATTTCAGATACGCCTCGAAGCCTGGCGTTCGAAAAGATGTTGTGGTCGCCGGAAGATGCAGTGCAGAGAAGGGACATCATTTGGCTATTGAAGCCTGGGCTATGGCATCACGGTATTCTTCTGACGTGCGGCGATCAACGCTGTGGCTGGTATTGAATCGCCGGCGGCGGCACGAGTATCGACACCAGCTTTTGTATCGACGATTCATCTTAGATTTATTGAGACAGTACGACCTTCGTGGCAGGGTGCGCGTCACTGAGGGCCTAACGAAAGACGGCTTAGCGTGCGCGTTCGGCAACAGTTGTGGCGTCCTTGTGCCGTCGCTGTACGAGCCTTTCGGCATCGTAGCCTTGGAAGCGTTGGCAAGCGGAACTCCAGTCGCCATCAGCAGATTGGCTGGAGCGGCCTCGGTCGTCTCCGAATTGTATAACAAGGGAGTCGTCCCTACGGGCGACGTGATACAGCTAGCAGAATCAATTATCCGTGTCTGTGAAAACACCCCCTCCGAACGGGAGCGCCGCACGTGGAGCAGAGAGGTACTGAGGACTTGGCAGGCACAAGAGGTAGTCGACGGCCTTGAATCGCGCGCCCTATCATTGGATACTCTGGAAAGGGATGGTCGAATAGCTTCCTAGCCACCGCCAACAAGTTGATCCAGTGGGGAATCCGGGCGAAGATGGATGTTCTACACAGGCATACCCCGGCAAAATGACCTCGGATGCTTTTCCTATAAGGATAGCGCGCGGGGGGGGCGGCGCTGGAACGTCCAATGCGTTTGGCGGACACTGGGCGGCCCTCTGACCTTCCGCCATTGTGGCGGGATGACAAATGGCCGCCTTCTCGCCGATAGGCGCGCGCCGCTGGATTTGTAGCGATTTTAGAGACGGCGACCCTCTGCCGCAATTGCAGAGGGTCGGTATGGGACTGTTGCCGAATGCACCGAGATAACTTAGTTTTCCTCAAGCCAAAAACAATTTAAAATGTTAAAATTAAGCTGTAAACATTAAACAAAATACAAAAATGTTACAGCCAAATGACCAAACTCAAGCCATACTGTTGAAAACCGAAGCAGAGATTTTTGACAAAATAATCGAAGTTAACCATCCATTCCGGCGTTTGAATGAAATCATCGATTTTGAGCAATTTGTTTCTCCCTTGCGCGCCCTTTACAGTGAAATTGGCACCAGTAGTATTGCCATTGAAAAAGGCTGCTTGTTGATCTTTTTACCAATTTAAGCATTCGGCAACAGTCCCGGTATACTCGAAACGCCCGTTTTGCAGGCCTTCCGGTAGCGCCCGCCGGAAATTGTAGCGAAAACTGTAGACAAGGTGTCCTCAAGGTTCAACAAACTTCTACACCCGATTTTTGTAAGTTATTGAAACTACAGGGCAAATGGCATAGGGTATTTACCGGAGATCCACATGTTAGAAGACGATGGATGTAGCAATTCGCAAGTGACCTATTTTCAAGTGTTTACGTTTCAATGAATTGCGGGCCGGGTGTTGATGCTTGTTGAACGCTGTTGAATCAGAGGGCTTTGAACAGCTACAAAATCATCTACAGTCTCTACTAATTAATTAGTAGTGCAACGCTTCGGCGGTTCGGTAATACAGCGCTCGGCGAAACTTCGAGCACCAGGTATTTATCCGCAACATTGTTCGGAACGTCGAGCCCGGTCGGTGGTCAGAAGGGGATTTCGCGACAGGAACGGAAATCACGCGGGCAAAGCCCGCCGTCTCGGCCATTCTCCGACGATCTGCTCGGCGTTGGCGACGCCAGATCGGCGAGTCGGGCGTGATACGAGCTGGTGTGAGCTACAGGGACAGGCGGAACACGGAACCTGTATTCCTATCGACCACGCCATAGCCTCTTTCAAGAAACGTGAAGTGTAAATCGGGGTTCGGTGGCAGAGTGATACCCGCTTCGACCAGAGCGCTGGCAACAATGCTGCCGTTGTTTGTAATTTGATCCCGAAACCAGGCGACATCGCTCAAAAGCTTGTCGGCGGACCGAACGGAGTTAAATGTCAGCCCTGCTGTGCTCATAAGTGCAGCGGGAGAGTAGGTCGCGTCATTGATTTCAATCATCGCGCCGCCAATACCGGCATTCCGAAGGCGTTGTCGTTCCTCCTCTGAAACGGAAGGGGACGTCAAGCCCTCGACCTTATGGACGATGCCGGCATCTGGCCACTCCTCTACGATAATTCTGACGATATCTGCTCGCGTCCAAGATTTATGGTCGGCAATATCGATTAGGTAAGCGTCAGACGGACGAAATGCCGCGAAGAGAAGAGGGCCGCCCCGCTTTACGAAGAAACCGTCGGTATCCATCTCGGTCGAAAGGTGTAGATGGTGGATGCCCCAATCGCTCAACATAAGGTCGAGGTCTTCGCGGCGCTGAAGCGTTGGGGCAGATGAGCTCTGATACCCCGTTCGAATACGCTTGCTGAGGTGCGGAGTGATGTCTTCGCCATTGGTCACACGCGAGATGATCTGGTGCAGCCCCGGAGCGTAGCGCGTTTCGGCAGCCAAGGGGTTAGCCAGCAACGCCTTCGATTCGTGTACCTGTCTGGGTTGCGGCGAGACGAGGCGTGAAAGCCAATACCCGTAGATGGTGAGAAGATCTCTGGTGGCCATCGCGGATAGTTCTGCGTCGACCTCCGGCGTTCTCGGAAGCCTCGCGAAGATCTGCTCACGGATATCTATGTCGAAGTCCATTATTCGAGTGGAGCCGCACTCCCGATTACTGGCGAAGCACTCCCGCCACGTTGCTTTCTGCGGCAGAGCCACGGCGTGAGCCGCAGGGTAATTTCCAGTCCAACGACTGCGGAACACTGCCGACGCTCGCTGATCTAACTTCGGTCGTCTGGCCTGACCGTTTTTGCTGCTCGCCTCACAGCCTCCACGCTGATCTTCCCGGTCTCTTTTCTCATTGTGCTCAGCTTCGCGTTCGGTGAAAACTGAGGTATCGGTTCCGGGAGGTTTTTATTGCGTGTATCGCCGCGCTTTTGCTGAATTTCGCCGGCTTTCGGCGGAGCCTTATCGCGGTGGCGCTTATCCAGTCCGGGTTCCTTCATATTCATATCCCCCAAATGCTAAGAGTACCGCATTCTATCCGATTGTGCGCGAACGCACCGGGAGAACGCCATGGCACCTCCATCAGCAATCGTTCAGCGATAAAAGGTTGTTCGGCGCATATCCGTCCGTCTGGGTCTTAAGGTATTTGCGTCCATTGTGTGTGGCGACGATCACCCACACCGATTTACCACCGACACTGACGTAATAACTCTCCGCATCTCTCTCCACATCGCGAATGGCGTCGTCCTCTGCACGCCACCACTGAGCGCCGCCGATGCCAACTATGCGCTCGTGTGGGTTGTGGTGCTCTCTTTTTGTAATGCAGGTAACTTGCTTAGCCATGAAGGGCTTCCTTTCTTGAGTAAATCGTCTTCGTGTTTTCTCCGCTTTGGCCCATCTGCTGTTCATCGAGGCCCGTATCAGCCAGGAAAGTCTGAACGCTCACTTGGAAGGCACGATCTTTATATCTTTAATGTTCGGCAGCGGATCTGGCTTCTCATTTATGACCTTAATCGTGTACGTCTTCCCCAACTCGCTTGGTATGTTATACTCCTTGCTCAGCCCTGGCACTGCTGTAGAAGCGTAGAGTAGCCGGTAAGTCCCGCTAGCCGCATAGTCCGGGACCACCGCGGAAACTTCGTAGTCTGTGTCCGAAAAGGCTTTGTAGCTGTTCGAGTTGATTACGGTTGTGTACTGCTGCTGAGATGCCACCTCCAACTTAGCCAAGCGAAATTGGCACGACAGCGACGAAAGCTTAGCCGGCCGCTGAAGGCTCACTACAATGTGAATGGTCTCTCCAGGGGGATATGCGGCTATCACGTCAATCGAGTCTTCGGCTCGCAGCCCCGGACAAAACACCAGTGCTAACAAATAGACGGCACATGCCGAACGGCTAGACGCTCTAGCCCGGTGAACAGTGTTATGCATATTTGACATCCCTCCTTGTACGAATGCAGGTCCAAAAGATCCGACTACTACTCATCTGAAAGATGGCTTAGTTATTTCGAGCCGAACCGAGCCTTATAGATACCCTATCACTGTCAGTATGCCGCAAAGAAGGGCAACGATCAATCATACAAATCAAAGATTCATTTAGTGGGCGGCACAATGTCATTTCCTATTTGTAGCGCGACTCGTCTTCGTCGCATGTACACCGCTCGCTGAATTCGCTGACGCTGACAAACTTGTTCAGCCTGGGACATCTCCGCAAATCTCGGCAGCACTTTCCACAGTATCTGGCGCCACGGGAGGCCCTGTGAAAGCAGTTCGCACGCGGAATCTACGGCCGCAGAACGAGGCCGCCCCCACGATTTGCGGCGCGGCGACAATAGACTCGTCAGGAGCTTGCCGGCCTTCGTGGCGAGAACCCGCACCTTGAGTTCCGGGAATTCGACAGCCAGTGCATCTGCCTGTCTTGTGAGATGCTTGATAAGCTGAGGGCTGAGTTTCGGATGTACGCCAGATGCATGATTCTGCTGGGCAGCGGGACGACGACTTGGGACCAGCCTCAAGCCGCCTCGAAGCGATGTATCATGAACCTCGTGGGTTGTTCCCATCGACCTCTCCTTCAACAGTTGAGCGAAGGGGACTGCCTGTCCGGGTCTGAGCCCGGAAGCGCCAGGGCAAGTTGCCCCTTGCCCTGGCCGCAAACCCGTTCCGCATCTCAATACAATAAAAGACTGGACCTGCCGTGGCAGGCCCCGCCCGAGTCGCACAATTCTGGTGTTCTTGGAGGGTAGCCTAATGAATTCAGGAGCTTAGAGAATTGCAAGGCACCCGCGCACACCTCTACCCGCGACCGCCAAACCGATTCTCCATCGCGGCCCCGTGGCTTACCTGCTGCCTGCGGAGCCTCAAATTGCTTTTTTCAGTATACAATAGAATTCAACCGCTTGAATTTGCATTCAAGCGGCAGGAGAACGAACACGATGGAAATCGAGCGGCGTCGGTTCTACGCGGGCGAGGCTTCGCAGATAACCGGCATTCCATATCGGACGATCGATCATTGGGCGCGCACCGGATTGCTCACACCGAGCATTTCGGAGGCGCGAGGGTCGGGCCGAAGTCGCTTATACAGCTTCAAAGACGTGCTCGCGCTGCGGGTCATTCGCGACCTCCGGGAGAAGGGAATCCCAGCTCAGGCATTGCGCAAAGTGATCAAATTGCTGCGTCGGACGGGCATGGACTCGCGCCTGGACGAAGTGCAACTGCTCGTAATCGGTAAAGACGTGGCAATTGTCAATAACACTCGCGAAATTGAGAGCGTTCTTTCTGCACCCGGCCAACTCTATTTGACGCCGGCCCTGATCTTTGATCTGAGAAAACCAATCGCGGAGGTGCGACGAGAAGTCGCGCGCCTCCGCGTGGCCTGAGGGAAATTCAGCGAAGGCTTGGGCCATTATACAGCGAGCCTTGGACGCTGCGCGCGAGCATCAGGCCGTGGCCGAAGCCCCCGCTCGATGTTTATGTGTTTCAATAAACGATCATGACCGACGCTGCTGGTACAAGAAAAACCGCTGAAATGGTCTTCGGCATCGTGGCAGCCGTTGGAACTCCCGTTCGCTTCGTGACGAATACTCTTGAAGCTGCCTTAAAACAGCGGGGATACCAGACGGCGGTTTTGCACTTGAGTTCTTACACCAAGGCCGTTCAACTCGATACGCCGTGGCCGGAAGAAAGCGATATGAATACACAAGGATCAGCAGCCTCATGAAACGCGGCAATGAGCTTCGTGAGAAAGCTCGCCGAGGGGACATACTTGCTGCCTTTGCGGCTGCGGCAATCAATGCACAACGTGTCGGCGAGCCCCAAACGGCCCTGCCGACTTCCGCCTTCATCCTGCGGCAACTAAAACATCCAGATGAGGTGTATGCACTCCGCCGGATTTATGGTGATGGCTTTCATGCAATCGGCATTTATTGTCCCAAAAAGGCGCGCCGCGAATATCTGACAGTTAAAGAAGGGATGAGTGAGCCTCAGGCTGATGACCTAATCGCTCGGGATGAAAATGAGCCACCATCATTAGGACAAAAGTTCAGGGATACTTTCTACCTGGCTGATGTCTTCATTGAAGCCGGCTTCGAAAACGCAACGACGACCAAAGCGCAGATTGACCGTTTCTTCGATTTACTCTTTGGTACGAAGATCATCTCTCCATACCGCGATGAATATGGAATGTTCTTAGCCCATGCTTCAGCTTTACGTTCATCGTCCCTGGCTCGTCAGGTGGGCGCCGCAATTCTATCGCAGACGGGAGAGGTGCTCGCGATCGGCACGAACGATGTACCTCGATACGGAGGCGGCCAGTATTGGGAAGGCGAAAAGCCCGACGCTCGCGATCATATTCGAGGAATTGACGTCAGTGATCTAATGAAGGCCGACATCGTGCGTGAGATTCTCCAGAATCTGGTTCCGGAATGGATGGATTTGTCCGCAGCTGACCAGGAAAGCAGAATCGCTGAGGCTATGTTAAAGCTGAGCCATGCTCGCGTAATGAACCTTACGGAGTTCACGCGGGCTGTTCATGCGGAGATGGAGGCGCTTTCGGCCGCAGATCGAATCGGCGTGTCGGTGAGAGATGCAACGCTATACACGACTACATTCCCCTGTCACGGTTGCGCCAAACACATCGTAGTAGCGGGTATTACCCGGTTGGTTTATGTCGAGCCGTATCCGAAGAGCCTGGCCATCGAGTTGCATAACGACTCCATAGCTGTCGAAGAGCAAGAAGAAGGTGATCATCCAAAGGTGCGCTTTGAGCCCTTTGTTGGCATAGCGCCGCGTCGTTACGAAGCTCTGTTCTCAACAACCACTCCGGAGGGAACAAAAATCAGACGAAAGGACGGGGCGGGTCGCGTAATTGAGGGACACCCCTATGTACGTATCTCAATGTCGGATCGGACGTATATTCAACGTGAAGCTGACGCAGCAAGCCTGCTTCAGGAGTTAATTGGAAAGGCAGAAAATGGAACGCAAGTTAATTTATAGGGACGAATCCACGCAAGACCGTAGGGAAATCTGGACAATGGTGGAACGCGCGGCAGCTCGCTCCACTCAACCACCGAGTCATCAAAGAGAGCAGTCCGTAGGCGAACCGGAAGTTCCGGCACCACAACAGATGAGGAGTTCTGGCAGAGAGTAAGCCATAGAGTGGTCGGCGTAAACCCTGTGGAGGCGTCGTCTGGCTTCCAGATATACGCAAGGAAGGGGGGCATTGTCCAGAAGCGACACAACTACACTTCACGAGTCGCCCGGTGGAGTGATAGTGTTGGTTGCAGATATGGTATTATATCGAACACTTCAACTTGCGTAGGCGGTTCATACAGGTCGGCCTAATGATCGGTTGAGCATCAAACGAATGGCAGCGATACGTTCTCCCAAGCGTACTTCGAAATGGCCCGAGGTTCACGTCCACCACCTCCTCTAGAGACTGACGATTTTATTGTTTGCCTTGACACTGAGCTTGACGTTGATTGGCAGACGTCGGACAAGTACGATGCAGTCGGCCCGAAAGATCCGCAACGACACAATGAGACCCTGAATCGCGTCGCGGACTTGGAATGCATACCGAATGATCACCACAGAACGAACGTCCGCCTTAACTTTAAGGCGCTTCCGGCTATTTAGTGGCCGCCGGGGCGAGGTCCAGACCACCGCAGTGGAAGTAGATCGCGTTGATGAAGTTCTGCTTGTTGCGGAAGCCGCGGGCCGTGTACTTCACCCATTGAATCTTGGCGTTGATGGATTCGCTAGTCGCGTTGGTGATGCGGTGCTTGAGGTAGGTGATGATGTTGGCGAAGCGGCGTTTGAGCGTGCCAGCCACTTCCTTCATCGGAGCCAGACGGCTGCGCACCGCCCAACCGTACCACCACTGGAAGTGCTTCCGCGCCGCGCCTTCATAGACGTAGGTGTACAAGTTCATGGCGGTCTCTTTCAAGGCCCAGGCGCGCGCCGTCTTCAGTTCGCCCTGGCGTAAGGCGTCGAAGGCCCGGCGATCTTCCGGGTCCATGGTCGCCGGGTTGCGCAGCCAGTCGTAGCGCGTGCCCTTCAGCCGGTCGTCGCCTGCGGCCCGGAGAGCTTTGTTCTCTTTGCGGCGCACCTCGTCCACGGCTTGGCTGAGATGCTGCGCCACGTGGAACTTGTCGAAGACAATCTTCTTATCGGCGTCGGCCACATGGTCGCGCACCGACTCCACATACGGGTCCCACATATCCATGGCGACGGCCTGGATTCCTTCCCGTTGCGTCGCAGTCAACGTCCCCCAAAAACCGTCGAGACTCTCTTGTTTGCGGTCCTCGGCCACGTACAAGACCCGCCCGCGCACCAGGTCGTTGACCACCGTCATGTACTTGTGCCCCTTGCGGAAGGCCTTCTCGTCGACTCCCAGATGGCGGATGGGTTCGGCTTGCCGACGAGCCAGTCCGCGCTGGACGGCCCGATCCATGATGCCGTGGATTTCGTCCCAGCTTAGCCCTAACTGCTGGGCCACCGCCTTTTGGCTGGCGGCTTTGAGCCAGGCGATGGCGAGGGCTTCAAACAGCGCGGTGAATCGGCTGGAGGGTTCAGCCCAGGGGAGCTTCACCACGCGTACGCCGTGGGCGGGGCATTGGCTACGCGGCGGGTCGGCGTGCAGGATGGTGCGGTACTGGCAGGTGTCCAGATGACGCCATTGCCGCTCGGGTTGATGGTCGTACAACTTGCTGGGAGTCCCGCACTCGGCACAGGGCCAAGTAAGGAGGTCTTCATGGGCCAGATAGATGTGCACTTGCTGGGGTGCCAACTGCAGGTCCACGGAAGCCACACGCCAGGGGCTTTCGATGCCCAGAATGCGCCGGTAAAGCTCACGATCTTCCATGCTGATTCGATGGCCATACACGCCGCCGGGGTGCATGGCGCCCGAGTGAGGAAGGTGGGATGCACAAGGGGGGTTTGAG
>VFSW01006289.1_pt1 | contig 17472 bp, 13 predicted proteins | sample 5358111 | NCBI WGS metagenome assembly VFSW01 (sample SAMN11554181, study PRJNA540505) | mine drainage metagenome | isolation source: sediment from site ElyBrook_90M | place: USA: Ely Copper Mine, Vershire, VT | collected 2017
CTCCACCTCCCGCGCTCTGCGTCCCGCCGCCACCGCCCCCGGCGCATTCATTGCTGCCGCAATAGCCCGAACTCCCAAATCCGCCGCCGGTGCCCGTTATCCCGCCGCCGGTGCCCCCGGAGCCCGGACTGCCAGCCCCGCCGTTATTGCCTGCACCGCCGTAACCGCCACCACCACCCGCAGCCAGGAGAACGGTCGAGGTCGTAAAGACATTGTTCGCGGAAAACCACGTCATGCCACCGCCGGCGCCTCCGGCCTGGTATCCATAACCGCCAGCGCCACCGCCGCCGTAGCCGTTCTGGCAGCCGACATTGATGTAATAAGTGGTTCCCGAAGTCACGGCAAGCGTTCCAGAAACTTCGCCTCCCAGCCCTCCTCCCGATCCTCCGCCCTGCGCGCCAAATGCGGTAAGCAACAGTTGCGTCGCCCCGACCGGAACCGTATAGCTGACCACGCCGCCCGTGCACGTCTCGGTCACCGTGCCGCCACCGCTCGGCGGCGCGAATCCCATCGGTGTGTTGCCGCCCGGACTCATGTGTCCCGTACTGCTGCTCGTCGTTATCTTTTGATTCAACCGATACATGCGCGTGGGATCGTACACGTTTTGGGTCGTTACGCCGTTCGCATCCACCTGCGAGGCGATCTGGTCCATCGGAGAGTAATCGAAGCTGGAGACGATGTTGCTGAAACTGCCGCCCGGCTCCTTCTCCTGGACGCTCGTCACGAGCCCGCCGGTGCCGTAGGCATATTGGACCTGGGAGCTGTCGGGATTCGTGATGACGAGCTGGTTTCCCTGCCGATCATACGTGTACGTTGTCGTGTAATTCGTTCCGTTGATGGTCTTGGTCTCGCTCGCAAGATTGCCAAGCGGATCGTACGCCTTCGTGGTTAAGGACACCGCATCCGTGCTGGAGACCGTGCAGAGGCGGCCGATCCCATTCGTGCAACTGTCGTACGTGTACGTGACCTCCGTTCCGGCTTGGCCGGTATAGTCTTCCGTGAGCACGCGATTCAGCGTGTCGTAGGTGTAATTGACGGTCTGGCTCTTGGGATCAAGCCGCGACGTCAGATTCCCGGCGTTGTCGTAGGTATAACTCCAGACGCCATAGGTGGAGTCGGTCGGAGCGTGAAGATCCGTTGAGGAGACCATTCTGCCCAGGCCGTCGTAGGCGAAGTTGCGGACGTTGCCATTCGCATCCGTGAGATTCACGAGATCGCGGAGACCGTCGTACGAATACGTGGTCGTGTACGTGCTCGATCCGTTGTGTTCGCCGACCTGCACCAGGTTGCCATAAGCGTCGTGATATGCGTTTTTCTGATTGCCGTTTGCATCAGTCGTGGTGGACATCCAATTCCCGTACGTATTTGAAATCGTCCCAACGGCGTTCACGGTCGTAAGTACCCGCCCCAACGGGTCGTATGTGTAATTGGAAAAGAGTGCGGCCGTGGTCGTCGCCGCGGTCTTCGGAGAACTGCTTGCGAAATACGGCAGAGATTCCTTCTGCAACAGGTTGACCGTGTTGTACGCCCGGTCGCTCACTTTGTACATCCCCGCATCCGTCGCCGATTTCCTTGTCTGGACCAGACGGTTCAGGCCGTCGTAATAACGGTAGGTATTGACCGTCGTACTGCCGTTCAGGTAGTCGGTTTGCGCGACGCTCACGGCGTTCGCGGTGTCGGTATAGACGTAGGCGGTCTTCACGTCGAGTGTGGATGTGACCGTCTGATCGGGCTGCAATACCTGGAGCGGGCGCCCGAGGCCGTCGTACGCGGTTTGGAACACGAGGTTGTTCGGATCGATGGTCTGCGTGGGATTCCCGGTCGAGTAGTCATATTGATACCCGGTGGTTTGGCTGAGCGCGTTCGTGGTCGTGGCGGGATAGAGGCCGTACGCGTCGTAGGCGTAGGTCGTTGTGTTGTTCCGCGGATCAAGCGTCTGGGTCACGAGGCCGTAGCCGTTGTAAGTGTTCTGGGTAGTTGCGTACGTGCTGCTCGCGATCCAATCCAGCTGTTTGGTGAGATTGCCTGCGCCCACGCTCCCGAGGGCGAGGCCGTCGTAATAGTATTGGGTCTCCTGGACCTTCGTGCTGCTTTGATTCGTCATCGTCTCGTCCGCCACTTTCCCGATGACGCTCGATGTCGTACTCGAAGCATACGTGGAATTCGTGAGGTATTCATCCGAGCCGGTATCGGTGAACGTCCCATTGCTGCTGCCGGTCACCTGGCCCCATTGGATTTTCTGGGTCTGGTTACCGTTCGCCTGGTTCCACGTATACGATTCCGCCAGGTCGTCGTGCGTGGACAGCCCGTCGTAGTCCATTTCAAGTATTTGGTCGGGAAACACGTAGGCCGCGTTGCCGCCCAGGCTCGCGCTGTCCCACTTGGTGATCATCACCTTGTACAGATTGTTTGCGTTGTCGTAGTTCTCGACCCGATACGCCTTCCCGATCTTCCAGAAGTTGTCGTTATACTCCCCAGTTGAGGAACTGGTGCCATTGCAGGTGTGATAGTACGTCTTGGTCACGTTGCCCGCGCCGTCGGTCTCCGTAACGAGGCTGAATCCGGCGAACTCGTGGTCGAAGGGACTGCCGTAGTAATACGTGCCGCCCGCATACTGGTAGCTCGAAGAAGACAAGGTCCCGGAGCCGTCGTTGTTGGTGATCTGGGAAACGACGTAGACCGGATACGGCTCGCTGTTTGCGACGGTCCCCGAACTGTTCATGAACTGCGCTGCCGCCTTGTAGCCGATGGCCGTGCTTCCGCCCTGCGGATAGGTGACGCCCACCAACGCGTCGGCGCGGCTCGCATTGTCATTGGTCCATGCGGCGTAATGCGCGGTACTGCTCGTATCGGTGTATCCCGAGAGGATGGCGGGGAGACCGTCACCCAGCGGGTCGGCGATCCGCGCGCCGTCATCATATCCGCCGTTCGCGTCAAAGAGGGCTGGCGGGTCCCAGGCTGCATCGGTCGTCCAGCCGTGCCCGGTATTGAGGTATGCCGCATAGTGTGGATTGCCGCTGACGTCCGTGTAGCCGGCAATGAGGTCCGGCAGACCGTCACCATTCACGTCTGCGATTCGGACCCCGTCGTCCCATCCCCCATTGGTCACGAAGGGAGTCGGCGGGTTCAAGGCGGTGCTGGTCGCCCAGCCCATCCCGGTATTGAGGTACGAAGCGTAATGCGCCGTGCCGCTCGCGTCGGTGTAGCCCTGGATGATGTCGGGCAGCCCGTCACCGTTCACATCCGCAAGCCTCACGCCGTTATCCAATCCTCCGCTCGTAACAAAAGAGAGCGGCGGTGTCCAGATCGTGCTCGTCGCCCAGCCTTGCCCGGTGTCGAGATAGGTGCCATAGGTTGTCGACGCTCCCGTCGTCATCGTCTGGCCGCTGCTGCTGTTCCAAAGATCGGTGCGTTCCTGACCGCTCAGGACCTTTGTCCAGAATCCCAACTCGTCCACCCCGAGGCCGTTGGGCGCGGGAAACGAAACGCCATTGTTGGTTCCGCCGCCGCCGATGAGCGTCTGCGTTGTCGCAGCGGTATACGCGTAGGTCGACGTGCCATCATCGGCATTGTTCAGATACCCGTGCCAGGTGCTCGATCCGTCATAGGTCATGACGAAGAAATTCCACCCCGAACCCGAGGCGACCGTGAGGTGGTTCGGGAACGAGAGCCACGCGGTGCAGTCATCGGCGGCAACGAATTCGCGGCCGGAGGTGTTCATGGAATGGTCACTTCCGCCAAGGCCCGCGATGAATCCGTCCGAGTTGGGACAGCTTGCGCCCTTGCCCATCTGGAACACGGTGCCGGAGTAGTTGCCCGATCCCGGAACGTAGAACCATCCCGCGACGGACCATGCACCCGTACCGGAATACAGTGGGCTCGAAAGGCTGAGATAGCTCGAACCGTTGAAGAAGCCTGCGTTATTCACCTTGCCGGCGCTGAAGGTCGCGGAGGCGTTGTTCGTGAGGTTGTTCGATCCCCAATAGTCGGTCGGGTCCTCCAGTTTGTAATATGAAATGAGGTTCGAGGAGAGCGTGCCGTTCGTGTCGACTTGAAAGCGCTTGGTAGAGGAAACCGTGCTCGACGGGTTGGAGAGAATGTCGGGCAGGCCGTCGCCGTTCACGTCGGCCATAATCGCGCCGGTGCCCACGCCGTTGTTCGCGAAGCAGGCAGGTGAATTCCACGATGACGAGCTTACCCAGCCGGAGCCGGTGTTGATGTAGGACCCACTGCAGGAGACGATGTCGGCGCGACCGTCGCCGTTCACGTCGGCTACGCGGTACCCGCTGTCGCCACCGCTGCCCGTCGTAAAGGACACGGGCGATATCCAGGTGGACGAGCTTACCCAGCCGGAGCCGGTATCAACCCACGCACTGCTACTCGAAATGATGCCGGGTAGGCCGTTCCCCGTGAGATTCGGAATGCGCACGCCGTTATCGGCGCCGCCTGAGAGGGTGAACGACGCGGGCGGATTCCAGGTGGAGGAACTCGCCCAGCCGGCAGTCTGTACTTGATAGCTGAAGGTCGATGACGGCAGTGAGACCACGGTTCCCGAGGCGTTCTCTCCCGATTCCGCGACCGAACCGAGCAGTGTTGTGTAGCCGTTATCCCCCGTGGTGTAGCCAAGGACGTACTTGCGAACCCAGGTGCCGTTGACCTTCGCGTCGATTTCGCTCACCCGATAGTTGGTGTTGACCGGAAATCCGGTCACGGATGTGGTCGCATTGTCGGTGCTCGACGTTCTCAGGAAATCCACTTCGAAGACCCCGGTCGAAGAACCGTTGCCGGTATACACCGTGCTCGACGGATAGATCTGACCGCTGTCCTTGAAATATGAGTAGATGACGTTGTTGTTATTCGTATCCGTCACCTGCTTCAACATCCACTTATAGACATGCGCAGCGTTATTCGGATCGCTCTGCTGACTGTCGCTCGTGGAACCGAACGCGTACTGCGTGCCGTTTTTGTCCGTCATCGTCCACTGGTCGGTGGAGCTCGCAAACACGTATTTGTTGAAGCCGCCGTTTTCGGTCCGGGCGACATAGACCGCTCCCGTCGAAGTCACGGTCGTCGTGGAAACAAGCTCGCCATCAAGCGAAGACGTGAAGTAATTCAGCGTGCTTGTGCTGTACAGGTTATCGACGCCGGCCTTGTTCAGCCGCTCGATATACGGGATGCTGATCGACCATCCCTCGCCGAAAATGCTGCCTTGCTGGCTGTTCTGGCTGTTATATACGAGATCCACGTCGGGCTGGAGGTGGTTCCTGCCGGGCGGAATTGTGATCGGATACGTGGTGTCGAGGGCGCCCGTGTTCTTGTCAATCTTGAGCTGGCTCTGATTGAACGAACTGTAGACGACGGGCTGGAGATCGGGACCGGTCTGGACCTGGGGCGAAACCGAAGGCGACGCGTTGCTCTTCTGCGTCTGAGGAGCGGCGCTCGTTTGGTCAGGCTGAGGAGTTGCGGCGGACGGCTGCGCACCGGCGCCGGTCGATTGATCGGTCGCGGCGCTCGCTGCCGATGCCGGCGATACCGATGGACCGGACGCAGTGGCCGCCGGAGCAGTCGGCTGCGTACCGGAACTCGGCGCTCCTGTTCCGATCACCGGCGCATCGGAACTCGCGGTCGCTGTAATAGTCGTGCTCTGTGCGAACGCGGGCTCCAGCGGAACGACGATGGTGAGGACGATAAGAAAAAAGGCCGCAAGATCAAAAGCGGCCCGACGCGAATGGTTGTTCCCGACCCCCTTTCTTTTCTCCCGGATCAATCGGAGCGGCATGGGGATGTGAGTAGGTTATCTAGATGTTAACAGGGACGGCTGATTGTTCCAATCAACAGACTGTGCACAACCTGAATGGTATTCAACCCCACGATTCAGAACGCCGTTGAGATCAGTTATTCGCAACCGTTCCCTCGACGGCGCGACGGAAGATATAGATCAGTGCAGATTCCGTAGGCGCATCGCTCGCGACATCCACATATTCGACGAGTTGTGCCGTCGCGCGGGCAGGCCGCAGATCTTTCACGAGCTTTGTCGCGCCTGATGCGCCGCATTCGTACACACGGAGCCAGTGCGGCCGCTCATTCAGGAAAACGAGCCGCACAGTGGAGGTCGGCACGAACTCTTGCGCGACCGACAGCGTGGACAGGTAATACTCCACCCCGCTCTTCACGCAACCGGGCAGCGTGCACTCCAAGAGGACATTGAATGCCTCTTGCCTGGAGAGGCATTCGAGAAGCGGCACCGCGATCTTCTTCGACAATCCGTCAGCGCCAAGCAGCACCGGGAGAATGCGGTGCGACCGCCTGGGATCATGCTGCAGATCATAGGCACAACAGTCGAGGCGCTCAAACGGGATGTAATTCTCGGTGTCGATGCTGAATTCGATGGCCGTTTCCTCGGGCGCCCGGCAGTAACCGCGGTACCGCCAGGCCACGGTCAAATCTTCGCCCGTGATCGTTACAACCTGCTCGGAATCCTGGATCATAAGGCTCCGGTTGAGCCGCCGCCGCAGATTGGCGACGTTTAACGCGTCGATGCTGCGACCCTCTATCTTCACCGCAACCCGTTTCAGGCGCTCCCGTTGCCGCTCGGCGTAGAGGACTGCCGCAACGGAAACCGCAATGAGAAACAGGCCCAGGACCGCCAACCATTGGGATGAATTGATGAAGGCCAGAACCGCGATTGCGGTGCCGAGGATCGACGACCAGAATGCCAAAGCGTTTTCAAATGCTTCCATCGGGCGGAGGGAGAGCGAGTGGTTTTGTCTTCTTCGTGGTGCGGGCACACGCGACGGCAAAACTGAGTGCATCGAAGATGGCCATTCTGTCGTCTTCGGGCATCCAGGGTTTCCGCTCTGGCGGCAGGTATGCCCCCACCTCCTTAGAAAAGCGTTCGGCAAGGAAACGCGCACGTCCATACTTGGTGTTCGTGAGCGGCAGCGGTCCGATGGCGCACAATTCTTTCTTGGTAACGAGCCGCACGAAAACGCGACTCCCCTCCTCTCGCGCGATCCGGCCCAAGAGCTTCTCCACCCTGGGACAGCGCCGAGATCCATCCGCCTCCCAGGCTTCCAGAACGAGCACGTCGGGCCGGAAGCGGTCGACGAGCTTGTCGATCACGCGCGTGGATTTGGCATTGTTTGCCTGTGCGGTGGTCCGAATCCCCCAATCGATGAGATTGTCTTCGCCCTCAAGAACCGCAAAACCAACGCCCCTGCTAAAGGGATCGACGGCCAGTATTCGCCGTGACGTATCCTCGCGCATGATCAGCCGTGCCGGGCGGCCGTTGGTTTCGCCTCGACGATGGCGCGGAACCGTTCAATCTTGCGGATGGTCTTTCTGGCCTGCACGTCGGGCTGCGCTTGCAACTTTTTCAGCAACTTTCGGGCGCGCTCCTGAACCACGCGGCGGATGGCCTCGTAGCAGCCGGCGAACAATTCGCTGGACGGCTGGTTGAAGACGATCTCGCATGCGAAAATCGTGAGTGCATTGGGCATCCGGGTGAAATTCTCGTACCGGGACACTTTCGTGCCTGAGTTGGCGCCCAAGAGCCTCGCAACTTCCTTCTGCGAGAGGCCGGATCGGCGGCGATGCGTGCGTAAATAATTCTGTAATCTCTGATGTGCCAAGGGCTTAGGTAGGGTTGAGGTTTATACTCATCCTACCGACCCGGTACGGCTCCAAAAGAACGGGAAAGTTGCCGTGGGCGGCAAGTCTTCCCCGGTACCCGAGGATAAGGACCCCCTTAATTAAACCAAGTTGACCTGCGGACCGATGGGGATCGTTGAACGGATGATCAATCCGGGAAAGGAGGTCCCCATGACGCGCATGATAACCCTGATGGGCGGTGGCGGCGGTATCGGCGGCTAAATCGGCTGCCAGCATAGCTTCCTGCTGATCATGTCGGGTCCTGCGAACCGGGCGTGATTTGACGAGAGCGTACCGTTCTGCGTTCTTTTTCGTATTCCGCCAGATTTATAGGCTGAAGTCAGCACCTTGAAAGGAGGAGCTATGCAGGAGGCGGCAGTACGCCATTTCCAACATGACGTTGGTGCGGAACTGAAGCGATGTTTCCGGAAGCCCGTGGTCGCGATCAACGACGAACTGGTCCCCGCGGGAACGTACGGCATCGTGCTCAACGTGTTCCACAATCCGGGCGTCGGATCGACGCTCGATATCGCCTGGTGCGTGCTTGAGTTCGAGGCGGAAGAGCAAACCGAGTTCTATAACAAAGGCCGCCTGGAGAAAACAACGTGTATTGACCCGGTGACGGCCAGGCGGTGCTTGCGCGTCCTCGCGGATTGAGTGCGCCCGGAGCCGCCGCGATGTGAGGCGAACATGAAAAAGCCGCCCGCTATCTGCGGGCGGCTCGTGAAGTGCCGAACGGGTGCTGCAAAACTAAGCTGGTTGAGCAGGGGGAGCTTCGGCTCCCCCTTTTTTGTTATGGAAGCGTGCGTTGTGATCGGGGCTCCCGCACACGGAACACACCTTGTTTTTCTTTGCGGGTCCTTCGGTGCCGTCCGCTCCCAGGAGGGCGAGCTTCTGGTCTATCTCCTGCCGCTCGGCGATGAGGATACCAATTGCTTGCCGGCGGAGGTCTTCGGCTTGATCGAGTATGTGGCTCATATAAGTGCGTGCGTTGTAGGGCAGGCGTTAAGTTATTTCCTGAACAGACTAAACGAGCGGCTCCACGATCGCCTTCGCCTCTTCTACGCTTTCAGTGGCTAAGACATTCAGAATCGCCATCTCGTAGGCCTTCCGCGCCGTCTCGACTTCCTTATCCATCAGCGCGGTTTGCTGTTCGTTAAGCTCCGCCTCATACCGGCTGCGGCCTTCCGAAGTGAGCTCAAGATCGCCGTTGTCGTCAAACTGGAACCCGAGGATTCTGAGGTTCTTCGCAGAATCATTCAGCTCCTTCTTGGCGGCTACTGCTTTCTCGTGCAGCTTCGTGGCGCCCAGCTCGTTCATGAGCACAGCTATCGCGGCACTCCACGCTTTTGACTGACGTTTGTAGAAACGGTTGGAGAAGGCCTCCAACACGCGTGCTTTCGCATCCTTCAACAACTGAACAAACTCCTTACGCTGCTCCTGCGTCAACGGTCTTGCTTCTTTGGTCATGATTTTGGTAGTTACGTTTTTCCTACCCTACAATCGCCATACCCATGATCGCCCGCGTGCGTTCCGGGAGTACAGCCGCATGATTCGCACGAAACGCACGGCTATAAATCGAGCAGCGAGACCGCCGCGTCTTTGGTGGTGGCGAAGACCGGTGCGGCAAGATCCGGGTGGTAGTGTTCTTCGGTCGTAAGGAGAAACATGCGGTGATTGTATTTGGTCCGCAATATGGCGACGAGGTGCTCGCGGCGGCGTTCGGAGAACTGGATGACGAGTACCCGGAACTGCCGGATGCCCCAGGCAGCCTCGCATTCTTTGGAATTGAAGTAGTCGTAATAGCGGGCAAGCTTTTTGATGATGGAGGGTTCGTGGGTCTGCCGGTCGTAGCCGCTCAGTTTTGCCCGTTCGATTTCCAGGAAGAACCAGTTCGTGTTGGCGTCTTCCGGCTTCTTCGGATCGGTGATGGCAATGAGCGCGTCCGGATGAATCGAGTGCTTGAGTCGGGTTTGCTGCCAGTGCAGCCTGAGTCCCGCTCGCCCGCACATGCGCTTCAGCGCGATATGGAAGCGTGAGATCTCAAGTTCGTGGTCGATCGTACGCGCAGAGTGTTCATCGAAGGTCTTGGCCTCTTCCCATACGGAATCAACATGCGTGATGCCCTTGTCGGAGAGGCCCCATGCCGCGGTCGCGCCGCCGGTCTCTCTGCCCAGGTCGATATACGGAATGCGATGCACCAATCCCTGCGCGTTGAGGGACGCGAGCGTTCGCCGGATCGTACGCCGGTCGGAGTCGGTGGGCGCGTGGTCGCGGACAAGCTCGGCAACGCCATTCGTCGTGAGACAGAAATATTCAGCGAGGATTTCGAGGACCCGAGCCTTTGTTCTTGTCAGGCGGAACAGGCTTCTTTGGCGGACCGGTGGGCTTGATGGCGTCATCCTGAGACGAACGTAAAGGCTCACCGGCATCCTTGCAAGCGTAGAGGTCCATCGTGCGATTCATGATGTGTTCTGCGTTACTGGCTGGCGACTCGCGGTACTCGCTCCAGTGGGTGGTTTTGACGCGCTTGACGAACGTGTCGTCTGACCGGCGGATCGCGTGGAACTCCTTGAGTTGGACAAGTTCCGATACCGGAAAGGGCTTATCCGCCGTGCGGATGTTCATCATCTGCCAGGGGTGAAGCTCCTTGGCAAGGGCCCGGCTGAGCATGTCGGCATCCGGTTCCTTGGCCTTATTGAAGAGCTCCTTCTCGCGGATCATCATGCCGGCGTTCGAGAGACTCTGGGCGTCATTCGGGTGCAGCTTGAAAATGTACCAGTTCCGTGCGGTCTGCACGCCGCGGAGGATATGCTCGTCGATCTGATCGAACCGCTGGTTTGCCATCGTGAGGCAGAGCTTGAATTTGCGCGCTTCCGCAAGCAGGGTCGAGAAATCGGAGGTGACTTGGTATTTCTGGAATTCGTCGGCGTAGACATAATGCGGGACGCGATTAGATTCCGGTCCCGGCTGGCTGAACGCGGCCTGTTGCAGCTTCGAGATGATGAGGGCGGCGATGATTTCCGGGGTCGGGTCGTTCGGGATGTTATGGGCGAGATTCGCAATGAATATCTTGCGTTCGAGTAACACGTCGGACAGCCTGAGGATCGCGTGCGGCGGGTTGGCGGATCGGGTATGGGGACAGCCGAACACTTTTCTGAGGACGGGGTTGTGGACGATCGGTATGAGCAGGCGCGTGATCGGCTGCGTCTCCTGCGGATTGAGGCGCGTCCGGCGCCAGTAGTTCCGATAGTACGGATCGATGGTCGCCTGCTCGATGATCTCTTCCTTTCGGCCACTGTCTTCGAGAAAGTGGTAAATGTCGAGAAAGCTCACGCCCTCGGCGTCGAGCAAGGTGCGGAGGAGCGGGTAGAGTATGCTCTCCATGACCTTGCCGACATGGGCGTCGACACGCTTCGAAAAGGTTTCGAACAATCCGATCATGCTCGCGACGACGACCTGTTTCTCCTCGGGTGTTGACCAGCCGAGAAAGTCGATGGGGACGGGATGCTTGAGATCGAAGTAGACGGTCTCGTGCACGCGAGCCATCGGGACGAAGGGAAGAAGGCCTTCGGCGAGATCGCCGTGCGGATCGATGATCGTCACGCCCTTCTTTGGGCCGTCCATCGTCTGCACGGTGTTCGTGTCCGCATCGTACCAGCTCATGGCGGAACAAAAATCCTGGATCGCCATAGCCTTCATGAGCGTGCTCTTGCCCTGGCCGGGCAATCCGGGGAGCCAGATGTGAAATGGGCGATTCTTGTCCGTGGGAAAGGTCGCGTCTTCCCAGTTGTTCTTCGCGTCCTGAACCTCTGCTTCCATACGAAGGTACTCTTCGTAAGGACTGTCGTGCTGCTTTGGCGGAGGAGGCGGCGGCGGATCGGGGAGTTTTTTGAGCAAGCCGAGATGTTTGAGGTCGTGGTAGATCCGCGTGATCCACCGTATGATCACAACGATAAAGAAAAGGACCACCCCGAGGAAAAAGTAGACCGCGAGGTGCTCGCTTGTGGGGCGATTCAAGGCGACGGCTTCAAGATCCATACCGATCAGAGAAAAGAACGCCGCGAGGACGATGATCAGCAGGACGGAGACCCAGAAGATGCGGTCACGTTTCTTGTTCCATTCGTCGCGGCATCCCGAAGGCCGATAGGGCGGTAGGGTCCCGCGTGACTCGTCCGGAGGGAAGAGGACAGCGAGCGTGCGCCTCAGGAAGCTCCGGGGTTGCGGTCCGTCAGGTTCAGGCACGCCGCGCAGTCCCGTGACGGTAGCCGCGCGTACGAGCGGAGCGGCGGGCGGTCGAGAACGGCGACAGCCGGCCAGAGGTCTGAAGGAACGATAAGAGCGGAGACTGTCCGTCGCTCGGAACGAGGCCGGGCGACGTGCGGGCGCGGCGCGGTGACGCACTCGAAACAGGGGCGTTACGCGCTCCGGCTGCTTCGGGAGCGCGTCGTCTAACTGTTCCGGTGGCGGACATGAGGCGGAATAATAAGAACTGGTATAATAGCACCACCTCTGCCCTTCGGGGCAGGGGTTACCGTCTCCTGCAGAACCTTGAAGGGCTTCATGCAGGGGCGCGGCTTCTCGTGATTACTTCCCGCAAGGGAAGGGGAATTCAAATCGAGGTCAGATTATGGTTCCCAGCGAGAAGATGCTTTCGGTGAAAGAGGTGGCTGCGCAGCTTGCGGTGTCCTGCGATACGGTGAGGCGACTCATCCGTCGGGGGTGCCTGCAGGCGTGGAAGCTGCCCTCGCAGACCGAGAAGCGGCGTAGGATCTACGTCGTGTACCGGATTGCGGAAACGGAGGTGCAGCGGTTCATCAACCGGTGGATCGTGGGCGCCGTCCAGCGCCGGGCATAGCACCGAACAAAGGCGGCGGGGCGATCATCGCTCCGCCGTTCTTATTTCACCCGAACGAGTTGTGTCTTCCAGGTCCGCTGCACGAGCTCTTCAAGCCGCGCCTGACGTTCCTGGACCCACGGCGCGTAATGCTTCTCGGTGATCTTCACGCTCGAATGCCCGAGGAGGATCGACACGTCCTGGAGCGGGACGCCGGCCTGCAGGAGCCGCACCGCGAAGGTATCGCGGAAGCGGTGCGGGTGGGCGTGGCCCGCGAGCTTGGCTGCCTTGAACGCCTTGCGGAAGGCGCGCCGGGCGTTGCCGGTCGCCGTTTCGAGGTCCGACTCCCCTTCCCGTTTCCAGAAATAATAGCCGCCGGTCGGGGGCAGCTTCGCGAGTTCCGCAACAACGAAATCCGGCAACGGAACATACACGGGAACCTTCGTCTTCTGCTGATACAAAAACAGGCGTCCGTCCTGGATCTGGCCAGGCGTCAGTTGCATGGCATCGCTGATGCGCAAGCCCGAGTGCAAGAGCACGAGGGTGAGCGTATGCCATTTTCCGGGCGCGTGCATGAGGATGCGTTGCACCTCGGCATCCGAAAACGGGAGGGTTGGTGGGTCGGTCACGATCGGATTCTTGAGAACCTTGGCCGGATTATTCTGTATCCAGCCGGAGGCCATGCAGAAATTGAAGAACGAGCGGAGGCGCTCCAGCTTCTTCAAGGCTGATATCGGCGCGTCCTTCCACGAAGCGCGGAAGAGGCGCACGTGGTTGAGGTCGAGCTGCTGAATGTGGGTGAGTCTGCGTGTGGCGCAGAATTCCCGCAGACTGGTGAAGAGCGGTTTGATCTTGCGCGTGGTGGCGCGGGAGACGGACCTCGCGGTCTGCTCGGCGAGAAAGGCATCCAGCGCGAAATTGATCTCGACCGGCTCGGCGCGTTTGCCGAACTCGGTGTCACGCTTCAACTGCTCGGCATGCTCCCAGGAACGGGTCTTCAGGGAGTGGCGGACGGCAACGCCTTCCACGATGCCGCGTGCCCACATCGGGCAGGCGCACTTCTTGTGATAGGGATTCTTACTCTTGCAGGGCGGCTGGTGGCGGCGGTATAGATGGAGCACGGCATCTCCAGATTGGTACAAAATCGGTACAGAACCAATAGGAGAACCGTATCTTGCTGATTATGCGTAAGTAATCTTGGTGAGCCGGGCGGGACTCGAACCCGCGACCCTTTGCTTAAAAGGCAAATGCTCTACCGCCTGAGCTACCGGCCCTCGCACGCACGCAGTATGCATTCAGCTTAGCACGCCCGGCCTCGTGGACTCGGGCGGCGCGCGGTGCAAAAATGGGCTCATGCCCGATCCCGTCATCTTAATCGCCAACGGCGATTTGCGCCTGGCCGCCAACCGGAAGTGCTGGCCCGCCCAGGCGCGCGCCGAGGAAGCCGTGCTGGGGGCTATCCGGCGGCTGGGCCACGCGGCTGAGCGCGGCCATGCCTGCGATCCCGAGAAAGGCCACGGCTTCATCGACAGTCAGAAGTACGGCATGCAGGTCTTCCGCGCGATTCCGCCGGAAGCGCCGCTGGTGGTAGTGGAGGCCGTGTGGCAGTACAGCCATCACCTCCTGCACGGGCTATATTCCCATCGCGGACCTATTTTGACAGTCGCCAACTGGAGCGGCGAATGGCCGGGCCTGGTCGGCCTGCTGAACCTGAACGCTTCGATGACCAAGGCAGGGGTGGCCTACAGCTCGCTGTGGAGCGTAGATTTCACCGACGAATTCTTTCTCGGGGGGCTGCGCCGCTGGCTGGCGGGAGAAGGCGTGAAGCACGATACCAGCCATGTGCGGGCGCTGTCGGCCTGCACGCTGCCGGCGCGCGCACGGGAAACCGGCGCGCGGCTGGCGGCCGAACTGCGCCGCGACAAAGCCATCCTGGGGGTCTTCGACGAGGGCTGCATGGGCATGTACAACGCCATCATCCCGGACGAACTGCTGCATCCCACGGGAGTGTTCAAGGAGCGCCTGAGCCAGTCCGCGCTGTACGCGGAGATGCTGGCCACGCCCGCCGGGGAAGCGCGCGAGGTGCGCGCCTGGCTGGACCGCAAGGGCGTCCGGTTCCGCACCGGCGCCGATCCGGAGACGGAGCTGACCGACGGGCAGATCCTGGAGCAATGCAAGATGTACATCGCGGCCGTGCGCATCGCCGACGATTTCGGCTGCGACGCCATCGGCATACAGTACCAGCAGGGGTTGAAGGACCTGGCGCCGGCTTCGGACCTGGCCGAGGGGCTGATGAACAACGTGGACCGGCCGCCGGTGCGCGCGCGCGGCAACGGCCGGGTGCTGCGCGAGGGCGACGCCTTGCCGCATTTCAACGAAGTGGACGAGTGCGCGGGGCTGGATGCGCTGGTCACCCATCGCGTGTGGAAGGCGCTGGGGTATCCGCCCGAGACCACCCTGCACGACGTGCGCTACGGCGAAGCCTACCCGGTGAACGGAGTGGAGGAGTTCGTGTGGGTGTTCGAGATCTCCGGGGCCGCGCCCGCGGCGCACTTTACCGGCGGCTATGCCGGCGCGGTCAGCGAGCGGCAGCCGCCCATGTACTTCCGGTTGGGCGGCGGCAGCCTGAAGGGAGTCAGCAAGCCGGGCGAGATCGTGTGGAGCCGGGTGTTCGTGGATGGCGGCGCGCTGAAGGCGGATATCGGCCGGGCCAAGGTGGTGGAGTTGCCGAGCGAGGAGACCGAGCGGCGCTGGCGGATCACCACGCCGCAATGGCCCATCATGCACGCGGTCACTTACGGCGTGACGCGCGACCAGATGATGGCGCGCCACAAATCCAACCACGTGCAAGTGGCCTACGCGCCGGATGCGGAGGGCGCCAACCTGGCGCTGGCGGCCAAGGCGGCCATGTTCCAGGAAATGGGCCTGGAGGTGGCGGTCTGCGGCGGCGCGCACGGCTTGTAGCCGCATATCGCGATATAATCGGGCAGAAGCCCACCCGCAAGCGAACGTGGCGGAATTGGCAGACGCACCAGACTTAGGATCTGGCTCCCGCAAGGGATTGGGAGTTCGACCCTCCCCGTTCGCACCAGTGACAGCCGAATCCCGTTGACCGGCCGGAGCTATTTATTTTGCGCCGTGTTTTCAACGGGTTCCGGACACACGCGGGCATTCTTCCAAGGCTGGCGACTTATCGTGGAGGCGAAAGAGGGAGTTCGGTCCACCTGTTCTCCTGCCAGGACGACCTGAACATCCTGCCTCGAAATCCCACCCGCTCCCTTGTGGAGCGTACCGCATGAAATGCCGGATTCCCTCTCTTCCTAGACTTCCAGCTTCCAGGGGGCGCGGTAGTCGCGCGTCAGAAACGGGCGGGCCGGCTCCTGGGCCACGGTCAAGGTGTTTTCGTCCCAATCCAGGCGCTGGTGGCTGCGCAGCGCCACGTTGCCCAGCAGGCACGTCGAGGTGGAGCGGAAGCACTTTTCGATGTCGCTGGCCGGCCGCTGGCGGGTGCGCACACACTCCAGAAAATTGGCCCAATGGTTGGCGTTGCCGCTTGACGAGGATTTCACCTGGGTCTCGTGCCCGCTCTTGCCTTCGGGGATCACGCGGTAGCCTTCACGGTCGAGGAACATGGTCGCGCGGTTGCCGCAGAAGAGGATGCCGCCGCCCTTATTGAACATGGATTGGCCGTTGGAGTTGCGGTTCTCGTAGGTGGCGATGAAGCCGGGGTACTGGTAGGTGACCTGGAGGGTGTCGGGAGTTTCGCGGTCGTCGGTGAACCAGAACTTGCCGCCCATGGCGGTGATGGAGCGCGGCATGGCTTCGTCGAAGGCCATCTGCACGATGTCCAGCCAGTGGACGCCCCAATCCGTCATCATGCCGCCGGCGTAATCCCAGAACCAGCGGAAGCGCGAGAACTCTTTGGGATCCACGCCGAAGCGGTTGGGGTTGAAGGGGCGCATGGGGGCGGGTCCCAGCCAGAGGTCCCAATCGAGGCCGGGCGGCGGATCGCCGTCGGGCGGGTTGCCGATGCCTTCGGCGGGCTGGTTACCGTAGTTCCAGGTGCGCACGAAGGCAATTTTGCCGAGGTCGCCGCGGCGCACCAGGTCGCAGGCCTCCTGAAAGTGCAGGGCCGAGCGCTGCATGGTGCCGGCCTGCACCACGCGCTGGTATTTGCGGGCGGCTTCCACCATTTTGCGGCCTTCGTCCACCACCAGGCAGACGGGCTTTTCGACGTAGACGTCCTTGCCGGCTTTGCAGGCTTCCACGGTCATGTAGGCGTGCCAGTGATCGGGGGTGGAGATGTTGACGATGTCGATGGACTTGTCGGCGAGGATCTCGCGGAAATCATGCACACCACGGGCGTGGTGTCCCTTTTCGCCGGCCTTGGCGACGGCCTGGTCCAGATGCGGCTGATAGACGTCGCAGACGGCGGCGACCTGCAAATTAGGCTGGCGCATGGCGTACTCGAGGTTACCCATGCCCATGCGCCCCATGCCGATGAACGCGGCTGCCACGCGGTCGTTCGCGCCGCGGACTCTTCCGGTGAAGAGGGAAGTGGTCAGCGCCACCCCCGCGGATTGGAGAAAGTGCCTCCGGCCAGTGATGGGATCTTCCATGCGGTGGATTCTACCATCCGGCAAAGGGCCGGAAGTGTCGAACCTTACCACAAAACGGCGGGGCAAAAATATTCTTGAAGTTTTTTTCAAAAAGACTGGACAAGAGGGTCTGAAAGAGTTATATTGAACTCAATACAGACAGCATCCCTGGCGGCGAGTCCCCTCCCGCCGCCAACCCTCTGAGTGCAAGGCCCCGGGTACCCAGCCGGGGCCTTTAAAATTTCCGGCCCCAAAAACCCCCGAAAAAAAGTTCAAAAAAAGATTGCCACAACACTAGACAAAAAGGTCTGAAGGTGTTACATTAGGATCAATACAGACAGCATCCCTGGCGGCGAGTCCCCTCCCGCCGCCAACCCTCTGAGTGCA
>VFSW01006290.1_pt1 | contig 17472 bp, 14 predicted proteins | sample 5358111 | NCBI WGS metagenome assembly VFSW01 (sample SAMN11554181, study PRJNA540505) | mine drainage metagenome | isolation source: sediment from site ElyBrook_90M | place: USA: Ely Copper Mine, Vershire, VT | collected 2017
GCGCGCATTCGCGCCCAGGGCGTGCCGGCGGTGCAAATCACCACGGGAACCGCGTGCCATCTCGATGCGCAGCTCGTCCATCGGGCATTGCACGATCTGCCCCTGTCGGGGCTCGACCTGCTATTCATCGAGAACGTCGGCAATCTCGTCTGTCCGGCCGGCTTCGATCTTGGTCAGCACCTGAACGTTACCTTGCTCAGCGTCACCGAGGGCGACGACAAACCGGCGAAATACCCGGTCATATTCCGCGCCAGCGACTTGGTGGTCTTGAGCAAGGCGGACTTGCTCGATGTGCTGGACGACTTCGACCCGGCGCGCGCGGCTGCTAGCTTGCGCGCGCTCGGCCGCGACATACCCATGATTCGCACGGCAGCGCGGCGCACGCCGGCGATTGAGCCGTGGCTCGATTGGCTCGAGCAGGAGTTTGCGCGGCCGCAGGAAGTATCGCGCAGTTCGCCGCCACCGCGTGGCGCAACGGTCGGGGCCTAGGCATGTGTCTCGCCGTTCCTGTGCGAGTGGCGGCGCTGCTGGCGGACCAATGGGTCGAGATCGAGGTGGGCGGGATTCGCAGCCGCGTCTCGATCGCCTTAGTCGACGATGTCGCGCTCGGCGACTATCTCATCGTCCATGCCGGCTTCGCCATCGCGCGCTTGGACGTCGAGGAGGCGGAAAAGTCCTTGGCCTTGTTCGACGAGATTGCCGCTCACCTTAAGGGGCCGGTGCATGCGATACATCCGCGGCTTCCGTGAGGGTGCCGCTGCGGCGGCGCTCAAGAACCTGCTCGCCGCGGAGGTCGACCCGAGACGCGACTATCATTTGATGGAGTTTTGCGGCGGCCATACCCACGACATTTTCCGCTACGGCGTCGAGGACTTGCTGCCCGGCAACGTGCGCCTCGTGCATGGCCCTGGCTGCCCGGTATGTGTGCTCGCGATGCCGCGGCTCGATGCGGCCATCAGGCTCGCGAGCCAAGACAATGTCACCCTGGTCAGCTACGGCGACATGCTGCGCGTGCCGGCATCGCGCAGGCGCAGTTTGCTCAAGGCGCGCGCACAGGGCGCGGACGTGCGCATGGTTTATGCGGCGTTCGAGGCGCTTGAAATCGCTGCCCATCATCCGGATCGGCAGGTGGTGTTCTTCGCGATCGGCTTCGAGACCACGACGCCGGCAACCGCGCACATCATCCTCGAAGCACAGCGACTGGGCTTGCGCAATTTCAGCGTCTATTGCAATCATGTGGTGACGCCGGCAGCGATCCTGAGCATTCTCGACTCGCCCGAAGTACGCGAATGGGGCCAGGTGCGCGTCGATGGTTTCATCGGTCCCTCGCACGTCAGCGCCGTCATCGGCAGCCGACCGTATGAGTATTTCGCCGAGGAATATCAAAGGCCCGTGGTCATCGCCGGCTTCGAGCCGCTCGATGTGATGCAGGCGATCCGCATGTTGGTGCAACAACTGAACGCCGGCCGCGCCTGCGTTGAGAACCAATTTACGCGCGGAGTCACCCGCGAGGGCAATGGCAAGGCGCAGCGTCTGGTCGCGGAGGTCCTCGAGTTGCGGCCCAGCTTCGAATGGCGCGGACTCGGCGAACTGCCGTACAGCGCACTGCGCATCAAGTCCGAGTACGCGAAATTCGACGCCGAACAGCGCTTTGACATGGCGGTCGAAGCAGTGCCGGAGAATCAGGCGTGCCAATGTCCGGCGATCATCCGCGGTGTCAAGAAACCCACCGATTGCACGATCTTCGGTACGGCGTGTACACCGCGCAGCCCGATCGGCTCCTGCATGGTGTCGGCGGAAGGCGCCTGTGCCGCGTATTATAAGTACCGGCGCGGCACCGTGAAGGCCACCGGCTGATGCGCATCTTGCTGCTCGTGCACGCCTTCAACAGTCTATCGCAACGGCTGTATATCGAGCTGACCCGCGACGGTCACGAGCTGTCGGTGGAATTCGATATTCACGACAGCATCACGCACGAGGCCGTCGATCTGTTCAGGCCCGACCTCATCCTCGCGCCGTTTCTGAAGCGCGCGATTCCAGCCGGGCTGTGGCAGCAGCATCTGTGCCTGATCGTGCATCCAGGGCCACCCGGCGATCGCGGACCGTCGGCGCTCGACTGGGCGATTTTGCGCGCAGTGGACAGCTGGGGAGTCACGGTGTTGCAGGCGGAGGCGGAGCTGGACGCAGGACCGGTCTGGGCGAGCGCATCGTTTCCCATGCGCAGCGCATGCAAGAGCAGTCTCTATCGCAACGAGGTCACCGAAGCCACCGTCATTGCCGTGCGCGCGGCGCTCGCCCGCGTCGCGGCGGGCGCCGGCCCGCTGAGCGCGGCAGGACGAGAAACCTTTGCTGGCTGGCAGCCGCTGCTGCGGCAAGCACAGCGCGCCATCGACTGGAGCCACGACAGCACCGACACAGTCCTGCGCAAGATTCATGCTGCCGACGGCTTTCCGGGCATCGAGGATCGCCTGTTGGGCCGGCGCTTCAGGTTATTCGATGCCCACCCGGAAATGCACCTGGCGGATCGACCCGGTACGGTCATCGCACGCCGTCACGATGCCATCTGCCGCGCCACTTGCGACGGTGCCGTGTGGATCGGCCAACTGCAGCCGACCGACGACCCACAACGCAGCTTCAAACGTCCTGCGGTGCTCGCGCTGGGCACACTGGCCGACGCCCTACCGCACAGCGACGGCGCGACGAACGACGCAGGTGGCTTCCGCGACGGTGAGATCCGCTATCAGGAGGTCGGTGCAGTCGGCTATCTGCATTTTGCATTCTACAACGGTGCGCTCTCCACGCGGCACTGCGAGCGTCTGCGTGCTGCCTACGCACACGCGTGCCGTCGGCCGACTCGGGTTATCGTGCTGATGGGCGGATCCGACTTTTGGTGCAACGGTATGCACTTGCACTGCATCGAAGCCGCCGACAGCCCCGCCGACGCCTCGTGGGAGAACATCAATGGCATCGACGACCTCGCGCAGGATATCCTGCTGACGGACACGCACTTGACGATCGCGGCGCTACAGGGTAGCGCCGCCGCCGGCGGAGTATTTCTGGCACTCGCGGCCGATCGGGTACTCGCGTGCAGCGGGATCGTGCTGAACCCCCATTATCGCAACATGGGCAATCTCTATGGCTCGGAATACTGGACCTACACATTGCCGCGACGCGTCGGCGAGGCGCGAGCGCACGCCATCATGACTCGCCGCCTGCCGCTCGGAACGCCAGAAGCCCAGGCGCTTGGACTGATCGACGATCATGGCGGCCCCGATGCTCCCACATTCCTGGCGCTCGTCGATGCTCACGCGGTCGGCTTGGCGCTGAGCGACGGATTTGCTCAAATCTTGGCCGACAAGCGCCGCCGCCGCGCACGTGACGAACAAGCTCGCCCACTCGCGGACTACCGCGCCAGCGAGCTTAAGCGCATGCGCATGAATTTCTACGGCTTCGATCCGAGCTATCACATCGCGCGTCATCGATTCGTCTGCCGTACGCCGCACGCCTGGACACCGCTGCACTTGGCGCAGCATCGCCGCCTCGAGGCCGTCACCCAGCGCGGCACGGCGAGTGCATGAGCCTCATCGTCGAGGGTCATCCGCCCCCTGCGCCCGCGGCGTCGGCGTTGGTGGCGGCCGCGCAGCTTTGGCGTGTCGGTGGGCGCGTGCAGGGCGTGGGATTTCGGCCGTTCGTCTATCGACTTGCGCATCGGTATTTGCTCACCGGCTGGGTACGGAACGTCGGCGGCGAAGTCGACATCTTCGCCCAGGGCCAGGCGCAAGGATTGCAAATGTTCGGGGATGCGTTGTTATCACGAGCGCCGCCCGCCGCCGCTCCGCGGCTTATCGAACGGGTTTCTGTGCCGGGCGAGCTGACCGGTGAGTTCCGAATTCTTGCCAGCACCAGCGGCACCGAACTCCACGTCCACGTCCCTGCGGACCTGTTCACGTGTGATGAATGTCTGGCCGAACTGCACGACCCCCAGGCGCGACGCTACCGCTACCCCTTCATCAACTGCACACAGTGCGGACCTCGCTACACACTGATTCGCGCAATGCCCTATGACCGGGCCAACACGACCTTGGATCGCTTCGCGCTCTGCCGCGACTGCGCCGCCGAATACGCCGACCCACTCGATCGTCGCTTCCACGCCGAGCCGCTGGCGTGTGCCGCGTGCGGCCCGGGTCTTCGTTGGCGCGCCGCCGTCGACATCGATGGGAACGCACCCGCTTTGGCGGCGGCGCTCGCGAGCTTGCGCGCCGGACAGATCATCGCGGTTCGCGGGGTGGGCGGTTATCACTTGCTGTGCGACGCCTGTAACGAGGATGCCGTAGCGCTCCTACGGGCGCGCAAGGGCAGGCCGACGAAACCGCTGGCGGTGATGGTGCCGTGGCGGGGGCACGACGGATTGGACTACGCCCGGGAGCTCGCGCAGTTGTCGCTGACCGAGGCCGAGGCGCTGCGGGGCGCCGTGCGCCCGATCGTGCTCACCCGGCGCAGCGCGCAAGCCTCACTTGCTCAATCCATTGCGCCCGGCCTGCGCGATCTCGCGCTGATGCTTCCCTACAGTCCGCTGCACCATCTGCTGCTCGAGGATTTCGGCGCCGCGCTCGTGGCCACGTCCGGCAACTTGAGCGGGGAGCCGGTGCTGACCGAACCTGAGGAACTTCAGGCGCGGCTTACGGGCGTGGCCGACGGCTTCTTGCATCATGACCGCCCGATTGCACGGCCTGCGGATGATCCGGTGATCCGCGTCGTCGGCGGTATCGCGCGGCCGGTGCGACTCGGGCGCGGTATGGCGCCGCTCGAATTGCAGCTGCCGCGGCGCGTGCCGGTACCGCTGCTCGCGGTCGGCGCGTACCTGAAAACCACGGTGGCGCTGGCCTGGGAGGATCGCGCCGTCGTCTCGCCGCACATCGGCGAGCTCGCGAGTCCCCGGGGCCGGGAAGTGTTCGCGCAAGTCGCTCGTGATCTGCAGCAACTCTATGGCGTGCGCGCGCAGCGCATCGCGCACGATGCGCATCCGGGTTTCCCCAATACACGCTGGGCGCGCGACTCGGGGCTGCCGACCCACGCGGTCTGGCACCACCACGCGCATGCTGCAGCCGTGGCCGGCGAGTACCCAGATGATGCGCCGCTGCTGTGTTTTACGTGGGACGGCCTGGGCTTAGGTCCGGACCATACTCTTTGGGGCGGCGAGGCGCTGTGGGGTCGACCCGGCGCGTGGACCCGCGTCGCGAGCATCCGCCCGTTCCGGTTGCCGGGCGGCGAGCGCGCGGCGCGCGAGCCATGGCGCTCGGCGCTCGCTCTGTGTTGGGAGTGTGGCGAGGCGTGGCCGGAGGGCGAGTCTCTCGGCGGCCCCCTGCTCCGCAGCGCCTGGGAGAGCGGTGTCAACGCCCCCTCGACCACCTCAGTCGGTCGGTTGTTCGATGCCGCCGCCGCTCTGCTGGGAGTGTGCTTGCACGCGAGCTATGAAGGGCAAGCGCCGATGTGTTTGGAGGCGCTGTGCGTCGACGCTACGGCGCCCATGGCATTGCCGCTCACGCGTGACTCGGACGGCATCTGGCGCAGCGACTGGGCGCCGCTGCTGCGGGCGTTGTTGCACACTCACGTCGATCCGGCCGCCCGCGCCGCGATGTTTCACGCAAGTCTCGCGCACGTGGTGTGCGAGCAGGCGCTCGCGGTGCGCAACGACACGGGCGTCGCGCGCGTGGGCTTGAGCGGCGGTGTGTTTCAGAATCGCATCCTCACCGAGCAGGTACAGGCGCTGCTCACGGCGGCCGGATTCGAAGTCCTGATACCGCAGCGGCTGCCGATCAATGACGCGGCCATCAGTTTTGGTCAGCTCATCGAAACCGGCGCCCTTCTCGGGAGCGCGCTGTGACGCTTCGCGATACTCACATCAGCCTGGCGCACGGCAACGGGGGCCGCCTAATGCGCGAACTGATCGAGGAGCTGTTCGTGCCCGCACTCGCCAATCCGCAGCTCGACACCGCGGCGGATGCCGTCTCGCTGCCCCTACCTAGCGATTGCGACCTGGTCGTGACCACGGACGGCTTCACGGTCCAGCCGCTCGAGTTTCCCGGCGGTAATATCGGCTCGTTGGCCGTTCACGGCACCGTCAACGACCTCGCGGTCAGCGGCGCAGTGCCGCGTTTCATGACGTTGAGCGTATTCCTCGAGGAGGGTTTGGAGATTGCACTGCTGCGCCGTGTGATCGACGCGCTCGCCAATGCGGCGCGAGACTGCGGTGTCGCCGTGGTGGCGGGCGATACCAAGGTTGTCGGCCGGGGCGACTGCGACGGGATCTATCTTTCGACCACGGGAATCGGGTTCCGGCCACGCGGCGTGCGTTTCGCACTCGACCGCATCCGCGCCGGGGATCGTATCGTGGTCAGCGGCCCGATCGGCGACCATGGCGCCGCTGTCCTGCTCGCGCGCCAGGAATTTGGCCTCCGCGGCGACTTGGTATCGGACGCCGCGAGCGTGCTGCCCCAGGCGCAAGCCCTGATGACCGCGCCGCACTTACGCTTCATGCGCGATCCGACGCGTGGCGGACTTGCGACTGTTGCGCATGAGATAGCGCGCGCGACCGGGTTGACTGTTCGCTTGCGCGGAGCGCACATCCCCGTCAACGATTCCGTTCAATCCGTCTGTGAACTGCTGGGTTTCGATCCTTTGTATCTGGCCTGCGAAGGTCGCATCGTCGCGGTGGTCGGGCCGGAGATGGCCGGGGACGCCCTGGCCGCGTTGCGCACAGTGATGCCACGGGCTGCGCTGATCGGCGAAATAAGTGCGGGCGCGCCGCATGTCATATTGGAGACCGCCTTCGGCGGGGAGCGCTCGCTCGACGAGCTCGAAGATGATCCACTTCCGCGCATTTGCTAACCGGGCCGACATTTCAGTGCGTTACCGAACAGACGCAAATGTTTCCGGGTTGCTTTATAGCGTCGTGTCAATAATTTGGCTAACCCATGGAACCCTACGCATGAACAAGACCCCGATCGTTGCTGCAACCATCACGCTCGCTTGGCTCGCGGCTTGCATTCCGGCGAACGCAGCGGACACTGCGGCCGGTCAGAAGACATTTACGGCTATTTGCGCCGCCTGCCATAAGCTCAAAAGCTACGCTGGCAAGTCGGATACTGAACTCGAAACGCAAATTAAAGGGATCGTGGCCGGCACGATTAAGCACCCGAAGAAGCTGACCCTGAGCGAAACCGATATTGCCGATGTGGCAGCGTATATCTCCAGCAACGAACCGAAATAAGCTGCGTCAGGGCGGGTACCCGTCCACCGAGCGTGATAATGCCGGAGAAATCAAATGCCAGATTGAACCCACATCGGCGCCGTCAAAAGAAACGATGGCCTATCTGAGAACGGCGTACCTCGCAACACCAAGGTTGCGATCAAGAGCCGGCACAACCGCAATCCTCGAGCCTCTGCCGACCGTCGTGAGCGCCAGCCATTTGGCGTCACGATTAGTTATTTCACGAAGGTCACTTTGGGCGGGAATTCAGTTCCTTCGCACAACCCGGTTGCTACCTATTCGTTCTCGCAAGATCAATGCAGATGGTCGTGAGAATGCTCGACGCCCTTATCGTGGTGGGTATGGGTGTGGCAGTGCGGGGTGCCTGCACCGCTATATCGCTCCTCGAGGTGGCCAACCTTCCAGACGGCGACGGAGGAACCCCAGGCGAGTAGGAACAAGCCGACAATGACGTATCCGAGGCGTCCGAAGTCGAGCTGTGCAATGATGTCATAAAGGCTGCCACGAAGACCGAGCGCGCTGATCAGCACCTGCAAAAGTTCAACGGACCCAATCACCAGCGCGATGCCGACCGAAAGACCCGTGGTCGTGACGTTGTAGAAAATCTTTCGGACGGGATTGACTAATGCCCAGTCGTAGGCCTTCGACATCAGCACGCCATCGGTTGTGTCCATGAGCGTCATTCCCGCGGCAAATAGAATTGGCAGCGACAGCACGGCAGAAATCGGTAGATTACCGGCGGACGCGCCGGCGGTCATGGCCAGCAGGCCGACTTCCGAGGCGGTGTCAAATCCCAGTCCGAATAGGAGACCGAGCGGATACATCTGCCAGCTATGATTCATCAGCTTCTGCAGACGCCCCTGGAAAAGCCGGTTGAGCAGGCCGCGTTGCGCCAATAGCGCCTCGAGATGGAGATGGCTGTGCGTGCCGGTCTTGGCTTGTTGCCAGACCTTGAGGATGTCGAGCAATACGAGCAGGTTGAGTATCCCAATGACCCACAGAAAGACACCGGAGACGCTGGCCCCGATGACTCCTCCTACGTTCTGCAACTGCGGAAGATCCCGCTTGACGGCAATAGCTGCAATGGCCATGGCGATCGCCAGACCCATGACGATCGTGGAGTGGCCCAGCGAGAAAAAGAATCCTACGCCGAGCGGCCGTTGACCCTTCTGCAGCATGTACCGCACAGTGTCATCGATCGCTGCGATATGATCCGCGTCGAAGGCATGGCGCAAACCGAATAGGTAGGCGGCCAATCCGAGACCCATCAGCGCCGAATAGTGGCCTGCGAAATGCAGATACAACCCCCAGCCGATCCCATGGAGTAACGCCACAACGCCATAAAGAGCGCCGAGCCGCGCCCGCTCCTGCGGCGGGAAGTCAATATGTCTTCGGCCGGCCGGACTCCGTCGAGCGATATGAAAGTAATCTGGCACCGATAGCCGCTTCGTGAGGAATTCCCATATCCCAAATCATTATATGCGCGTTTTTGCCAGATCCGAACGTGATGACCGGCAGTTCTCGAAGCGAGCACGGATTGCGAGCCTGGCATCGCCCGAAGCCCGCGCGAACTGCTTCACACGGCCGCCATGGCACACGTGCATTCGACTCCGCTGCAAAGTCGAGCGGTATCGTCGATAGCGGATGAAAACGCTAATTTATACGGCGAATATTGGGCAAGACCCAGCAGGTGATCGAATTCGCGACGCACCACGCCGTAGCATTCGCAGCAACGGGCTTCGATACCGGCGCGATCGACAATCGTTATGTGACCGCGGTGGGTGCTGGCGAGGAGTCCTGAGCTTTGCAATTGGCGGAGCGAGTCGGTGACTCCTTCTCGCCGTACGCCCAACAGATGGGAGAGCCATTCGTGGGTTATCAATAGTTCTGGTGATGCGACCCGATCGCTGCTCAGCAGCAGCCAGCGGCATACCTGCTGGAAGACGGAGTGGTGGCGACCGCAGACTGCCGTCTGACCCATGAGTGTGAGCAGCGCTCGCATGTACCGAAGGAGCAAATGTTGCATCCAACCACCCCGCGCGAATTCCTCTTTGAGAATCTCCGCGTTCAGGCGATAGAGCCACCCCTTGCTCTGCACGACCACGCGGTTCGGCGTCATTGCACCCCCCATGAGCAGGGTCACCCCCGCGAAGCCTTCGTTACCGACCGCGGCGATCTCAGTTGACGCGCCGTCGACCGTCCCGTACATGAGCGAAACGATCGCTGTGGTTGGAAAGTACGCGTAGCCAAGGCATGCGTTCGATTCGCACAGAGTCGCGCCACGCGTTACTTCTATTGGCTCAAGGTTCGGTTGCACGCGCTTCCAGTCGGCGGCTGGGAGGGCTGCCAGTAGTTTGTTCCGCAATGGGCCGCTGAGGGGAATACCGTTACGCAACATTTGGGCAATCCCTTCGCTTTGGAGTTGACCCTAAGATAGATCGCCACCCAGGAAACTTCTGTACGTACAATCCCCTATCCGTATCGTACTGGATACTTACATGATTGAAGTCCGACGATCCGCTGCCGCGCATCTGCTAAGGGGCGCACTCAGCCGATGATGTAATCAATACCGGGCGCTGAGTACCCATGGAATTAAAGTCGACATGTGGGCACAAAGTAAGTCGCCCAATCGGTGTTCTGCGGAGGGCCCCCGTGCAGCTAGCTGTGCCATACCCAGCCGCAGCTCGAGCATTGATCGTATGAGATAGACGCGACCATTTCCCAATTGCCGCAGTCGTGTCGGGTACTTGCGCACTCGCGGTTTTTCCCTATAGACCAAGGCGCACAGCGTCGTAAACTCATCGTCAAGGCTAGTGGCCGTGGATCATACGTCCCAACTCCGAACAGCCAGAGTTAGCAGGCGAAACTCGAGGATCACCCCCTATGGACATGCGACAACCCCCAGGTTCACCGTTCTTGCACACGGCCGGCGGGCTCGCTGCAGTGGGTTTTGGTGCCGTGGCCGCTTTCTTTTTGTTCACCGAGCATCGAGCTCATCTGTTCGGCGTGCTGCCATTTCTGCTCCTTCTCGCATGTCCCATCATGATGCTGTTCATGCACCATGGACACGAGAACTCCGAACATCATGAGCACTCGCCCGGGGAACCTGAACCGCCACATACGCATAACAGGACCCAGTCATGACCCACGATAGCGCTCCGGCATACGGTCTCTGGGGATTGGTGCTCATCAACACGGTGGTGTTTGTAGGGTTCGCATTTAGCTTCTCCAAGCCCTCCACGCCCAGGGACTGGCGCAGCTTCAGTGCCTTCTCCGCGTTCATCGTCGCGCTGTTCGCGGAAATGTACGGCTTCCCCCTGACGATCTATTTGCTGTCGGGTTGGCTACAGACACGCTATCCGGGATTAAATCTCCTGTCGCACGATGCCGGCCATCTCTGGTGGACCCTGACGGGTCAGCACGGCGATCCGCACTTTGGCACATTGCACGTGGCGAGCCTGGTCGCCATCGGCGCCGGCTTCTGGCTGCTGGCAAACTCCTGGCGTGTACTTTATCAAGCTCAACGCGAGCACGCGCTCGCGAGCAGCGGACCTTACGCCCGGGTTCGCCATCCGCAGTACGACGGCTTTGTCTTGATCATGTTCGGATTTCTTCTGCAGTGGCCGACCCTTCTGACGTTGGCAATGTTTCCCATTTTGGTGTGGATGTACGTCAGATTGGCCATCACCGAGGAGCGGGATTCGGAACGAGCCTTCGGCCAAGTCTGGCGCGATTACGCAGCACATACGCCGCGGTTCTTCCCGCACTTTGGTGCCCCCGAAGGGGCGCACGGCGGAGATCCACACCCGACCGCCAAGCCGTAACCGACGCAACCATCTTTAGGGGCCGGGCAATGAACTCGCTAATCTATTTTCTCCTTTGGGCGGGCTTATTCTTCGTGATGATGCGCTTTGGCTGCGGCGCGCACGTCATGGGACATGGGCATCGTCACTCCGACTCGCGCACCGATGGACACGGCCCGTCCCCCCATGACGGTCAACTCGCCGCGCCGCCCGGCAAAGCTGTCGATCCCGTTTGTCACATGAACGTGGAGACCGCGAAAGCGAAGTCCGCCGTACATGAAGGACAGGCCTACTACTTCTGCTCCCAGGACTGTAGGGCCAAGTTTGAAGCCGATCCAGGCGTGTACGTGAAAGCGGGCGGCGGTACGCCGGCCGCGAAGGAGCACCATCATGCTTGCTAAAACTCATGCCGATCAAAGACCCCGACACTCCGGGGCGCCACCCTCCGTCCAGCGAACGCCTACGATTCCGGTCGTGGCGTTGGGTCTCGCCAGCAGCCTGTTTTTGGCGATCTCCTTCGTGTTGTGCGTGCTCGGTTACCTGCTGTTCCCGTCCTTGCCCGTGCCGCACGCGGCCTTATCGATGTTTCTCCCCGGCTTTGTGCTGTTGACGTGGCGCAGTTTCCTGCTGGGACTCATCGAAAGCATCGGCTGGGGCTGGTATGTGACCTTGATTTTCGGGCCACTGTACAATTATTTCGTGTCTCGTTTCAGTCACGCTTCCGAGTAGGAACTGCCGCCGAGCGAGGAGCCGCCCTCACATGGATACCAAACAGCATTTTTCCCTCTGGTACTTTGTCGGCGTGGGCTTGGTTCTACTCGCCATCCAAGGCTTTCTCAGCGGTCCGCAGCATCAGCAGTTGCTCGCTTACAGCGATTTCCAGTCCCTGTTGCAGGCCGGCAAAGTAAAAGAGGTCGCCATCGCCGATGACCAGCTCTCAGGGATTGCCGACCTGACGGGATTGAAAGACCCGGTGACCTCGCCTTTTGGACAGACGCCATCCGCCGAGGAGCTCAAAGCCCATGACTTCGTCGTGGCGCGCGTACCCGATACGAATCTCGTCGCCGAACTGCAAGGGGCGAAGGTCAAGTTCGCCGGTCGTGTCGAGAACCGCTGGCTTACGACGCTACTGTCGTGGGTCGCCCCAGCGGTGATTTTCGTCGTCATCTGGAGCCTCCTCATGCGTCGCATGGGCGGGGATCAGATGGGTAGCATGATGGATGTCGGCAAGAGCAAGGCGAAAGTGTATGTGCAGAAGAACCTTGACGTAAACTTTGCCGACGTCGAAGGAATCGACGAGGCAAAGGAAGAGCTGATGGAAGTGGTCGACTTCCTCAAGAGCCCGGAACGCTACCGTCGTCTCGGCGGTCAGATACCCAAGGGCATCTTGATCGTCGGCGCTCCGGGCACCGGCAAGACGCTGCTGGCCAAAGCGGTGGCTGGCGAGGCAAAAGTGCCGTTTCTCTCCTTGAGCGGCTCGGAATTCGTGGAAATGTTCGTGGGCGTTGGCGCCGCCCGGGTACGCGATCTGTTTGCGCAAGCGGAGAAGCTGGCGCCGTGTATCATTTTTATCGACGAGCTGGATGCTCTGGGCAAGGCGCGCGGCGTGAACGGCATGGCCGGCAATGATGAGCGAGAGCAAACCCTCAATCAGTTGCTGGTGCAAATGGATGGTTTCGATACACGCACCGGTATTCTGATCATGGCCGCCACCAATCGGCCGGAAATCCTCGATCCCGCGCTACTGCGACCGGGACGATTTGACCGGCACGTGGCCATCGACCGGCCGGATATCAAAGGGCGCGAAAAGATTCTGCGGCTGCACGCCAAACGCCTGACTTTAGGGGGCGATGTGGATCTTGCCAAGGTTGCTGGGAAGACCGCCGGTTTTGTGGGCGCGGATCTCGCCAATATCGTCAACGAGGCCGCACTGCGCGCCGCGCGCAAGAATAAACCTACCGTCGAGATGAGCGATTTCGAAGAAGCGATTGATCGCGTGGTCGCCGGCCTGGAGAAGAAGAATCGCGTTATGAATCCGGCGGAGAAGGACACCGTCGCGCACCACGAGGCGGGTCATGCGCTGGTCGCGGAATCGCGTCCCACGGCCGATAAGGTCTCGAAGATCTCGATCATCCCGCGCGGCATCGGTGCGCTCGGCTTCACACAGCAGCTGCCGACGGAAGATCGCTACCTGCTCAAATATGGCGAACTCGTCGACCGCCTCGACGTTCTGCTCGGCGGTCGGATCGCTGAGCAACTCGTGTATGGCGAGGTATCGACGGGGGCGCAGAACGATCTGCAGCGGGCCACCGACATGGCGCGGCACATGGTCATGCAATACGGCATGAGCACGCTTCTCGGGCCTGCAACGCTGCAGAATACTGGGTCACCACTGTTTCTGCCCGAGACGCCGGCGGCAATGCGAGGCGAGTACAGCGAACGCACCGCGCAGGCGATCGACGAGGAAGTGCGGCGCCTTCTCAGCGAATCGGAACAGCGCGTGCGCGCCACGCTGACCGAAAGACGATCCCAGCTGGAGCAGTTGGCGAGTGCCCTGCTGCTGCACGAGACGGTCGATCGCGAGTCGCTGCTCGCCCTGCTCAATCGAGTGCCGGCCGGCGCGCAGCCGTCTTCCACCGGCGCGGCGTCAGACGCGCCACCACGCGCTGCAGCATCGATCGCGGCTTGAGCGCATTGTCGAGCCACAGGATTGCGCGGCTTGGGCTATCCTCGAGTGTATCTCGGCGTGGATTGATATCAGGATCTCGGCATGAACGATACGAAATCTCAGGCGGAAAGCAGCGCCGTCGACTTGATGCATGCGCGCAGTAAGGAAGCCGGCCCTCGAGTTGAGGGCGTCCCAATACCCCTTTACGTAGACCCTGTATGCGGTATGACCGTGGAGGAGGACGTCGGCAAGGCCGTTAAGTACCACGGCACGGTAGTCTACTTCTGTAGCAAAGCATGCAAAGGGATCTTTAGCGAAGATCCTTCGAGATACGTAAAGGCATCGGTGCCCATGCCGCCGGCAGCCAGCATCAAGTCTGAAAAGGTCGCCTCAGCCGGCGCAATCTACACCTGCCCGATGCATCCGCAAATCCGGCAGTTAGGCCCCGGGAACTGTCCGATCTGCGGCATGACGCTCGAGCCCCTGGTCGCCGGGACCCAAGAGGATACATCCGAGCTCGATGACATGAGCCGACGCTTTTGGATCAGCGTGGTGCTCAGTGTTCCGCTGCTGATCGTGACCATGACCGAATTCATGCCGGGGTTGAACCTGCACCACTGGATCGGGCGCGACTGGTTCAACTGGGCCCAAGCCGCATTGGGCACGCCGGTCGTGCTGTGGGGCGGTTGGCCGTTCTTCGAGCGCGCCTGGGCCTCGTTCAAGAGCTGGCGCCTGAACATGTTCAGCCTGATCGGTTTGGGCACAGCCGCCGCATGGTCATTCAGTGTCGTGGCGCTTTTGTGGCCGCAATGGCTGCCCGAGGCCTTCAAGATGAATGGTGTCGCGCCGCTCTATTTTGAAGCCGCGGCCGTCATCACGACGCTGGTCCTACTCGGTCAGGTGCTCGAACTACGTGCGCGCACCCGCACCAACGCCGCGGTGAAATCATTGCTGGCGCTTGCGCCGAACACGGCACTGCGGATCGAGCCGAATGGATCGGAAGATGAGGTGCATCTCGATCAGGTGCAAGTCGGCGATGTGCTGCGTGTGAAGCCCGGCGACCGGGTCCCGGTTGATGGGGTTATCACCCAAGGCCACTCGAACATCGATGAGTCGATGATCACCGGCGAGCCCATGCCGGTGGAGAAGAAGGACGGCAGCCGCGTCACGGCGGGAACGGTCAATCAAACGGGCTCCTTCCTGATGCGCGCGGATAAAGTCGGTGCCGACACACTGCTCTCGCAGATCGTACGCATGGTCAGCGACGCCGGCCGCACACGCGCACCAATTCAAAAACTCGCGGATCAAGTATCCGCCTGGTTCGTGCCAGCCGTCATCGGGATCGCCGTGGTTTCGTTCGTGCTCTGGGCGGTATACGGGCCGCCACCCGCCTTGGCGCATGGGTTGGTGGTCGCCGTATCGGTGCTCATCATCGCCTGCCCCTGCGCGCTCGGGCTGGCGACCCCGACTTCCATCATGGTGGGAGTCGGACGCGGCGCTCAGGAAGGTGTTTTGATCAAGGACGCCGAGGCGTTGGAAATCATGGAGAAGGTGGACACGGTCGTCATCGACAAGACCGGTACGCTGACCGAGGGGCGGCCGCAGGTACAGCGCGTGGTTACCGCGGCGGGATTCTCATCGGCCGACGTACTCGCTTACTGCGCGGCGTTGGAGAGGCTTAGCGAGCACCCGCTCGCCCAGGCGATCACCAGCTACGCCAACGCACAGGCGGCTGCTGTGCTCACCGTCACTGAGTTTGACTCCGTCACCGGCAAGGGCGTCCGCGGGCAGATCAATGGCAAGGTTCTCGCGCTCGGCAACTCGGTCCTGATGCAGCTCGTCGGTGCGGACACTGCGCCGGTGTCAGCGGCCGTGGCCGGATTTCGTGCGGCCGGTGAGACGGTGATGTTCCTCGCCGTCGACGGTCTACTGGCAGGATTCATCGGCGTTGCCGACCCGATCAAACCGACGACCCGCGAGGCGATTCGCGAACTGCAAGCCTGCGGTATTCATATCGTCGTGGTCACCGGCGATAGCGCCGACACCGCCGCGGCCGTGGCGAAGCAAGTCGGCATTCTGGACGTAAAAGCGGAAGTGCTGCCGGAAGACAAGTACGCCCAAGTGCGGGCCTTGCAGCGCGCCGGGCGCATCGTCGCCATGGCCGGCGACGGCATCAATGACGCTCCAGCGCTGGCTCAGGCCGACGTCGGCATCGCGATGGGCACCGGCACCGATATCGCGATGAATAGTGCGCGGATCGTGCTGGTCAAGGGCGAGCTGACCGGCATCTCGCGCGCGCGAATCTTGAGCCGGAGGACCATGCGCAACATCCGGCAGAATCTCTTTTTTGCCTTCATCTATAACTTCATCGGCGTCCCAGTGGCCGCCGGGGTCCTATATCCGGCGTTCGGCATCGTCTTGAGTCCGATGATTGCGAGCGCCGCGATGGCTTTGAGCTCCGTTTCCGTGATCACCAACGCCCTGCGGTTGCGCACGCCCTACCAAGGCCGCGGCCACATCGACTGCGTGACCGCAGCAGGCAGCAAAGCGCCTTTCAGTCATGTGGGGAAGCCGTGACCAGTCGAAATTGCTTCGTCATCTCTCATCGCCGCATCGCAGCAGCCGCGGAGCGTTCAGCCGAGCTCTGTGAACATAAGGGCATCGGTCACCCGGACAGCCTCTGCGACGGGGTCGCCGAAGCGGTTTCGCGCGCCCTGTGCCGTGCGTATCTGCAGCAATACGGTGCGATCCAGCACTACAATGTCGACAAGGCTCTCCTGATAGGCGGACAGAGCAAGCCGCGCTTCGGGGGCGGCCGGCTGGTTACACCATTGCGATTGATCGTGTGTGGGCGCGCAACGGAGGTGCGCGGAGCGGACTTGAACGCCTTGGTCTGCAGCGCCGCCTTGGAGTACCTGCGCATGGTGGTGCGGTACGACCACGCGATTTTCAACATCGAATCCGCCGTCCGCAGTGGGAGCCCCAATCTTCAGGGCGTCGTGGGCAACGACAGTCACGCTCCACGCGCCAACGACACCTCGTTCGGAGCGGGATTCGCGCCTTATTCGCCATTGGAACGCACGGTGTTGGACGCCGGGCAACTGCTCCGCTCCGACGCTTTTCGTCAGGTTTTTCCGGCTGCGGGCGACGACTACAAAGTCATGGGCGCAAGAATCGGCACCCAGATGCGCGTGGTGGTCGCGCTGGCCTTCATCGATCGGGTAGTCCGAAGCGTCAAGGAATACTGTGAGGTCAAAGCCGAAATCACGAAGCATTTGAAGCGGCACCTCGGATTCAAGGGGCGTCTGCTGGTCAACGCCCTTGATGATCCCAAGGCATCCGATGAAACCGGCCTTTATGTTACCGTCACGGGATTGAGTGCCGAACATGGAGACGATGGCCAGGTCGGTCGCGGCAATCGCGTCAACGGCCTGATTACACCGGGCCGCGCAATGTCGCTAGAAGCGGCTGCCGGCAAGAATTCCGTCGCCCACGTGGGCAAGCTGTACAACCTCCTCGCGTATCGAATGGCGCACGCCATCGCCGACGAGCAGCCCTCGCTGCGCGAAGCCTCCGTGCAGCTGTTATCGACGATTGGCAAACCCGTCGGTGAACCGGAGTTGGTGACGATCCAACTAACGCACGGGGGCCGCCGCCAACTCGCTCACGACCGCGGCGTAATCCGCTTGGCGCGCTCGCAGTTGCGCAACATCAGCCTTCTTTCGCAGGAC